>SESB01001987.1_pt1 | contig 12462 bp, 10 predicted proteins | sample 3171441 | NCBI WGS metagenome assembly SESB01 (sample SAMN06051867, study PRJNA518727) | freshwater metagenome | biome: subpolar coniferous forest; feature: holomictic lake; material: water; isolation source: holomictic Lake 227, 6 m depth | place: Canada: near Kenora, Ontario | collected...
CACCATCCTTGCCGCAATTAAGCCGGTAATTAAGAATGCAGTTTTTGTAGATACCAAGTGGCAACCTGCAGCTGGAACTGAGTTAGCTGATTTTCTAAACAACAAGGGAATTGCTTGCAGTTTCGGTGATGCTCCTGCTGGAATCGGCGTAACAGTTAAGTGGGTCAGCAATGCCGCTGATTTATTTACTAAACGAGAAGCCGAATGGACTGGTGCTGGGCACAGCAAAGTAGATCTAGCACATGTCGATGAGTCTGCGGCTTATTTTCTTTTTAAGCCAGTAGGTGGAAAACAAGAGTTTCAAGTCTGGGAATTAAATTTCCTGATCAATGGAACATGGATTGCGATTAACGCCTCATATTTACAAGATCTAGCTAGTGCAACACCGCTAATTAACGCGGCGTTAGAATCGGCGCTAGTTAAATAATTTCAAGGCAGCTTAAATAACTGCAAGGTAGTTTAAATAACTGCAAGGCAGCCGTGGCAGGTTACGAGATAAAAATAACTATTACTTGATGCGCAAGGAGTTCGTTACAACAAATAATGAAGATAGCGCCATGGCAGCGGCGGCGTAAATAGGTTGTAGCAAGCCAAGGGCTGCGATTGGTAAACCAATAACGTTGTAAATCAAAGCCCAACCCATATTCAAGCGGATGATTCGAAGCGTTTTCTTAGCAAGATTAAGCGCTGAAATAACGCTGCCCAAACCAGCGTTCATTAAAGTGATATCAGCTGAAGAGATTGCGGTGTCGGTACCAGTTCCCATAGCCATACTTAAGTTAGCTGCAGTTAACGCGGCAGCATCATTGATTCCATCACCAACCATTAGAACACAACGGCCTTGCGCTTTTAGGCGCTCAACAATTTCTACTTTTGTTTGTGGTGAAGCCGCTGAAACAACGTTAGAACTATTGATTCCAACCGAAGCGGCAACAGTTGCTGCAACTTCCGCGCTATCACCGGTAACTAGCCACGGAGTAATTCCCATTGATTGCAAAGTGGAAATGGTTGAAGCGGCATCGTTTTTCAATTGATCGCCAACTGAGAAAACCGCTAGCGCCACACCATCCCATGCTAAAACCGAAAGCGTTAATCCTGATGCCTGACCTTGGGCAATTGCCGCTTTAATCGTTGGATGGAAATCGGTACAGCTATGTGCAACTGCAGCAGGTGAACCAATTAAAACTACTGGTGATTGTGCACCCAAATTCACGCGACCTGCAGCACCTGCGCCAGGTGTTACAGAAAATTCGGTAACTGCATATTCCTTAGCGCCAGCTGCAAGTGCGTAACGAGAAATCGCTAGAGCAACTGGGTGTGAATTCTGTGATTCAACTGCATGGGCAGTTGAAAGAATCATTGTCTCGTTAAGTAACGAGGCAAATGAAGCCCCCAGAACTGAACCTGCTGCAGTTGAAATCATTGCGTTCTGAACTTTCATCACGCCTTCGGTCAGGGTTCCGGTCTTATCAAAAACAACTGTGTCGACGGTACGTGCAACTTCGAGTACTCGGGGTTCGCGTAAAACAATTCCACGCTGTGCGCCACGCCCTGATGCAACAAGTAAAGCAACTGGAGTTGCAAGACCCAACGCACAAGGACAAGCAATTACTAGCACCGTGATTGCAACAGAAATTGATTTAGTAAGCGTTGAGCCAGTGAAATACCAACCTGCCCATGTGCCAACCGCAATTAAAGTTACGACAGGAACAAAAACTGCACTAATTCGATCAGCCAAGCGCTGAATTGGTGCTTTAGTTCCTTGGGCGCTAATTACCATGGCGGTAATGCGGGCAAGTTCGGTATCACTACCAATGCGCGTAGCACGAACAATTAATCGGCCATTGTGATTTACCGATGCGCCAATTACTTGCGATCCAGGACCTACATCAACTGGCTTTGATTCACCGGTAAGCATTGAATTATCGACGGCGCTTTCGCCCTTAACCACAACACCATCAGTGGCTATGCGATCGCCAGGACGAACTTCAAACTCATCACCGATCTGAAGTTGATCAATGGGAACGATTAGTGGGAACCCACCTCGAACTATTGTCACTTCTTTACTTCCAAGGGATAAAAGTGAAGAAAGCGCGGCACCAGCACTTGCTTTAGCACGAGTCTCTAAGTAGCGCCCAAGAATTACAAAGAAAATTACACCTGCAGCCACTTCGGTATACACATCACCATGACCAGTTGAGTTGGCATAAATAGACCAGATAAAAGCCGAGAGTGAGCCGAGTGAAATTAAATTATCCATCGTTGGATGTTTTAAATTACGCAGCGCTGCACGATGAATTGGCCAAGCAACTAACAAAACAACTGGCGCACTTAATGCAATTACTAACCAAGCCGTGGCTGAATACAGTGGATGTGCGATTCCAAATGAATCAAGCTGCGAAATAATCCACTTATCAATTGAATGGTGCCAACTCATGACCATAGAGATTGCAACCGCAGGTACGGCAAAAATGAATGCAAAGAACAGTGCGCGTGCTGATTTTTTACTGTGCAGAGTTACCGCCTGAGCATCCTGCAAAAGAGCGGCCTTGTATCCAGCTTTTTCTACAATTCGCATCAACTCTTTTGCCGATATGTCTGCCGGCGCCAAAATGTGAGCAGTTTCTGTCGCAAAATTTATTGTTGCGCTAACGCCTTCTACGGCATTAAGCGCCTTTTCTACCGTGTTCACACATGAAGAGCACGTCATGCCTTCAATAGAAAGTGTTGTCGGTTCTAAGAGTGTTTGCGCAGTCATATTAAATCTTCTAAGAATTCAACGCTTTAATTAAATCTGAATGGATTGCCTTGTTGGTTGATACGCCACTGCCACCAAATGGGCCATGTTCACCAGAAGTATTAGTGAAAACTCCCCCGGCTTCGCGCACAATAATGTCTAAAGCCGCCATATCCCACACTGCCAACGTTGGTTCAATCGCGATATCTACTGCGCCTTCGGCGACCAACATATGTGACCAAAAATCTCCCATGCCACGTGTTCGCCATGCTTTCTTTAAAATTGCATTGAAGGCATCCAAGCGTGAATCAAAACCAACAAAATCTGAATAAGCAACGGAAGCATCGTTGATTGATGAAACTTGCGACACTGAAATCTTTCGGACTTGACCGTTAAAAGTTACATACGCGCCTTCACAACATGAAGCGTGCCAGCGACGTGCAAGTGCGGGAGAACTGGCTACGCCAACTACAACTTCCTGTGCTCCATCATCTTTAACTTCAACTAGGGCAATCAATGTTGCCCATGTTGGAACCCCGCGCATAAAGTTCTTAGTTCCATCAATAGGATCAATAACCCAATAACGGCGTGCACCAGTGATGTCACTTCCAAATTCTTCGCCGAGTAAACCGTCATCGGGACGATGTGTAGCTAGAGCTTGGCGAATGGCAGTTTCTACTGCGCGATCGGCATCAGTGACTGGAGTGTTATCAGGTTTGGTTGTTATAACTAGATCTAACGATTGATAGCGATCAAGTGAAATTGAATCGGCAATATCAGCAAGAAGGTGGGCTAATGCCAAATCATCGGCATATTCGCTTGTGCTCATCGTGAATTAACCCCTTCGATTGCAATACAAGTAATACTAATCCTCTGGGGTAAAAATCGCTTGGTCCTTCACTGATAAAAGTGAACGAAGGCTGGTTAATCTCGCAGTACGTTCAGGATCAGGGGAGCCATTAGGCGCAGCCCATGCATCGAGTTTGCAAGAACTTTCAGCATGTGAGCAATTCGACAAACATGTTGCGGCTACAAGAGATAAATCCGTGAAGGCATCAACAATGCGATTGACGTCAATGTGCGAAAGACCAAATGCACGGATTCCAGGAGTATCAATAATCCATCCATCACTTGTATCAAGTGGCAAAGCAATCGCACTAGAAGAAGTATGTCTTCCACGTCCAGTTGCCGCATTAACATCACCCGTTAAGCGATCAGCTGCTGGAACTAATGCATTGATGAGAGTTGATTTACCCACGCCAGAATGGCCCACAAGAACTGAAATCTTTCCCGACAGCATCGCATGTAAGGCCGCTAAATCCTTTTCGCGTGATTCACTCTTAATTGCGGTATGAAGAATTTCAACATCTAACTTTTCATATTCAGCTAAGAAATCTGGAACTTCGCCAAGGTCGGTCTTAGTTATTACTAACTTTGGTGTAATGCCCTCGGTAAAAGCTGACACCAAGAAACGATCGATAAGACCTCTGCGAGGTAGCGGATTGACCGCAGCAACAACAATTACTAATTGATCAATGTTTGCAACAATTGTGCGCTCTACTTGCGCCGAATCATCAACTGTTCTGCTAAGCGAATTACGGCGTTCGTTGACGGCAACAATTCGTGAAAGTGTGCCTTCATCGCCAGTGACATCGCCAACGATAGAAACTCGATCTCCCACTACAACTGATTTTGGTCCCAGTTCGCGTGCGCGCATTGCAGTGATAATTACACCGTCGTCGGTGATACATGTTTGACGGCCACGATCAACCGTTGTAACTAAAGCTGAAATTGCAGTTGCATGAGTTGGTCGGTCCTTGCTTCGTGGGCGAGTACTACGCGAAGGACGTACGCGTGCATCTGATTCATCGTATTCGCGTGGTGACATTACAACGGCCCTTCGCAGAATTGAAAGGCGTAATTTGAATGTAAAGATTTAGGCAAGAAGTGAACTCCATAACCCTGGAAAATCCGGCAAAGTTTTACGTGTAGTTGCAATGTTTTCAACTTCAATACCAGGAACAACTAAACCAAGAACCGCACCTGCCGTTGCCAGTCGGTGATCATCATAAGTATGGAAAACGCCACCATGTAATGGTGCTGGAGTTATATGGAGCGCGCTTTCCTCTTCTACAACGTTGCCACCGAGGGCGTTAATTTCTCGAGTGAGCGCAGCTAGGCGATCGGTTTCATGTAAACGTAAATGTGCAATTCCACGTAAATGTGACGGTGAATCTGCAAGGGCTGCAACAGCGGCAATTGATGGCGTTAATTCACCAACATCATGTAGGTCAATATCAATTCCATGGATTGCACCAGTGCCAGTAAGTGTTAATCCTTTTTCGCTCATTGAGATTTTTGCACCCATCGCTGCGAAAATTGAGCGCAGTTGATCGCCGGGTTGTGTTGTCTTGCTTGGCCAATCAGCGATTGTCACACTTCCACCACAGACCATTGCAATAGATAAAAATGGTGCAGCATTTGAAAGATCAGGTTCGATTACTAGCTCTTGACCATGCAATTTTCCAGGCTTAACGCGCCAAGATTGCGCTGAGGCATCAACATGAACGTCGGCACCAAAACTTCGCAACATATCTACAGTCATTTCAATATGCGGCATTGATGGAAGTAATCCGCCTTTATGCGTTGCAACAATTCCATTATCAAAACTTGCGGCAACTAAGAGAAGTGCCGATAAAAACTGGCTCGAAGCGCTGGCATCAATGGTCAAAGCACCGCCAGGAATATTTCCGGTGCCATGTAATTTCATTGGCAAGCTATAACGTCCATCATGTTCAATAGTTACGCCGAGTTCTTCGAGAGCTTTAATGACTGGGCCAAGTGGGCGCTCATATGAACGTGGATCTCCATCGAATGCGACTTCACCTGTTGCAAGCGCGGCTAGTGGAGGAAGAAAACGCATAACGGTTCCGGCATTTCCGACATCAACTTTCACTCCACCGCGCATCGGTGCTGGATTAACTAACCATTGCAGCTCTTGCATTCCATTTACTGAAAGGGTTTTTTCAGTAATTCCAACGCCAAGTGCACGCAAACCCGCAACCATTAACTCGCTATCGCGTGAAACCAACGGGCGGCGAAGAACTGAAGGGGAATCGGCTTGCGCCGCCAAAATAAGGGCGCGATTAGTAACTGATTTTGATCCAGGAATAACAACGGAGATATCAACTGGGTGCATGCCGCGAAAAAGCGCGGGCCAGTGTGCCTCGTTATTTATCATCGCCTAAGTCTATCGTGACCGGCAGTGCGCTCGTTTTACCCATATCCTTTGCGCATGTGTGGTCGATATGCGCAGAGTGCAGATATGCGCGAACTTATGGAGCAGTTTGAAATATCTGGAACGTCACCAGCGCAATCGATTCCAGTTAATTGGAACATAGCCCCAACTAATCCCATTTATATTGTCCGAACCAGTGCATCCGCCGAAAATGAAATGCGTAAAAATTTAGCGGTGGTCTCTTGGGGATTAATCGCACCGTGGTTAACTGATAATGCTGAAGCAAAAGCTTCGCAATCGCGGGCAATTAATGCGCGTAGTGAGACCGTGCATGAAAAGCCAACTTTTCGAGATGCATTCAAACAACGACGTTGCTTAATTCCGGTAGAGGGTTATTACGAATGGGCCACAGCCCTTGGCCAATATCGACCTAAGCAGGCTTTCTATATAACTTCTCGCGATGGAATGCAGTTATCGGTTGCCGGAATTTGGAGCAGCTGGCGTGCACCTAATGGTGAAGCAATTGAAAGTGCGGCAATCATTACGCAAGAATCTCAAGGAGAGTTAGCAACGATTCACAGTCGGATGCCAGTGTTTATGCCACATGATCGCTGGGGTGCTTGGTTAGATTCTGAGAATAAAGATATCGAGGCGATTAGAAATCTTATGGTGGTGCAATCCCCTGAGTCGATTGTTACCGCCCGCCCAGTTTCATCGGCCGTTAACTCTGTGGCTAATAATGGCAAAACGTTAACCGAGGCTATTAATTTAGGTGAGCCAGAGACGCTCTTTTAACGATAATCTTGGACCACGATGACATCAACGGATTTAGTTAAAGAGAGCTCGGCCGAGCGTGCTGCGCGCTTTGAACGCGATGCCCTTGCCTTTACTAATCAGTTATATGCCGCTGCACTTCGGTATACAAGAAATCCAGATGATGCAAAAGATTTAGTACAAGACACATATTTAAAAGCGTTTGCTTCATTCCATCAGTTCGAACCTGGAACGAATTTAAAAGCCTGGTTATACCGAGTACTCACTACAACTTTTATTAATACGTATCGAAAAGATCAGCGCCGTCCGCAACTTTCCGCCGGTGAAATTGAAGATTGGCAGTTAGCTGATGCAGCTTCCCACACAAGTGATCAAGGAAAATCTGCTGAAGTCGAGGCGCTAGAAAATCTTCCTGACAGCGACATCAAACGCGCACTTCAGGAAATTCCAGAAGAGTTTCGTATCGCCGTTTATTTAGCTGATGTTGAGGGCTTTTCATACAAAGAGATTGCAGAAATCGTGGGCGTACCCGCCGGAACCGTAATGTCTCGCCTGCATCGGGGAAGAAAACAGCTCCGTGAGCGGTTAACTGAGTATGCGAAAGAACTTGGTTACAGCGTTAAAGCCAAGCCTTCCTCTCAATCGGCAAGCAAAACTGATGAGGAGGCCGACGCATGAGCTTCTCATTTGTAACGCCTTGTAATCAGATCCTTAACTCCTTCGTATTACTTATTGAAGGAAATATTGAGGCGCCACAATTACTAGCCTTAGAAGTCCACGTTGCAGAATGTCCAGCGTGCGAAGCCGAATTGGCACACGAACAAATGATGCGGGCTTTAATGCAAGAGGCACTGCGCCGCACATGCAATGAGCAAGCTCCCCAAGACTTACATGATGCAATCTTTAATCAGATCCATGGCCAAGTAAGCGGTGCTTTTACCGAAGTTGTAACGCAGTTCAGCATGACTGAAATTTCAATAGAGATAGACGAGTTCGGCCAGGTTGAACATCGTGAAGTTACGATCGAACACACTGAAGAAATTCGCTATCTCAATGATGGCGATAATCCCACTTCTTAAGCTTTAAGCAGGTAGGTTAATAAGTATGAAACCTGCCGAAGAAGTTATCGGAGCCGTTGGCTTAACGGTAATGACTGCCCGCGCAGGTGACACATCGGTTGCGTTAGGTATTGGTGATTTACCGATCGTTTCTCAATCACATTTAATGAACTTGATGGAGCATGCCGCAATAATCTCTATGGATGAACATCTTGAGCCCGAAGAAACGACTATCCCTATAAGTTTTGAAATGATTACGTTGAGCCCAGCATCTATCGGTGCAGAACTGCGCGGAATTTCTCGATGCATTGAAGTTGAGAATCGCGAATTAACTTTTGAATGTGAAGTCTATGAAGGTGAGCGTCAAGTTGCTGCTGCCATGATAAAAAGATCGGCGGTGGAGCGAGTTTCATTCCTCGCCCGCACCGCCGCACAATCTTTAATCTCTTAAATTAAGCTTTCTTTGTTGCCCAGAAAATCTCTGCAATTTCATCAATCTTTCCGATCAACTTATCTGCAACTGCAACATCTTGAGTTCCTTTTGTACCTGCAGCACCTGCAAGCTTTGTTGCCTCATTAAATAGTGAGTGCAACTGTGGGTATGCCTCAAAGTGTGGAGCCTTGAAATAATCGGTCCATAGAACCCAGAGATGCTCTTTAACTTGGTGTGAACGCTCTTCTTTGATAGCAACTGAGCGTGAACGGAAATCTGCATCGGTATTTGCTGCGTACTTTTCCATGCAAGCCTTTACTGAAAGAGCCTCAATTTTTGCTTGGGCTGGATCGTAAACACCACATGGAAGATCGCAGTGTGCGTAGACAGTTGTCTTTGGTGCAAACATGTTTTCTCCTCTTGTAATAATTCGTGCCAATGGCACGCAGTTCGCATCGACTGAAGGAACTACAAGTGCGAGACTACCGTCCATGAGCAAATTTGGCACAGTCCAGGTAGCGGGTAACTCAATGCTTCCCGCATACCGAGATGGGGATTGGCTCTTTGTTAGCTGGATCGGTAACTCGGCAGCACTTGAACGCGTTGCGCGCGCTTTGGTCGGCAAAGTTGTAGTTGTGGAACGCGAAGAGCGGCCGGGGATTTTTCTGGTTAAGCGCGCTAAAAAATTTGATAACGCCAAGTTTTGGGTAGAAGGCGATGCGGCCGAGAGTACTGATTCACGTACGTGGGGATGGATTTCACCTGAAGAAATAGTTGGTGTTGTTCTATTTAAGATTCCTAGGTTGTCAAAGAATCAAAAAACTAGCGGGTAAAAGCTTCTAACATTAAAGCTTTTTGTTCATCCTCGTGCAAATGATGATTTCCAGTTGCTGGAGATGCGGTTGCTCGACGTGAAATTCGACGCAAAATACGTGATCCAAATCCATGACCGCCATATTGTTCTGATGTGCGTAAAGCAATATGTGACCATGGGCCTTGATTTGCAGGCTCATCTTGAACCCACAACAAATTAGCTTGTGGGTGTTTGTTAGCTTCAGCAACCATTTCATCAATTGGGAGCGGATACAAAAGTTCAACGCGAACAATTGCAGTTGAAGTTTCGCCCAGCTTTGTTCGTTCTGCGACTAAGTCGTGATAAACCTTTCCAGAACAGAAAATTACTCGAGAAGCATTAGTTACTGAATCATCACTAATTACCGGCTGGAAGTGTCCACTTGTGAAATCACTCAGTGATGATGCCGCAGCCTTTAAGCGCAACATTGATTTAGGTGTAAAGACAATCATTGGTCGGCGTGCAGGATTCTTTGCGTGCCAACGTAATAAGTGGAAGTAAGAGGCAGGTGATGACGGTTGTGCGACTGTCATATTCTGTTCGGCGCATAGTTGCAAATAACGTTCAATACGTGCCGATGAGTGATCTGGGCCTTGACCTTCATAACCATGTGGCAGAAGTAGTACTACTGATGAACGCTCACCCCACTTCTGAAGCGCCGAAGATATGAACTCATCAATGATTGTTTGAGCACCATTGGCAAAATCTCCAAACTGCCCTTCCCACAATACAAGTGCCTCTTCGCGCTCAACGCTATAGCCATATTCAAAGCCCATAGCAGCGTATTCGCTAAGCAAAGAATCGATGACAAAGAAATGATTTTCATCTGAAATAAGAGAACGAAGTGGTGTCCACTCATTACCGTTTTCTTTATCAATAATCACAGCATGTCGGTTAGAGAAAGTTCCACGGCGCGCATCTTGTCCAGCAAGGCGAATTGGACGACCTTCTTTAAGTAATGAACCAAATGCCAACATTTCACCAGTAGACCAGTCGATGGTTGCATCGTTAAGGGATTCAACACGCTTTACTAGTTGTGGCAAAAGTTTTGGATGGACACTGAAGCCTTCTGGAACTGCGGTTTGTGTCGCAGCAATTTCCTTAGCCAAAGTCTCTGAAATTGATGTCACGATTTGATTTGCATCAGGTGCAATAGGTGCCTTGAAGTTTGGATCACTTTCTGCGTGCAAATTATTTACTGCAGCAAAAACCGCCTCAAGTTGAGTTTGATAATCCTTGGCGACTTCTTCGGCTTCTTGCGGTGTAATGTCACCACGGCCAATAAGAGCTTCAGTATAAAGATGGCGCGTAGAACGCTTTGCATCAATGAGTTTATACATTGTTGGCTGAGTGAAACTTGGTTCGTCACCTTCATTATGTCCACGGCGGCGGTAACACACCATATCGATAACAATGTCTTTGTTAAATGCTTGGCGATATTCAAATGCTAAACGTGCAACTCGTACACACGCTTCTGGATCATCACCATTGACGTGGAAGACCGGTGCCTGAATTATCTTGGCAAAATCGGTTGAGTAACGAGATGTGCGTGATGCAACTGGGGAAGTTGTGAAACCAACTTGGTTATTGATCACAACGTGAATAGTTCCACCCGTGCGATAACCAGCCAGTTGTGACATCTGCAAGACTTCTGCGTTCACGCCTTGACCCGCAAAGGATGCATCTCCATGCAGCAAAATTGGCAAAACTGAATAAGCATTTTTTATATTGAGTCGGTCTTGCTTTGCACGCACAATTCCTTCAAGAACTGGGTTTACTGCCTCAAGGTGTGACGGGTTTGCCGCCAAATAAATCTTGGTAGTCGCACCAGATTTAGCCGTAAAGGTTCCTTCAGTACCTAAGTGGTACTTCACATCGCCCGAACCTTGAACTTGGTTTTCTGCATAATGGCCCTGGAACTCTTGGAAAATTTGTCCAGCAGATTTTCCAGCAATATTTGCCAAAATATTTAAACGGCCGCGGTGAGGCATGCCAATACAGACTTCTTCTAAACCTAATTCGGCAGCTGAAGAAAGGACTGCATCAAGTAGTGGAATTACTGACTCGCCACCTTCTAGCGAGAAACGCTTTTGTCCTACGAATTTAGTCTGTAAGAAATTCTCAAATGCTTCAGCACTGTTGAGTTTGTTCAAAATTCTCAAGTGCTCTTCACGTGTTGCAGTTTGAACCCCAACTTCAACGCGCTCTTGAATCCATTTACGTTCGACCGGATCTTCGATGTACATGTATTCAACGCCTACAGTTCGGCAATATGAATCACGCAAGATGCCAAGAATTTTGCGCAGCAGCATGAAGTTCTGATTACCAAATCCACCTGTAGCAAACTCGCGATCTAGATCCCACAGCGTTAATCCATGCGTTACAACATCAAGATCAGGATGTGTGCGTTGCACATATTCCAGCGGATCAATGTCAGCCATTAAGTGACCGTACGTACGATAGGCGTGAATTAACTGCTGAATTCGTGCGGTCTTATCAATTTCTTCGTCGTGTACAAACTCTTTATCTACTGCCCAATGAATTGGCTCGTACGGAATATGAAGCGCAGTGAAAATTTCATTATAGAAACCTTCGGCGCCAAGAATGTACTCATGCATCCTGCGCAAGAAATCACCAGAAGTCGCACCCTGAATAATTCGGTGGTCATATGTGCTTGTCAGCGTTACTACTTTGCTGATTGCTAATCGAGCCAAGGTTTCTTCACTTGCGCCAGCAAACTCCGCTGGGTAATCAAGTGCACCAACGCCAAGAATTAATCCTTGGCCCTGAACTAGGCGTGGAACTGAGTGAACGGTTCCAATAGTTCCTGGATTCGTAATAGACATTGTTGTTCCAGCAAAATCTTCAACAGTCAGTGATCCGGCGCGAGCTTTTTTGATTACTTCCTCATAAGCGACAACAAACTGGGCAAAATCTAGAGATTCACAACCTTTAATTGAAGGAACTAGTAACTGCCGTGATCCGTCAGCTTTCGCCAAGTCGATAGCAACACCTAAGTTGATGTGTTCTGGTTTTCCAATCGCTGGTTTTCCATCTAACTCACCAAAAAATGCATTCATTTCAGGCATCGCACGGACGGCTTTAACCATGGCATAAGCAATGATGTGGGTGAATGAAACTTTTCCACCGCGAGCACGCTTTAAGTGGTTGTTAATAACAATACGGTTATCAATCATTAATTTAGCTGGAACTGCACGCACCGACGTAGCTGTTGGAACTGTTAGTGAAGCTTCCATGCTTTGAACAACGCGGGCTGACACACCACGCAGAACTTCCATCGTTGATGCACTCGGTGTAATTAAAACTGGTATCGGTTTCACGACAGGATCTGCAGGAGTGGCATTAGTT
>SESB01001988.1_pt1 | contig 12460 bp, 7 predicted proteins | sample 3171441 | NCBI WGS metagenome assembly SESB01 (sample SAMN06051867, study PRJNA518727) | freshwater metagenome | biome: subpolar coniferous forest; feature: holomictic lake; material: water; isolation source: holomictic Lake 227, 6 m depth | place: Canada: near Kenora, Ontario | collected 2014-07-08...
AGTTTCTTACAATCGGATCGCCGGGGAAAGTGATCGCCTCGGCGCTCATCGACTGCAGAACCTGCCGGGCGCTGCCCAGGGTGCGGAAGCGGCGAATATCTCGCTAACACCGCCTGAACCCTCAGGTCGGGATCAAGGCCAAGACCGCACTCGCGATGCCACCGATTGCCGATCGGTACGCTGATGCGCAGTTCGCCTCGGCGCGCCTTTGCGTCTGCTCGGCTGCAAGGCCCTACCTCAGATAGACCGGCCATGATACAGTTCACGTCTTTTCTTGCACCTCATGGCGGTTTGGGGACTCTCGGATGGGCGGCGGTCACTCAACTCCCTCATCGACCATCGCTCAGGTCGTGATGATCGACGACAGCACCATGAACCTCACAATGATGAGGAAAGCCCTTCAGGCCTCTGTCGAATGCAAGATTTATGAGTTCACCAGCGTCCTCGACGCACTGCCCACCTGCGAACGGGTCGAGCCGGACCTCGTCCTCGTCGACTACATGATGCCAGGACTGAACGGCATCGACTTTATCAAAAAGTTCCGCACTCTGCCCGGACGGGAGGCAACCCCCATTCTGATGGTAACCACCTCCGACGTGCGCGAGGTGCGCTATCAAGCTCTCGAAAGCGGAGCTACGGATTTTCTCAACAAACCCTTGGACAAAACCGAACTGGTCGCCCGCTGCAAAAACATGCTCACCATCCGCTTCAGCCAGCGGTGTCTCCAGGACCGGGCCTCCTGGCTCGCCGATGAAGTTCGAAAGGCAACCGGCGAAATACTCAGCCGGGAACAGGAAGTCATCTTGCGCCTCTCCAAAGCCGCCGAGTTTCGTGACCCCGAAACCGGCGCCCATCTGATCAGAATGGCCGCCTACTCAAAACTGATCGCACGCCGCCTCGGGCTGGCCGAAGACTATTGCGAGCTCTTACACAGTGCCGCCCCCATGCACGATGTCGGAAAGGTCGGCATCGCCGACCATATCCTTTTGAAACCAGGACGCCTCACCGACGACGAGTTTCGGATCATGAAACGCCACGCCGAAATCGGCTACGAAATTCTCAAAGACAGCCCCTCTCCCCTGCTACAATGCGCTGCGGAAATCGCCCTCCACCATCATGAAAAAGTCGACGGCTCCGGCTACCCGAGGGGACTAAGAGACCAACATATTCCCATCAGCGGCCGCATCATCGCCGTCGCCGACGTCTTCGACGCCCTGACCTCCGAACGCACCTATAAAAAAGCCTGGCCCTTCGACGCAGCCCGCGAACTCCTCACCAAAAATGCCGGCAGCCACTTCGATCGCGGCTGTGTCACTGCATTCTTCGAGTGCTGGCAAGACGTCATCGATATTCATAACCACTACAAAGATCAAGAGCCAGAAACGCCCGGGCGCCACGGAGAAATAGTCTACTGATGATCCCTTAATCGAAATACGGCACCCATGATAAAGATAACATCCATCGTTTTTCGTATCGCCTGCATCGTTGCTGCGGTCGAACTCTCCATTATGATAGTGCTGCCCGACCTTCCTGAGTTGATCGGCGCGCTTCTTGATGCTGGATCTCTCACTCTCATCTCATCACCACTGATTTATTACTTTGTCATCCGGCCCTACGTCCAAGCCCGCGACGACGCAGAAAAAGCCGTCCTCTCAGCCCAGCAGCGCGCCGAAGAAGCAAACGAAGCCAAATCCCGCTTCATCGGCACCATGAGCCAAAGCGTGCGGGCCCCCCTCAGCGGCATCATCAGCCAAGCCGGGTTCCTCGTCGGCAGCCTCAGCCAATCGGACCACCGCAGCATCGCCCTTACCGTCCGCCTCGCCTCCGAAGACCTGCTTGCAACCTTCAACAACATCATCGACTACGTAGACATCGAGACGCAGAGCAAATCCCTAACCCCCAGCAAGTTCGAACTGCTGTCAACAATTAACGGTGCCGCTGAGGTCATCCGACTGCGGCTTCAGAAAATCCAAACCACCCCGCGGCTCCAGCTGGAAACCACCCTTCCCATCTACGCCTACGGCTATCCCACCGTCCTCACCCAGGTTCTCATCAACCTCGCGACCGCCCTCCACACCGCACCCCGCTCCAAAGACATGCTCATCAGCCTCGCGGCCGAGCAATCACCCACACATGCCATCCGCGCCGTGATCGCCGCCGATCTCCCCGACCAAACCACCGCCGAACCCTGGAACAGCCAAAACCTCAATACCATCGTCGCAAAACGCCTCCTCGATGCGGTCGGAGGCTCCCTCAGCTTCACCCGCTCCGCCGCAGGGCGGGCCCAATGGTCATGCCTCATTCCCATCACCCGGCTCGCCGACGACGATATCCTCTCAAGGCATCTGGCCGGTGCCAGGGTGTTGATCGCTGCCACCGAGGTCGAAGCAAAGCTATGGTCCCGATGGCTGGCAGACCGCGGATGCTTTATCTCCCTCGCCCACATCCAACTCGACGCTGCCATCCGGATGAGCGAAGCTGCCTCTGACAAAAGGCCTTACGACCTGGTAATCATGGGAGACCTTGCAAACAAAGAGGAAAGCCTCCTCTCGGTCCTCCCCCTCATGCCGGAACACGGCTTCTGCAAGTTCATCGCCTTCGGCGCCAACGCCGCCGATCATACCAGCGACGCCACCCTGCTCTACGCCAACGCCCCAAGCTCCCGCGACCAGTTCGAAGCAGACCTGCTCAAGCACATCTCCGAGGAAGCCGTCTGCACACCAGACCGCTTTACCCTCCCGGCCGCAAAGCGCCTCCTCGTGATCGATCGCGACCCCACCATCCAGCTGCTGGTCGCCGCCATGCTCCGCGGCTGCAACATAAGGGTCGATACGGCCTCCACCGTGGAAGAGGCCGTCAGCCTCATCACCCCGCTGTCCTATAATCTCGCTCTGCTTGAGCTCCCCAGCCCCGGAGCCGATGGCTCAGCGGTCGGCGCATCCCTAAGTTTGCTGAAATCCAGATTAGAATCGGCAGTCACAATCGGACTGGTCGATAGCTCGGCCCACGACAGCGTGCCAGCCCTGATCACCGCAGGCCTCAACGACTTCGTCTACAAACCCATTCATCGCGCCAAGCTGCTGCAGACCATCCTCCGATGGACCGGCGCCCATGACGCCCTACCCCCTCCCCTCCCGGAAGCCCCAGAGGCTCTCCCCAACATCGATCATGACCACTTACGGCAGTTCATCGAAGATTTTGGGGAGGAGGATGTAAAGCCGCTGATGCACTCCTTCCTCAAAGAAACCATTGTAAGGCTCGATGTGCTGGCCGCCGCTGCCACCAGCACCGACCTCCATACCCTGGAACGGGAAAGCCATACACTCAAGGGAAACGCCGGCAATCTCGGGTTCTACGCTCTCTCCGAAACCGCCGGAGCACTCTGCCTAGCCTGCCGGGAAGCCAACTGGGACAAAGTCAAAGCCAACGCCGACCAGCTTCCCCACCTGTTCGAAGCCCTGCTCGAAACTCTCGAACATCATTATCCCGAATTTGCCAAGACATCATGAGGTCATAACCGCAGTACGGATTTTCATAATATCCTCACTTTCTGTGCTTTCCGCCGCCAAAAATATCGGTGCATTGACGGTCAGTTGGGGCGCCGCCGCCAACAGGCGCTTAAGCGAGGCTCCTGAGATATCGGGCAAGTCCCCCTTTACCACCACCCACTGCCACGGTGCAGCCCTGGAGGCCGCGGTGAACACATCCTTCAAGCCCTTCGCTCCACTGGGAACCATCAGGGCCTCCAGTCCGGAAGAGCGCAGAACATCCATCAACCCCTCTTTTTGCTCATCGGCAACAAACGCCAATACCCGCCCCCCGGTAACCGGTGGGCCATTGGAGGCTACCTCACCGCCGATTCGCTTCCCCCATTCGGTCAGGGTCGCCAGCAGCTTTCGGCGATCAATTGGCTTCGACAAGTAATCATCCATCCCCGCCGCGCGACAGCGCTCCTGGTCTTCCCGCATCGCATTAGCGGTCATGGCGATGATCGGGATTTTGCGATAGATGCCTTCCATGGCGCGGATTTTTGCCGTCGCCTCGTAGCCGTCCATCTCCGGCATCTGAACATCCATCAAGACCAGGTCATAGTGGCCTTTCCTGATCAGACCCAGCGCCTCCAGACCGTTCGCGGCAACGTCGGTCCGGTGCCCCATGCGGCGAAGAAGGCCAACCGCCACCTGCTGGTTGATGGCGTTATCCTCAACCAGCAGAATCCGTAGGGTCTGTGCTGGCACCTCCTCGGTTTGCTCGCGCCCCTCGACATCCTCTTGGGCTGCCGCGCTCCTGAACAGGCCCATGATCTGCTGGAGCAGAACAGACTGACGAACTGGCTTAAACATCACCGAGGCAATGCCGAGAGCTTTGCCCTTGTTTCGGAGGTCGGCGCTGTCGAGGGAGGTGGCGAGCAACAGCCGGCAGTCGCTCCACTGCGGGGTCTTATGAATTTTCTCCGCCAGTTCCAGTCCAGTCATCGTCTCCATATGATGATCCAGCAGGACCACCGAGTAGGGTTTGCCGTCGTCCCAGGCCCGCGCCATGAGAACCAATGCCTCGGCCGCCGATGCCGCCGTATCAACCGTCGCCCCCCATGCCGTGAGCTGGCGCTGGAATATCTCGCGGTTGATCTCGTGGTCATCCACGACTAGCACCCGGACGTCCTTGATGGAGCCGGTATAAGACGCCCGGTCCTCGTCGCATTCGGCCTTGGGCAGTTCCAGCTCAAACCAGAACTCGCTGCCTTTCCCCGGTTCACTCTCAACCCCGATTGCCCCCCCCATCATCTCCGTCAGGCGTTTGCAGATGGCCAAGCCGAGGCCTGTTCCACCAAACCGCCGTGCGGTGGAGGCGTCCACCTGGCTGAACTCCCGGAACAGGCCCTCGATCGCCTGCTGAGAAATGCCGATGCCGGTGTCCTTGACACTAAAGCGAATACGATCCTGGCTTTCATGGCCTCCGACTCGGGTAACGTCCAGGGAAACGTAGCCTTGTTCCGTGAACTTGACCGCGTTGCTCATCAGGTTGACGAGGACCTGACGAATGCGGCCGATATCCCCCTGGTAGGACCGGCATAAGGCCGGCTGGACAAAGCTGACCAGATTCACCGGCTTGCCAACCACCCGTGGAGAAATGATGTCCATCACCCCTTCAAGGGCCTGCAGCAGGTCAAAGCCGATGCTTTCAAGCTCAAGCTTTCCCGCCTCCATTTTGGAGAAGTCGAGGATATCGTTGATGATGGTGAGAAGGGATTCCGAGGACTCTCGGATCGTGTTGGTAAAATACTTTTGCTCCTCATTAAGAGGCGTGTCCAATAGCAGGCTGGTCATGCCGATCACGCCATTCATTGGCGTGCGGATTTCATGGCTCATCGTCGCCAGAAATTCGGACTTTGCCCGGCTGCCCGCCTCCGCTGAATCCTTCGCTTCCCGCATTTGCCGTTCGAGCAGGCGGGCCTCGGTAACATCATTGTGAATGGCGACAATGCCGCCATCGGGAGTTGGTCGCTCAAGGATTTGCACCCAGCGCCCCGTCTTGAGCTGCTGCAGGATCGGCGCATGACGCGGCGTCCGGTGGTGCTCAACCGCCTTCCGAACCCACTGCTCCTCGTCTAAAATCGGCTTGACGTAAATCTGCTGGGCCACCGCAGCCCGCGCCAAGGCTTCAAAGGTCGCCCCGGTCACCATCACATCGGCAATCTCGGGATAAAGCACCCGGCAGCGCTCATTACAGATGACGATGCGGTCTTCGGCATCGAACAGTACAAACCCCTCGGAAATACTCGAGATCGCCGTCATTAGACGACTTTCCAGGGCCAGCAGGCGAATGTTGGCGTTGATGCTGTCGGTGATGTCCGAGCAGGTGCCGCGGTAGCCGAGGAATCCCCCCTTCTCGTCGAAGATCGGCTTGCCATTGACCTGTAGGACAAAGCTTTTCCCTCCCGCGCCGGCAACCCGATAGACGAGGTCGCGAAACGGCCGATGGGTCGCCAAATCCTCCTTGTGCGCTCCCAGCAGCTTGACATCATTGTTGGGGGCGATGGCGTCGTAGCAAACCGTGCCCACCAACGTTCGCGGATCGAACTTTGTCGGGTCGCCGATGTTGCCCATGAACTTGGTGTAGCGATGGTCCGGATCGGTTTCCCAGAGCCAGTCCGAGGATGATTCCGCAAAGTCCCGGAACCGCGCCTCGCTTTCGGCGATTTCACGTTCAATTCTCTTGCGCTCGGTAATGTCGCGCATAATCGCCACAAAGTGCGGCACGCCCGACTTTTTGAGGTCCCCGACCGCCAGATCAATCGGGAACACCTCCCCGCTTTTGCGCCGGGCCATCACCTCCCGACCCCTGCCGATGATTTTTGAGGCCCCGGTTTTGAGATAGGCGCCGACATAGTGCTGATGATGGGCGGCGTCCCTCGGCGGCATCAAAATCGACACGTCATGGCCGATCAGACTCCCGTGGTCATAGCCAAAGATTCTCACCGTTGCGTGATTGGCATCAACGATTTTGCCCTGATGGTCCATGATGACGACGCCGTCGCCAACCGTCTCCAGGATGGTTTTGAGGTGTGTGTCCGCTTGCTTGAGCGCGAGCGCGCTGGTGGCGAGGAGTTCTTCCTCCATCAGCTTGGAGGCCCGGTCCGCCAATCGCCGCTCGCGGTCAGTTTCCTCATAGGTGCGGCTGATAAGGTCGAACAGGGCGTCGTAGTTCACGGCGCCGTCAGCCGAGTCCCGCCGCGCCCTGACCAGTTGCCGCTTGAGGAGAGAGTGCATCGTCAGTCTTCCGACAAAACCGTGACCGTCATGGTTTGATTGTGAAGCTCGCAACGCCCGCTTGTCGCGTGCGGAGAAATCTCCCCATAAGAATAGAACCCCACCAGTTTGGTCCCCTCCCCCAAACTGTCGGCGACCGCTTCCACCTCTTCGCCGATCCGTTCTCCCAGCAGCAATTTGCGTCCGATGCAGCTTACTAATAAGGCTAGGCGCGGCAAGTCACCCCCACTGACCTTCGCCGCATCTGCCGCCCGGGCCGAGCCATCGATCAGGCGGTCGAAGTGCCCACGCATCAGTTGGGCCGAGGCCCCTTCGGGAATGTCGCCGGCGAAGATCATGGATTTGGCCTGATCGTCGACGCCGACCACCGTGCGCACCACGTCGCTGTCGGGGTCCTCGGGCGCGATGATCGAGAGGGGAAACAACAGGGCGCTTCCCGGCAGGCGCTCGGCTTCCTCGCCCAGATATCGGCGGTACAAGTCCAGCGCCGGTTCGCCATCCAGTTCGTAGAGCACATTGCCGGCCGATCGGGTAACCCGCCGCTTGGGCCCGAAGCAGTCCCAGCCTCCCACACTGCCATGGCTAACGGAAAGCGCCGTGCCATAGAGCCCGACTGCCACGATCTGTCCCGACACCGGCAGGGCGTCGCACCCTACCGCGGTGGAGCGGAAGTTTGCCCCATCGCCGGCAAGACCGCCGGTGATGGTGACTCCCTCGCCCAGACAGTCGATCAAGCCCCGCACCAAGGCGGTTCCGTTCACATGAATGCCGTCAGAAAGCACAAACACTGCCCGCAAACCCGCGGTGGGCAGCTTCTCCGCCAGCCGCCGTCCGGCGTCGCGCGCGTCCTCGCCCGGTCCCAGAGTCACCATGGCTGTCTTTACCTGGGATTGTTCGAAGCGCACGGCGGTGACAACCAGCGCGTCATCCAGGACATCGCGGTCAAGGATTTCACCTCCGGTCGAGCAGCCGACCAGATGACCCGACGGATACCGGGCCCGCAGGTCTTGCCACAGGGTCTTTGTTTCAAACAGCCCAGGGGCATAAAAGTAAAAAACTAGGTCAGACTCGGGAATGCCTGCATCCAAGGTTCGCCACCCCGCCTTCTCCGTCCAATAGCTCTGCGCGATTTTCATGCCGCTCCTCCTTGCGCCCCTGAACGCTACCCCACCATCTCGGCCAGCTCTTTCAGGATTATCAGCTTTCCTTCATCGTAGCTGGCCCGCATCTTGGCCGCTAAACGGTAGGCCGCCTCTCGTTTTCCTTCGCGACAGGCAACCACAACATCATTGGCCAGATTCTGAATCGCCGTCAGACCAATATTGCCGGCATTGCCTTTCAATGTGTGGGCCTCACGCTCGAGACTTTCGACATCGCCCGCCGCGACCGCGCGCTCAATGTCGACAATGCGCTGGTCCGTCTCCTCGATGAACGCTTGCACAAGCTCCTGCGTGTCCTCAAGACCAAAGTCCTCAATCACCTGCGACAGCAAGGCATGGTTCAACACCGTGTCGGTCTGAACAGGGGCACCCCCCATCGGAGCCTCCTGAACCGGCTCGCTGGGAACACAGATGCTGCCACGAGTCCACACATGCAGCGCCGAGAGCAGGCGCGCCCGGTCGATCGGCTTGGCCAGATAGTCATTCATGCCCGCCGATAGGTACCGCTCGCGGTCGCCAGCCATTGCATTCGCGGTCAGCGCCAGGATCGGTAGCTTCGAGCCGGGCCCGTCAAGGGAGCGGATCACCTCGGTTGCCGCAACCCCATCCATCTCCGGCATCTGCACATCCATCAGCACCAGATCATAGGGCAGACTGCGCACCGCCTCGACCGCCTCCAGGCCGTTGGCAACCACGTCAACGCGGTAACCCGCTTTCTCGAGGATGCGAGACACCACCCGCTGGTTGGTGACATTGTCTTCGGCCACCAGAATACGAATGCGCCGGGCCCCTTCCATCCCGCCCGCCGCGGGAGAAGGCGACGATGTTGCCTCCGCACCGAACACGATATTGACCAGGGAATCGTGAAGCGACGACTGGGTCACCGGTAGGCCGACCTCGGCCGAGGCAGCGATATGGGCTGAGCGCGACCGTGCCACCGATACCACCGAAACCCCGTTGCTCCTCAGCGCCCGCCCAAGCTCCTCCCACTCCTCAACCGGAAACTCCCCCTCCTCCGCCGACAAAATCAAAAGGGGGCGGGCCGTCTCGTCAGGCGCCGCCGCCAGAGCTCGGATCACCTCCCCGGGCGAGCCCAGGGTCTCACAGGCAACACCCCAACTCTCCAGCCAATCCTCACAGGTTCGCCTGGCACCCGCTCCGGCAAGATGCAAGAACCGCCGGCTGCGGAACGGCAGCAACTCAAACTCCTGATAGGTGCTCAGCTGGGACGTCCCCGGCGTAAGCGGCAGCTCAAACCAGAACCGGCTCCCCAGACCAAGCTCGCTGCTCACGCCAATGGTGCCCCTCATCAGCTCAACCAAGCACTTCGAGATGGCCAGCCCGAGCCCGGCTCCGCCCTGGCGGCGGGTTCGAGAGGTGTCGACCTGCGAGAAGCGGCTAAACAGGAGCCCCATCCCCTCCGGGGAAATCCCCGGCCCGCTGTCAACCACCTCAAACCGGATCAAGCTTCCCTGCTGCGGTCCGGGCTGCGTCACCAGGGAAACGGCCAGGGAAACGCCGCCGCTTTCGGTAAACTTGATCGCATTGCCAACCAAGTTCAGTAAAATCTGGCGCAGGCGCCCCGCATCACCCCTAACCACGCGCGGCAGATCGGGCGCAAGCGACCATGCAAAAGAGAGCGATTTTCTGTCGGCTTGTGGCCGGGCAATTTCCATGGCAACCCGGATCACCTCAGAGAGGTCATAATCGACCTCCTCCAGTTCAAGGCGCCCCTCCTCCACCTTCGAATAGTCGAGAATGTCGTTGAGGATGGTCAGCAGCCCTTCGGCCGACTGCAAGATGGTGGCCGCGATGTTCTTCTGTTCGCCCGACAGCGGGGTATCCAGCAGCAAGCCGGTCATGCCGATCACCCCGTTCATCGGGGTGCGGATTTCGTGGCTCATGTTGGCCAGAAACTCTGACTTTGCCCGGTTGGCCGCCTCAGCGTCGTAGCGGGCCTGCTCTTGCCGGGTCATCAGCCGGGCAATCCAGCCCATCAGCACCCCGAGGACGGTGGCAAATACAGTCGCCCCTCCGCCCACAAACCAGACGGTCTTCCGCCAACTCCCCAGCACCATCTCCTCGGTGGCGGTGAGGTTGACCGCAAGCGGGTAATCCTTGACCAACCGGGGAGCAATGACGCGAAACTCCGGCGCTCCGCCCTCGGCCAAGCGCGGCGAGGTCACCACCTCAGCCCCGGCTTCGGACCTAGCCAGCACTTGTTTGAACGCCGACTGCTCGGCAAAGGATTTACCGAGCAACGTGTCCCGCTGGGGATAGCGTGCCAGCAGGATGCCATCCTTGCGAAACAGTGAGATCGCACTGCTCATGCCAATTGAGCTGGCGGCATAAAAATCCTGAAAGAACTGGACGTCCAGACCCGTCAGCACCAGTCCGATCGTCACCCCGGCATGATTGCGGATCTTGCGCGAGAGATAAAAGGTCCAGCGGCCGGTACCCCGGTTCTGTACCGGGACACTCAAAAAGTTTTGAAGATTAGGGTCAGCAAAATGCGCTTTAAAATACTCACGGTCCGCTAAATTAATCGGCGGCGGTGGGTAACTGCGACTGAAATTTACCACGTCACCATTGGCGGCAACAATGGTTGTCACATCAATCTGTGGAATGCCGCTCGACTTATCCCGCAACATATCAAAGATCGCCTGGGAGGCCATAACCCGCCTTAGGCCGGCATCATCCTCAACCCCAAGCTCATTCACCCTGTCGGCAATGCCCTTGAGAACCAAATCCGCGCCCTTGATCGACTGGCGCGCGTGCTCGGCAATAACCAGCGACAGGTCGTTTAGGTTTGCTTTCCACTGGTCAATCGCATCAGCCCGACCCTTTAAAATCACAAACAGCGCGCTGCCGAGCGTCACGCAGATCGCCACCAGCCCAAGAAGAATGACCCGCCTGCCCGTACGACCGTAAACCGGAGCCGCTTCCTTCAATGGCATGTGTCTATTCCACGTTTCACCCAAGCCCAAGCATCAGTATACTCAATGCAGAGGTACAGGCGAGAGGCTGATTGCAAAATTTAGCCCCCAGGCCGCGGCGTCAGAAAAGTCCATCTCGGAATAGGTTCATCAATGCTGGAAAACCCGCCCGCCCGCGCCCTGGTCGCAGACGACTCCGCCCAGATGCGGCAACTGCTCACCATGATGCTCAAAAAACTCGGCGTCGCGAGCATTACTCATGCCAAAGATGGCGAAGAAGCCCTGTCCCTGCTCACCGATGGCGACTTCAATCTCCTGCTCCTCGATTGCGTCATGCCAAAGGTCGATGGCCTGGAGGTGCTAAAAAAAGTGCGAGCCAATCCCGCCCTGAGCACCCTACCCATCATTCTCGTCACCGCAAACGCCGACGCCAGCACCGTCAAAGCCGCCATTCAGCCGGATAAGCGCGCCGATGCGGTCATCGTCAAACCCCTCTCCCTCAAAACCCTGGGCGGGAAGATTCGCGCCGTCTTAACCGACAAAGCCGACTCCCCATCCCAAGCCGTCGCTCTCGCCGCTCCCACCCTCGATTTTGCCGCGGCCCTCACCGCGACCCCGGACGCCATCGCCATCCTCGACTCCTGCTTGACCGTTCGCTGGCTAAACCCGGCCTTCGTCGCCGCCACCGGCTGCGCCGATCAGGACGCCGTCGGCAAACCCCTGGCGGTTTGTGTAAAGTTCGACCAGTCCACCATTGATTTCAATGAAATCTGGCGCAACGTGGAAAAGTATTCGTTCTGGCGGGAGCGCATTGTACTCATTGACCGGAGCGGTATCACCAAGCCCGCCCTCACCTCTCTCGCAATGTTCCGCAACGACCCCGATGATGAGAAAGGATTTATTTTTACCGCCACCTTGCTATAATGACTCAAGTGCAAATCTGTTTTAACGCCCCCCAGCACAACACCGATAAATACAATAAAATAAAGGTTAATTCTCATGGCCATACCATCGCCAATGCCCAAGACACTGGTCGCAGACGACTCCGACTCCATGAGACAGATGCTGATCATGATGCTCAAAAAAGCCGGCATTACCGATATTGTCCAAGCAAGTGATGGCGACAAAGCCATCGAGATCGCCAAATCTGATAAAATTGGTTTGATGCTGCTCGATTACGTCATGCCAACTGTTGGCGGGCTCGATGTACTAAAAGCAATTCGTTCGGACAAAAACATTAAAAACTTACCGATAATTTTAATTACTGCCAACGCCGACATAGATGTCGTCACCCTCGCCCAAAAGCCCGAAACCTTCGCCAATGCAATTATTGTCAAGCCTCTCTCGTTCAAAACTTTTAGAGAGAAAATTATTTCCGTGCTGAACAGAATCACGCCATCCGACTGAACGCGCAGATTGAGCGCTCACCCAACGAATTAAGAGTTTGCGCGGCGCGACGGTGCATGAAATATATCGACGAATTTCGAGACCGGGCGCTGACTCAAACGCTTACCGAAGCCATCCACGCTGAAACGCGGGCCGGTGGGGGGCGCCGTTATCGCTTCATGGAGCTTTGCGGCGGTGATACCCACGC
>SESB01001991.1_pt1 | contig 12452 bp, 10 predicted proteins | sample 3171441 | NCBI WGS metagenome assembly SESB01 (sample SAMN06051867, study PRJNA518727) | freshwater metagenome | biome: subpolar coniferous forest; feature: holomictic lake; material: water; isolation source: holomictic Lake 227, 6 m depth | place: Canada: near Kenora, Ontario | collected...
TTTTTTACTCAGGATTATTTCTGAAGGGAGCTTAATTTACGATTTTTGAATCAAAATACAAGAAATAGTGTTGCCAATGGATGCGGGAAGAGTGTCCTGATAACGTTTTACGTTGCTTCCTGTCTGTTTTAGTATTAAATTTTGTGAGTTTTTTATTAAAAAAAATGGAGCCCCATAATGGATATTCGCAGATTGACTCTTGCAGTGATTCTTCCTCCCGCATCCGTCACAAACAAGGAGGTTGGAACAGTCATGCTTACCGGACTTCTTACCCTGCTTGGCTGGCTGCCCGGTGTCGCCTTTGCACTATTTATGATCAACCAGGAAGGACGCCAGGCAAAAGCCTGACAAAACGCCAGGTATGCGCCAGAAGAAAGAAAAAACCGGCGACAAGAATAATGGTGGCTCCTGATGCAATATCAAGCAGGCAGGAGAGCCATAACCCGCAGATGCTGAAGAGGGCCGAGAGTGCAACGGCCCGAATCATCATGCCGGGCAGGCTGTGGCTCAGCATCCGCGCAATGGCTGCCGGAATGGTCAGCAGCGCAATCACCATCACGATACCCACAACACGCACCATAACGACGACAGTCAGCGCAATCAGGCAAAGCATCAGCAGATAGAGTGCCGTCGTTTTCAGTCCCGACACGGCAGCATACTCCTCATCAAAAGAGATGGCAAGAAACTCCTTGCTGAGCAGCCATACTACAGCAATAATCAACAGGTCAAGCAGCATGATCATCCAGAGATCAAATGAAGGAACCGTCAGAATATTGCCAAAAAGATAGCTGAAAAGATCGGGGGCATAGCCTGGTTTAAGACCGATACAAATCACCCCGAACGCCATGCCGACTGCCCAGAACGTTCCGATGGCGGTATCCTCAGCAACCTTGGCCTTTTTGCTCAACAAACCGATAGCAAGGGCAGCGGCCAGACTGAACGGGATAACGCCGAGAAGCGGATTGATTCCAAGGTAGTAGCCAAGCCCGATACCTCCAAACGCCGTATGCGCTATACCGCCACTGATAAAGCCTATCTTTTTCACCACCACGTAGGTGCCGATAATACCGCAGGCAACACTGGAGAGAATCGCTGCAAGAAGTGCGTTGCGCATGAACTCAAAAGCAAATATCTCCTGTAGCATACCGTTGGCGTTGTTCAAGGTTTCAAAAAAAAGGATGTTGCACAAGAGTGCCTGTAAAACCCTCTTTGCCCGAAGTGGGACCCGGCTCATGCAGGTCAAGTGTCACATGCAGTGTGGCAATTTTGGTCACATAACGGCTTATAAGCTCAGTATCATGCGTGACCAGAACAATGGTAAGCCTCTCTTTCAACTGCTCGATCAAATTATAAATGGCGGTTTTCATCTGCGGATCAATACTGGCCGTAGGCTCATCAAGCAGAAGCAGTTCCGGCTCTCCGGCAAGCGCCCGTGCAATAAGTGCCCGCTGCAACTCCCCTCCCGACAGGTCGCCTATCCGGCGCTCAATCAACCGCTCAAGACCAGCCGCATGGATCGCCTCATCCACCCGCCTTCTGTCGAGAGCGTTATAGTGCTGAAAAAGTTTTTTTTTCGACAACCGCCCCATCAGCACCAGATCGCGGACACTGATTGGAAACTCACGATCAAAAAAAAGACGCTGAGGCACGTAGCCAATACGACCAGGAAAGCTTCCTGGCTGCGCGCCAAAAACCCTCACACTCCCTGCAGAAGCCCTCTCCAACCCGAGAATCACCCGGAGCAGCGTCGTTTTACCCCCACCGTTCGGGCCGACAAGGCCAAGAAAATCACCCTCACCAACCGAAAAGGTCACGCCATCAAGCACCCTCACACCGCCCAGATCAACTGAAAGCTGCTCACATGCAATGACAGGCGGCCTCATCGCATGGTTTCAATAAACGCACTCGTCGCACGCCGGAGGTTATCCTGATAGTCAGAAGCAAGAGGGTCAACACTGCGGCTCTTGCCACCGATTTCGCGCGCTATGGTTTGAGCCTGGGAGGCGCTGAACTGTGGAGAGATAAAGATGACGGTGATACGATTTGCCTTTGCTTGTTCAATAACCCGCTGCATCTGCCGCGGTGTGAGCGTCTTGCCCTCCTCCTCAACGGCAATCTGCTGCAGCCGGAACGAGTCTGCGTAATAGCCCCATGCCGGATGAAAAACCAAAAAACGCCTGTTTTTTAACCCGGCAAGCTTTCCCTGAATCTCCCGGTCAAGCAACTGCAGCTCAGCCTGAAGCTTTGCCAGGTTTGCCGCATACTCAACCCTCCGGGCCGGATCTGCCGCAGCAAGCGCTCGTTCAACATTTCTCGCAATAACCATGCCATTGGCCACAGAGAGCCAGTAATGAGGATCAAAACGCTCATCCTGATGCGCGAATCCATCATGCTTGACAGGAAGAAGGCGAATACCCTCAACTCCATTACAAACCTTCAGGGCAGGATTAATCGACAAAAAACGCTCCATCCAGGCCAGCTCAAACTCAATCCCTGAACCTGCCTTGACAAAAAGTGCGGCCTCACCAAGGCGGGCCACCTGCCGGGGAGAGGGCTCATAACTGTGCGGATTGGCACCTGGTGGCACCATCACCGATACGGCAACATGAGAACCACCAATTCTTTCGGCAAAATAAGCCAGTGGAGCAATAGAGGCAACAACCCGGAGCTTTCCCGTTTCGGCTGGCTTGGCACACCCGTTCAAAAGAAGGGCAAGAAACGAAACAAAAAAGAAGAATTCCTTCACGATCTTCACCATGCAATCCACATTTACCCTTTAATGACCGGGGATGGCATATCTATGATGCACCACCCCCTGAAGATACAAAAAAAGGTTGCGCTATTGCGTCAAAGAAGATGCCGCAGTAATAAAGAGAGAACTATTTGTCAAGGAAAGAGCTCTCTCTCACGGCAATCTGTTCAGCGCACTTACCGTAGCCTTTATTGAGGCAAGGCTGATATTCGAATCAATACCGGCCCCAAAAGAAACCCGCCCATCAGCGCAGCCAATCTTGATATAGGCTATGGCAAGAGCCCCGGCACTGCGTCCGATAGCATGTTCGGCATACTCGTCAACGCTGAAATTGAGACCACTCTCCCGGATAAATCCTTTCACAAATGCATCAAGAGGGCCGTTTCCCTGTGCCTCAAAACTGAGCTCCCGCTCTCTGGTCTGCACAACACAGTTTATGGTTGTATCCTCTTCATCCTGACGCCGGGGTTCCTCATCATCCCAACTGATATGGCACTTCCTGAGGGTAACCGGCTCGCAAAGTTTCACATATTCTGCATGAAACAGCTCATTGATCTGCTCAACCGACAACTCAACACCGGTCGTATCGGCAACAGCCTGTACCGCTTCTGCAAAATCAGGCTGCATCCACTTCGGTATCTGGAGACCATACTCTTTCTCAAGCACATAGGCCACGCCACCCTTTCCAGACTGACTGTTGATACGAACAATGGCCTCATAGTTGCAACCAACGTCCTCAGGATCGATCGGCAGATAGGGAACCGCCCATAAGCCGCCGGGTGAGTGCGGCTGCGCTTTCATCCCCTTGCTGATTGCGTCCTGGTGCGAACCGGAAAACGCTGTGTAGACCAACTCCCCCGAATAGGGATGACGAGGATGAATATCCATACGGGTACAGCGGCGATAGACCTCGCGAATGCGGGGAAGATCGGAAAAATCCAGTTCAGGATCGACTCCCTGGCTGAAAAGGTTCAGCGCCATGGTCACCATGTCCATATTACCACACCGCTCGCCATTGCCGAACAGAGCCCCCTCAACCCGGTCAGCACCGGCCATCAATGCCAATTCAGCCGTAGCCACTGCCGTACCCCGATCATTATGGGCATGAACGCTGATCAGTACCGCATCCCGCGACTTGATGTTGCGGCAGAACCACTCAATGCGGTCAGCATAGATATTCGGCGACGACATTTCAACCGTTGAGGGCAGGTTCAGAATGATTTTTTCATCCTTCGATGCTCCCCATGCATCCATAACCGCATGGCAGACGTCAAGCGCATAGTCGAGCTCCGTACCGGTAAAACTTTCCGGACTGTACTCAAAACGGATCCCTGCATTGCCGCTCTCATCCTTCAGACGGCGAACAAGCGCCGTCCCCTCGATGGCAATAGCCTTGATCTCCTCCCGGTTTTTGCGAAAGACCACATCCCGCTGCAGGCTTGAGGTAGAGTTGTAAAGGTGGACTATGGCATGTTTCGCTCCACTTATGGCATCAAACGTCTTGCGGATAAGGTGCTCCCGCGCCTGGGTCAACACCTGAATGGTAACATCATCAGGAACAAGATGCTCATCAACAAGCCTGCGCACAAAGGCAAACTCTGTCGCCGAAGCTGATGGAAAGCCAACCTCGATCTCCTTGAACCCTATGGAAACAAGAAGCTGGAACATGGAGACCTTTTCCTCAACACTCATCGGCACCGGAAGCGCCTGGTTTCCATCACGGAGATCCACACTGCACCATATCGGCGCTTTTGTGATGCTCTTGTCAGGCCAGCTCCTTGCGGAAAGAGTAACCGCAGGGTACGCTGCATATTTTTGATACTTCATTTTTTTCATGACACCTTTTTCTTTTTGTATCATTTAAACGAAAAAAGCCACCTACCCTTGAGAAGGTGGCGGCTTTAACAATGTTCACTCTGGCTGACAAACGAACTAAAAGACACCTCCCTCCGGGGCCACAATGCTAAGAAGCAGCAGGGCCAAGGCAGAAAAAAGGTTACTGTAGTTCGTTGCACGCATGGTCAGCACAGAAATTCAACAGATCAATCACAAGCTTTAATGGAAAATAAAAAAATTGCCGACGCTTGCAATGCAAACAAGAACATTTTCTTTCGCACTGAAGCTTCAGGACATACAGCCCTTTTCGTAAAGGAAATAACCGTTCGGTTCCGGAGTACAATAAAAACGGGGGTTTTAACGAGACTGGCCTGACCTGTTCCTTATAATTCGGAAAATCTCTTTTTTGTTACCCGTTCGAAGCATCATACTGCGCCACTGGCTGTCAGCAGCCATTTTGCTGATGGCTCCAAGAAGCCGAATATGACTGTTCGGATCTGAAAGTGGAGAGAGCATCAGGAATATTATCCGGGCGGTTTTGCTTGATTCCCTGTCATAAATACCAACCCTGTTGACCCCAATGGCAACAACCGGCTTGTTCAGATTTTCGAGTCTGGCATGAGGAATCGCAATATCTTCCCCGACAAAAGTACCGCCCTGCTTCTCCCGTTCCATGAGGCTCTGAAATGCGCTTTCTTCGTCAATTCCAGGAGTTGCTATGCAGCATTCGTGAAGAAGCTCGCGAAAAGCCTCTTCCTTTTCCACAACACTCTCCCACAAAATGACTCTTGCATTCCGGATAGGTTCTTTCCATTCATTCTGCAACTGGTTTCCAGTCGAAAACGTCTCCTTAATGCCGGAAAAAAGTTGCGCAGGTGTTTTTGGTTCTTTCACAGCATCTTCTTCTCTTGTATCAAGGACAATCACGCTGATACCCCGGCATTCGCTGATCAACCGTTCAACTATGGTCTGTCTGCCCAGAAGGCACTGCCAAAATGAAAGTTTTCGTCCTGAGTTACCGATAATGATGTGTCCGACACGATACTCCCTGGCAAACTGCAGAATGGTCTTCACCACATCATCTCCCTTGTAGGTAAAGACGGTAGCGCCGAGTTGCTGGGCAAGGGCAAGGGTATTGGAGAGTAACCGTTGTACCCTGGCATCGATATTGGCTGGATTGTCAGAAAGGGTTTGCACATAGACTGCATACCAGTTTCTGTTCAGTCGTCCTGCTATACGAGAGGCGTAGCGCAAGATTGCTTCACCGTTCCGGGTTTTTGAACTGAGACAAACCATAAGCTGGTCGGGGTTCGAAGCAGATTCATCATGAAACTGGTTACGACGCTTCGAATCAAGCTGTGCCGCAAGTTCCCTGAGAGTAAGTTCACGAAGCTGCTCAAGGTTTTCCGGTTTGAAAAAGTTGGACAGTGCAGCTCCCGAATGACCGGGAAGATAGACCTTTCCTTCGCTCAGACGCTGTCGCAGATCATCGGTGGTAATATCGACATTGACAAGCTGATCGGCCAGCGATAACATACGATCGGGAACCCTTTCCTTGACCTTTACACCGGTTGCTTGTTCTACTGTTTCATAAAGGCTCTCGATATGCTGGATGTTCAAAGTCGAAATCACATGGATACCGGCAGCAAGAATTTCTTCAACGTCTTCATAACGCTTGGAATTTCTGCTTCCGGGAATGTTTGTATGCGCAAGTTCATCGACAAACACAACAAATGGTCGGCGCTGGAGGATCGCATCGATATCCATTTCTGTAATTTCAATTCCACGATAAACCAGAATTTTACGCGCCATGATGTCGAGACCGGAAAGAAGGGCTTCCGTCTCCATTCTTTTATGGGTCTCTACAAGGCCGACAACAACATCGATACCACTCTCCTTAAGGCGCCTTGCCTCCTGCAGCATCTGCCAGGTTTTTCCCACACCAGCGCAGTAGCCGACATAAATCTTGAGTTTACCCCGTTGCGACCGCTGGATGAGACGCAAAAAACTGTCGGCTCTGTTGTTGCTCTCCATAGCTTGCTTGCCGAAAGAGAAGTGGAAGATGGTATTCATTGCCGTACCACTATACCAGCCCATGCCGCAAGCGCTGCAAGAATAAGAAAAATGAGTATACCGAGATACAGGTAATGGTACACGTTCATGAATCGCCTCCTGCCATTTTTTTTAAGCTCATGAGAGCCGTTTTTATTGCTCATCTGTTTTTTCGAACGGGCAGCGTGAAATAAAAAACCGAACCGCACCCTAAAGCACTTTGTACGCCAGCCATCCCGCCATGCGTTTCAACAATTTCCTTGACAATCGAGAGTCCGAGACCGATACCACTTTTCTCATGCTGACCTGGAACCCGGTAAAACTGTTCAAAGAGATGCTCAAGATGCTCAGGAGCAATGCCTGATCCCGTGTCGGCAACAGAAAACCTGATACTATCGGGTACTTCAGCAGCACTGACTGTTATCTTGCCACCAGGAGAGGTAAACCGCAACGCATTTGAAAGAAGGTTGGCAAAAACATGCCGGATACTCTCAATGTCGGCCATAACTTCCGGCAATTCTTCTTGAATGGTATTGACAATCGAGACTCCCTGATCACGGGCAGCCACAAGAAACGGCTCAACACCCTCACCAAGAAAAACAGGAGAGACCGGCAAAATATGCAGGTGAGCTTTTCCGGACTCAATACGGTTGATATCGAGAAGATCATCCACAATATGCACCAGACGCTCACTTTCCTCACGTGCAGCGAGGAGCATATCTGCCTGTTGTTCATTAAGGGAACCGATACGCTCTTCAAGCAGGAGATGAATAGACATCCTCAACGAAGTCAACGGGGTTCTCAATTGATGAGAGACCGTTGCAATAACACTGCGCTTCAGTTCAAGTTGCTCATGAAGCTGTGTAACATCCCTGATAATCAGAGCTGTTCCGATACAATCACCACTTTCTGTGCCAGAAGGAACAGGTACCGCAACAGGGTGAAAAAAATATTCCCGATTCCCGGAAAAATGCTGAATGCAACTGTGACCATCTTCTGATTCAACCACGCTACCATTCCGAAAGCTGCTCTGCAACAACTCGGTCAACCATGCAAGGCCAAGATCCCGAACGTTAACACCTGGCTTGAGACGAAAAAAATGTTCGGCACTCTCCGTTGCTACTTCTACACATCCATCAAGATCAAGCACCGCAATTGGTGAGGGTAGCACCTTGAAAACCTCCTGTGTGGCCCTGCGTGTGCGGATAAGGGTTTCCCTGTCGCGTTTACGCATTGTGCGCAGCGTTGCCGCCATTTCGTTAAAAGAGCCGGAAAGCTGTCCGATTTCATCCCTTGACGCGGTATCAAGTACCAGATCAAGGTTTCCCTTCCTGATCTCTTCAGCCGACGCTATCAGCTTTTTTATAGGCATAAGAATCCATCGGTGCGACTGATAGCTGAAAAGCAGAGCCAGAATTGTACTTGCAAAAATGGCCGCGAGCATGATGTTATGTGCCGATAAAGCCATCTTCCTTGCCTTCTCATTTGCATCATTCATGTTTTGCTGGTTCATTTCCAGAACCTGGTGCGCCAGCACTTTTATCTCAAAAAACAGAGGCTGAAGCTCTGAAAAATAAAGTTTTTCTCTTTCAGCAACTGAAACTGACAAATCTGAAACACGATCAATCACCCCGGTATACCGGTTAAAAAGCATCTGAATCTTGCTGGCTTTTTCATGCTCTCCTGGCAACGTAATATTGCCAAGCTCTACACGCAGAGCCGTTTTGAAAGCCAGTTCATACTCCCCGACTGTAGGGACACCCTCATGGTCATGACCAGCAAAAATAATCAGCACTCCACTGTCAATACGTTCCAGGGATTCTGTCATCTGCTGGCAGGCAATAACGCTCCGATAGTTCTGTTTAAGAATAACATCAATGGCTCCACCAAGCGCATCGATCTGGCGGATGGTAAGCATGCCCATAGCCGCAACAATGAGCAGCAGTCCCCCAAATCCAAGAGCAAGTTTTTGCCGTATACCAATCATGAGTAAACTCCTGATACTTATCGTCACCATCAAACAGCGTACAAAAAAAACAAGACCGCAAAGAAAACTGGCTTGCACAAGTACAAGCCCGAAGAAAAAATGAGGACAAGAACAATTACACCTTGACCGGCAAAATCACAAAGGGAATACCACGCACATAGAGATTTCTCTGTATGGCGAAAACCGTGTAGTTGTGCAACCAGCGATCCATGAGAGACTCTTTTGTAAAAACAAGCTGACCCCCGAAAAAAACAATATTCGGGAATTTTTCCGTAATCGCCGGAACAAGCTTGTTAACCTCCTCAACCACATCAGTTCCAAGAGAAAAGTATGCCTCGGCAAAGTAGCCATGCTCTTTCATATAGTCAACATACTTCGACGTTTCGTTGCGCACAAAACTGCCAAGATTCTCTATTTCATCAGCTCCCTTGAAGTTCCCTGCATCAATGGATCCGATTTCAACAAAAACATAATTTTTATAACTATCGCCGAACAACCGGAAAACACTGAACAGGGTATGCAGGCCCAGTCCGTTAAAGCCACTCACCAAAATCGCGGCTGTTTTAGCCTTTGGATCAAAAACCGGAAGCAGACAAGAGCGCTCGCTCTCCTTGTCACGCACGTCCGAGCCTGTCAGCACCGCCGCCTCAACAATAACATCAAGCCGTTTCAGGATGTGTGTGGTGCTGTTGTAATGGCCTTTTATAAAAAATGCAGCAAGAACCAGAGCCGTGGTTATCACTATGGTAACCCACCCACCTTCATTAAACTTGAGAACGAGTACCGAGATCAGAATAAAGGCCGTCAGCATCAGACCGATTCCATTAATGAGAAGTTTCTCACGCCATTTTTTTTCTTCCTCCCTTTTTGTCCACCAATGACGCACCATCCCGAGTTGTGAAAGGGTAAAGGTTATAAAGACGTTGATACTGTAGAGAACAATCAGAAAATCCACTGACCCGTTTGATGCCAGCATCATGATGAGGGAAGCGAAACCCATGACGAGAATCCCCTTTTCCGTCACCAGCCGGTCACTGAGCATGGCAAAGCGGGAGGGCAGCCACTTGTCGAGTGCCATATTTGCCAGAACCCTCGGCCCGTCAAGGAAACCGGTCTGTGCTGCAATAAAAAGCAGAACCGCTTCCGAAAAAAGGGTAATCCAGACAAAGCCAACACCATAATAGCCACCCCAGGATGCCGTTATACTCTCAAACAGAATAGCATTCATGGTCTTGCCCGGCGTATCGCGGACATCAAAAAGAATGTAGGCAAGCATAAGCCCCATAACGGTCACGGAAAGAGAGATCGCCATGTATTTCATGGTCTTCTTTGCCGTCGCAACTTTCGGGTCACGCAAAACGGGAAGTCCGTTGCTGACTGCTTCAATACCGGTAAAGGTACCCGCACCAAGGCTATAGGCTTTCAACACCAGAAACAGCACACCAAAAAGGCCAAGGGTATGGAATGAATTGGCAAGTTCCCGTCCGGTTTCATGATAAACCGTACCGAAGTTTGCCGCATGGGAGAGTACTGCATAAACGATAACCACGAGATGGGTCGCAACAAAAAGCAGAAAAACCGGAACAAGCGGCATCACAGCCTCCTTGATGCCACGAAGGTTCAAGACAAGCAAACCCATAACTCCGATAACAGCAAACCACAGCTTAAAGCCAATCAACCCTGCGGGCAAAAAACTGAAAATAGCATCTGCGCCACTGGCAATCGATATGGTAATCGTCAGCACATAATCAATAAGAAGGGCACTGCCGGAAATCACCCCCATCTCCGGAGAGAGCAGTTTACTGGCCACAAGATAACCGCCCCCTCCAGAGGGAAAAAGCTCAATAATATGCGAATAACTTGAGGCAATGATAAGAATGGTAATGCCTGTGCCTATGGCAACAAATATGCCAAGTGCAGGATGACCGTGCAGCGCTTTGAACGCTTCTGCCGGACCATAACAGGAAGAAGAAAGACCATCAGAGCCAAGCCCAACCCAGGCAAGAAAAGCGGTGAGTGCGAGCTGGTGAAAAATTCTGTGATCACGAAAATCACGAGCACTCCCGACAAGAAGCGTTTTGAACTGCCTGATTTTTTGTTTCGCTGCCATAAGTTAACCGTAAAGAGTGAAGAGACGGATGGGGTATAGGTCGCTTTCGCATTATCTCCATACTCCGTCGCAAAACAGAAAAACCCCGCACAGACAGGTCATTCGAACAGTCGCGGGCTGCCTTTGCATCACAAACATAAAAAAAGGGTAGCATAGGGCATATTGCGGAACACAAGGACAGCAGAGAATGGGCATTGAATTTTGCAAGGCGGGCAGGAACACAATCAAATCCGGTATTGTTTCCGTTTTCTCCAGAGGGTGGCCTGATCGATACCCAGAAGATCGGCAGCCTCCTGAAGGGATTTTGATGACGCAAGAATACGACGGATATGGTTTTCTTCAATCACATCAAGAGTCAGGGGATCTCCAATGCGCACAGGATTCGCTGTAGAGAAAATCTGTTCCGGCAGAAGTTCCACACCGATTCGATCTGCTTTACTCAGAATCACTGCGCGTTCTATGACATTACGCAACTCACGGACATTGCCTGGCCACGAATAGCTTCGGAGTGCAAGCAGGGCACTCTGGGTAAATCCCTCAAGGTTTTTGTGGTTCCGGACAGCAAAAAATTGCAGCAGACTTCCGGCAAGCTGTTCAACATCGTCAGCTCTGCCTGCAAGAGGCGGCAGATGAATCTGGATAACATTGAGTCTGTAAAAAAGGTCTTCACGGAAACGCCCCTCCCTGACCGACTTCTCAAGATCCATATTGGTAGCGGCAATGATTCGAACATCCGCTTTACGCGACTGATGATCACCGATCCGCTCATACTCGCGATCCTGAAGAAAACGAAGAAGCTTTGGCTGAATAGCAAGAGGAATATCTCCGATTTCATCAAGAAGCAGTGAGCCCCCTTCGCAGGATGATACCCTCCCCGGATTATCCCTGACCGCTCCGGTAAAAGAGCCCTTGACATGGCCGAAAAGCTCGCTTTCAAGGAGATCACAACGTAACGATGGACAGGAAATCACCCCGAATGGTTTGTCTGCCCTGCTGCTCCAGTTGTGCATTGATCGGGCAAGAACCGTTTTTCCGGTCCCGCTCGGACCCCGTAACAGCACAACAGCTTCGGAAGAGGCAACCTGACGTGCCAGAGCGACAGCTCGCTGCATGACTGGATATCGGGAGGAGAACGTTACATCCGGATGCATTTGCATGAGATCCTCCTGCAATGAGGCAATGCGACGCTCAATACCGCACAACGGCGCAAGACGCTGGATGACCAGTTCAAGCTGATCAGGTGTAAAGGGCTTCGGAATATAATCAGCCGCACCCCTCTTCATGGCTTCAACAGCACTGTCGACAGAGGAGTAAGCCGTAATGACAACAATCTTGATCCAGGAACAAGCATTGAGCAGCGACTGCACCAGATCAAGGCCGTTTTCGGTTCCCAAACGCAAATCGATAAATGCAAGGTCAAAAACCCGCAACTCAGCTTCAGCAAACGCATCACGGGAGCTGCTTACCGCTTTGACACTATAGCCACGCGATTCCATAAAAACCGAAAGTGTCTTGCGGATATTTATTTCATCATCAACAATAAGGACATTGAGCATAAGGCATCTCCCTGCGAACGTCGTTGGCACTTTCTCCCCGCCTGTCCGCAAATATCACGCATAATCAGGTTAATGCCAAACACCGCGGAAGAAAGAGAGTGAAATAAACGGCAGGAACGTGCGGATCCTATAAAATCATCACCTTGCGGCAAGGAGAAC
>SESB01001993.1_pt1 | contig 12451 bp, 9 predicted proteins | sample 3171441 | NCBI WGS metagenome assembly SESB01 (sample SAMN06051867, study PRJNA518727) | freshwater metagenome | biome: subpolar coniferous forest; feature: holomictic lake; material: water; isolation source: holomictic Lake 227, 6 m depth | place: Canada: near Kenora, Ontario | collected 2014-07-08...
GATTCTAGAAGCAGGCACTGAAGTTCGGCACTTCCGACCCATAACAGACTAACGCTCTACTAATCGTGCTACCTCTTAGCAGACGTTCGCAAAGAAAAAGGGCTGGAATTTACTCTAGCCCTTCATCAATTTATTTCTTTTAGGTCAACAGATTAGTAACCATCGGTCTGTTGATGTTAATTCATTAAGCTTGCTTCTTTAAAACTGCATCAAGGCTTTTCTGATGGTTAGCTCATCTAAACCTTTGCCAATAATCACGATGCGTGACTGCTTTGCTTCTTCATGCCAACCTTCAAGCGGGGTAGGTGGGTAAGGTGTAAAATGCACAGCATGAATTGCGAGCGGATCCGATTGATCTTCGGCGTATATGATGCCTTTAAGCCGCAGTAAGTTTTTGCCATAGGTTTGGCAAAACCAAAGTAAATGTGGCTTAAGTCGTGACCATTGTAGTGGGCTAGGCATGACCACAGTAAAACTCACAATGTCGTCATTGTGTACTTTGGTCGCCTTTGTTAAGGTGGAATTGGGCGATTTTCTAGGTGCACGTAGCCAGCGCAATGGTGAGGCTCGTTTTGTGGCGAGATCAAATAAACCGACATCAATTACGAGCGCAGGGTCTAGATTGCCTTGGGTGATGCAGTGCTGACTGGCACCGGGGTTAATGGCGCTAAGTTTTTGTTGTAACTGGCTAATTTGATCAGAGCTAGCTAGGTCCGTTTTGGTTAGCAGCAAAACATCTGCAACTGCTGCCTGTTTTAAAGCCTCTATATTCTCATCTAGTTGTTGCAAGCCATAAATACTATCTATGGTGACCACTACCGCATCCAATCGATAGGTGGATTCAATCACTGGCTCGTTCATGAGGTTAGCCATTATGGGGCCAGGATCTGCCATGCCGGTGGTTTCAATGATTAGGCGTTTAAATTCTGGTATGGCTTTTAGTGCGCGCTTAAAAAACAAGTCGCGCATGGTGTCTGCCAGTTCATTTTTTAAGCTACAACATAGGCAACCAGAACTCAGCAATACCGTATTATCTGCGATATGCTCACTTTCTATATTTTGCGCTAAATTGCTTTGAGAAAAAATTTGATCCAGACCGGCATCGCCTAGCTCATTAATAATGATTGCAGTGTCATGCAGCGCTGGTTGGTGCAGTAGTTTATTCAGTAGGGTTGTTTTGCCGCTGCCTAAGAATCCAGTGAGCAGGGTGACGGGTATGCGTTGATCCATTTTTTTTAGCTAGTTTTTTGTAATAGGTGAATGATTGGTTGTATGAAATTCAATATGTCGCTTTAAGTTCAGGTGATGGGTGTGGGCTGGTATAATGCCAAGTAGTTTTGTATGTACAGCGTTAAAAACAAAAAAAGTACCCTAACATTTCCATTAGCTTACATCAGTAGACTAAACCAATCGATCATACCCATAGAAATTAGAACTGAACAATGAACGTATTTTTTGAAGAAGACGGCAATTTCAAACTTGCCTCTATCATGACTGAAACACAGGGTTCTATGCAAATAGAATCTGCCAGTGGCAAGCGCAGTAAAATTAAAACCAGCAGCGTGCTAATGCGCTTTGAATTGCCTTTGGCGGGCTTTATGGAAGCCGCTAATGCAGAAGCCACGAGTTTGGAAGTGGACTTTTTATGGGAGTGTTGTGGCGAGCCTGAATTTGGATTTGAAGCGTTCGCCGCCGACTACTACGGTAGAAAACCTACACCTATTGAAGCCGCAGCTATCGCTATTAAGTTGCATAGCGCGCCAGTCTACTTTAATCGTAAAGGCAAAGGCCATTACAAAGCAGCCCCAGCTGAAATCCTGAAGGCTGCGTTGGCAGGACTTGAGAAAAAGCGATTGTTAGCAGAAAAAATGGCTGGTTATGTGCTGCAGTTGAAAGCCTTGGAAGTGCCGGATGAACTGAAGTCCAAGCTTGATATGCTTTTATACGAGCCTGACAAAAATTCTATCGAATACAAAACGCTAGAGACCGCAGCCAACGAGCTGCACCTTACTCAACTTAAATTACTGCAGGCATGTGGCGCTATTCCGTCAGCACAGGATTATCATCTAGGCGCATTTTTGCGAGAACACTTTACCAAGGGTACGGAGTTTCTTTCTGAGACCGTGATTGAGCCATTTGAAGAGTTGCCTTTGGCCGATGCCGTGGCTTTTAGCATTGATGACAGTACGACCACCGAAATTGACGATGCTTTTTCTATTACGCAATTGCCAAATGGCGTTACGCGTGTCGGCATTCATATTGCTGCGCCTGCCCTAGGCATTACGCCTGATAGCCCGCTAGATAAAGAGGTGATGCAGCGCTTATCTACCGTATATATGCCCGGCCATAAGATTACCATGTTGCCAGAAGCGGCAATCAGGCCCTTTAGCTTGGACGCGGGTGAGATTAAACCGGTGTTATCGTTATATCTTCATGTGAATGCTGATTTAGTGATTACTCAGCGCGATACTAAAGTAGAGCGCATGAAGATTGCAGACAATCTGCGCCATGACACTTTAGAGCCTTTTTTTAATGAAACGACTTTGGACGTCGACAGTGGGCATCCCTACTGGGCTACCTTATTGTATTTGTTTAGGCTGGCTGAATCTCTAGAAAAATTGCGCGGTAAGTACGACCCGACAAAACCGCCGCAGATTGACTATAACTTTTATGTCAATGATGGCAAGGTGAGCATCGTAGGTCGCCATCGTGGTTCGCCTATGGATAAGCTAGTGGCGGAGTTGATGATAGAAGCCAATAATCAATGGGGTGCCCTTTTGGCCACACATGAAGTACCAGGTCTTTATCGTGCCCAATCTGGTGGAAAAGTCTATATGACTACGCGTGCAGAGCCTCATCAAGGGCTGGGTGTAGCGCAATATGCTTGGAGTACATCGCCGTTGCGTCGCGCGGTAGACTTAATTAATCAACGCCAGATTATTAGCGTGGCGCAAAATATAGCGCCTGCATACCCGCCAAACAGTGAAGCATTGACTACGCATATGCGGAACTTTGAGCTTACCTTTCAGGCTTATAGTGAGTTTCAATCGCGCATGGAACGTTATTGCTGTTTACAGTATTTAATTCAGGAAGATGCGCAAATAGTGCATGCCACGGTATGGCGAGAAAATTTGGTGCGCTTGGATAATTTGCCATATATGACTAAAGTCTATGGTTTGCCTGAGCTAAAGTCGGGCACTCGCGTTAGCCTACAAATACAGGAAGTCGATACATTGTTAATTGAGTTACGCACCAAATTCATCGAGGTATTAGATGAGGCAGTTGCCACGGTAGCTGAGACGATTAATGATGATAACGAAAACGAAAACGCAGAGGTGGTTGCTTAGTGTTTCGCGTAGCAAAGCACCTGATGCGTGGACTTGGGGCCCTTGATGAATCAGTCGATGTGAGTGAGACTGATGGTGTGCGTGCTTTGCATTTAGGCTCGGTTACCATACAAAGCGCAATGCGTATCCGTGAGCCATTTTCATTAGAGCTCACTTATACCCGTGCCATCATGTGTTTTCTACTATTCAAGCCTATGATTAAAAATGTGCTGGCAATAGGCTTGGGTGGCGGCTCTCTCGCTAAGTATATGCATGCATATTGCCGTGATATTCAAAGTATTGTCATTGAGCTGAATCCAAAAATCATTCAAATTGCACATAACCAATTTTTCGTACCAGAAAATGATGAACGTCTAGAGGTCATTGAAGGTGATGGTTTAGTCTATTTGGCCGAGCATGCTGACGTTGCTGAAGTCTTGTTGATTGATGCTTTTGATAGCAACGGCATCCCGCCTAATTTTTGTAGCCAAGATTTTTTTGATCAATGCGCCACAACGCTGATGGATGACGGTATCTTGGTGATTAATTTATGGGGTAGTGATAAAAAGTATGATGTGTATCTGCAGCGGATAGAGCAGAGTTTCGATGGCAGGGTGTTAATATTACCAACTGGCAAGCCTGGCAATATTGCTGTCTTTGCTTTTAAGCGTGAACCTGCCGATCTGCGTTTGGCGAGCCTGCGTGAGCGCGCTAAATTACTAGAAAAAACGCATAAAGTTGAGTTTTTGCAATTTGTAGAAAAATTAGCAGAACATAATGCCAGTACCAATAACCGAATTTTTATGAAAAGCGATAGCTAAGCTATGAACCAAAACCAAGCGCCTAACCGATACTTCGCAACCTGCCCGCGGGGGCTAGAGCAACTGCTCGCGGATGAACTTTTGCAGGTGAATGCCAAAGCCATTAAGACTACTGACGGCGGAGCGAGTTTTGATGGCGACTGGTCGGTTTGTTATGCCGCTAATTTGCATTCACGCATTGCCACCCGCATTCTATGGCAAGTTTCACGCGGAAAATACTTGAACGAAGAAGACTTATTTGAAGCTGCTTACAAGCTGAATTGGTCTCAATGGTTTGATGTTAAACATGACTTTATGGTGAAAGTGACCGGCGTTAAATGCCCGCTAAAAAGCTTAGAATTTGCTACTCTAAAAATCAAAGATGCAGTGTGCGATAAATTTAGACTAAGCGTGGGCAGTCGTCCTTATATTGATACCAAAAACCCAGCCGTGCGTATTCATGCTTATTTGGCTGCTGAAGAATACCAGTTTTACCTAGATACTTCCGGTGCAGCTTTGTATCAGCGTGGTAACCGTGGCGCCAGCATAGAAGCGCCTTTGCGTGAGAATTTGGCCGCTGGCATTTTAAAATTATCTGGCTGGCAGGTGGGCACACCATTACTAGACCCGATGTGCGGCAGCGGTACTTTTTTATTAGAGGCAGCCATGGTTGCGCTTGATATGGCGCCAGGGTACAAAAGAAGTTTCGGCTTTGAAACCTTAAATAATTTTGAGCCTACTACCTGGTCTAAGTTAAAAAATATGGCGGCGACCAAGGTGAAGCCAGTGACGTTTCAAAAGATTTATGGCTCAGATATCGATTTGCGTGCAGTACGCATTGCTAAGAAGAATCTGGAAGATGCTGGCCTACTATCTGCTGTGCAATTATCGCAGCAAGATATCGTCAATTTGTTGCCACCAGCTGAATCAGGCGTAATGGTCGCTAATCCACCATACGGTGTGCGTATTGGTGAAGACGAAGAGTTAACGCAGCTTTATCCTAAAATCGGCGAGTCTCTTAAGCGTAAATTTGCTGGCTGGAATACGTATTTTCTTACCAATGATCTGCGTATGCCAAAATTAATGCGACTCACGCCGAGTAAGCGCACGCCTTTATATAACGGACCATTGGAATGCCGTTTGTTTGAAATCAAAATGGTGGCGGGCAGTAATCGCAAATAGCTTGAAGTGGAGAACCGCATGACTGATTCGAACGTGAGTATTGATTCATTGGGGCAACTCAATCAGAAGCTACTGCAGTTTGTTGAAGTGCGCGATTGGGAGCAGTTTCACTCGCCTAAGAATTTAGCTATGGCGATGATTGTTGAGGCGGCTGAGCTGGTAGAGCATTTTCAATGGAATACTGAAGATGAAAGCTATCTGCTGACCCCTGAGAAGCGTGAGCAAGTAGGGCATGAGATTGCAGACACTTTTGTCTATTTGCTTCGGTTGGCGCAAGTACTGGAAATTGATTTGATTGACGCTGCGAATAAAAAAATAGCGTTGAATGCTTTAAAGTACCCCGTAGACAAGGCACGCGGAAAAAACAATAAATACACCGATTACCTTTAAAGCGGACATATAACAACCAAAAAAGCGCATGACGCATTAGCCGTCATGCGCTTTTTTATTTGGGTTTGCAGTTTGTTATTTAAGAGCTGCTAATGCAACGTCATAATTAGGCTCACTAGTGATTTCAGACACCAATTCGCTATGCAAAACATTATTATTTTCATCTAACACAATCACTGCACGGGTCGTTAAGCCAGCTAAACTAGTAGAGTTTATCGCTACACCATAGCTCTGTGCAAAACTAGCGGTATTGCGGAAGCTAGACAGGGAAACTACATTTTCAATGCCTTCTGCCGCGCAAAAGCGACTTTGTGCAAATGGCAAGTCGGCTGAAATGCATAGCACCACTGTGTTATTGAGGCTTGCCGCTTGTTTGTTGAAAGTACGTACTGAGATTGCACAAGTGGGTGTATCAATACTTGGAAAAATATTCAGTATTTTGCGTTTGCCAGCAAAGTTAGCTAATGACACATCGGCTCTAGTTTTGTCGGCAAGCGTGAAATCAGGTGCTACTTGACCTTTCTGTGGAAAGTTGCCACCGATTTCTACCGGACTACCTTTTAGTGTGACTGCGTTGCTCATGATGTTTTCCTATTAAGTTTTGGAGTGATATTGACAATGCGATCATCATAAAACAAAAGTGTTTATTTTGCACCGCGCTTTTTAATATTTTACCTTATTATATGCCCTTGTTTTTGTAGGGGTTTTACCAATAATTATGAACATTTCTTAAAATATAGTGCGGCTTACTACCATGGTTTTAGCTAGTCAGTGCTACCGATATTAATCCATGATTGGGTAAAGTTTTACGCTCAAAATAGGCGCGTATAAGGTAAAATTGACAGATGTCTGCAACCACGCCATCAGCTTTAAAGTCTCCGCATTTTGTGCACTTGCGCTGTCATAGTGAGTACTCCATTGTCGATGGCATTGTTCGTATTGACGACTATGTTAAGCATGCGGTAGACGATCAAATGCCAGCGCTGGCATTAACCGATTTGAGTAATTTGTTTGGTGCTATTAAGTTTTATAAAGCCGCGCGTAGCAAGGGCATTAAGCCGATTATTGGTTGTGATATCTGGTTAGAAAATACGTCTAATCGTGACCAACCTAGTCGCGCACTATTGCTGTGTCAGTCCCATGCGGGATATTTACTACTTTGCCAATTAATCAGCCGTGCCTACTTAAGTAACCAATATCGTGGCCGCGCTGAATTTAAGCGTGAGTGGTTTTCGGAATGTGGTACAGAGGGGCTGCTAATGCTCTCTGGTGCTTTGGCCGGTGATGTGGGTCAAGCTTGTGGGCAGGAAAATTTAGACTTGGCGCTCAAATTAGCGGCCGATTGGCAAGCTCTGTTCCCTGGACGTTTTTATATAGAAGTGCAGCGTGTAGGGGCAACCAATGGCAACGAAGAGGGCTATATCCAGCAAGCACGTCAGATTGCAAGCCAGCTAAAGCTCCCAATCGTCGCTACCCACCCAATTCAATTCACCACCCCTGATGACTTTAGGGCGCATGAAGCCCGTACCTGCATCTCTGAAGGTTATGTGCTTGCAGATACGCGCCGGCCAAAGTACTTTACTACTGAGCAGTATTTTAAAACGCAGGCTGAAATTAAGCACTTGTTTGACGACATGCCTGAGGCGTTGGCTAATAGTGTAGAGATTGCGAAACGCTGTAACTTGGCGCTTACCTTAGGTAAAAATTATTTACCAAATTTCCCTACCCCTAATAACGAAAGTTTAAATGAGTATTTGGTGGATGCTGCGCGTATCGGATTAGAGCAACGCCTAGCCGTGCTTTATCCAGATGCGGCTGTGCGAGCTAATAAGCAGCAAAGTTACCACGACCGTTTGGATTTTGAAACCAAGGTTATTAACCAAATGGGTTTTGCAGGCTACTTCTTAATTGTGGCTGACTTTATTAACTGGGCTAAGCATAATGGGGTGCCGGTCGGACCAGGCCGTGGATCTGGTGCTGGATCGGTGGTCGCTTATAGCCTGGGTATTACCGATTTAGACCCGTTAGAATATAACTTGCTGTTTGAACGATTTCTTAATCCAGATCGCGTTTCCATGCCCGACTTTGATATCGACTTCTGTCAAGAAGGGCGTGATCGTGTCATCGACTATGTGAAGCAGAAGTATGGATTGGATGCAGTATCCCAAATTGCCACTTTTGGTACCATGGCAGCTAAAGCGGTGATACGTGATGTAGGTCGTGTGCTAGATTTACCGTTCCATTTTGTGGATGGTATTAGCAAGTTGATTCCTATGGAGTTGGGCATTACGCTGACCGATGCTTTAGTAAAAGAGCCTCAACTTGCCGAGCGACGTGAAAATGAAGAAGAGTTGCGCGAGCTATTGGAACTAGCATTAAGGCTAGAAGGCTTAGTGCGAAATGTCGGTATGCATGCCGGTGGTGTATTGATATCACCAGGAAAAATCTCGGACTTTTCACCGATTTATTGTCAACCCGATGGCGCCAGTCTAGTCAGTCAATACGATAAAGACGATGTGGAAGCCGTGGGCTTGGTCAAGTTCGACTTTTTGGGTCTCCGCACACTCACCATTTTAGAGTTAGCCTTAGTCAATGCTAATAAACAGCGCGCCGACAGTGACTTACCGCCATTGTCTTTTGCGACTTTACCGTTAAATGATAAAGCCACTTTTCAGCTATTAAAAACCGCCAATACTACGGCTGTATTCCAGCTGGAATCACGCGGTATGAAAGACATGTTAAAGCAGGCCTTACCCGATTGCTTTGAAGATATTATTGCGCTGGTAGCGTTATACCGTCCTGGCCCGATGGATTTAATTCCAGATTACTGTAGACGTAAACATGGTAAACAGCGTGTGGAATACCCACATCCGCTCACAGAGTCTATTCTTAAAGAAACTTATGGCATTGCCGTTTATCAAGAGCAGGTCATGCAGATTGCGCAGGTGGTAGCTGGGTATAGCTTGGGCGGTGCAGACTTGCTTCGCCGCGCGATGGGTAAGAAAAAGCAAGAGGAAATGGACGATCAGCGTAAGACCTTTACTGAGGGCGCGGTTAAAAATAATATGACCGAGCGTCAGGCCACCGAGTTATTTGACTTGTTGGAGAAGTTTGCTGGCTATGGTTTTAATAAATCTCACGCCGCAGCCTATGCTATGGTTGCCTATCAAACAGCCTATTTAAAAGCGCATTATCCGGCGGCTTTCTTAGCCTCGACCATGTCGGCTGATATGAATAATACGGACAGTGTGCGCATTTTTTATGAGGACTGTGCACCCAATCAGATTGAGGTATTACCCCCTGATGTGAATCAGAGTGAATTTAAATTTAAGCCAGTGAATAAAAGTCAGATTTTGTATGGCTTGGGTGCAGTAAAAGGTACTGGTGCCGCTGCGATTGAAGTAATTCTCCAGGCACGCGCTAAAGACGGCCCATTTAAAGATTTGTTTGATTTCTGTAACCGATTAGATTTGCGTAAAGTGAATCGCCGTGTGGTTGAATCTTTAATACGTGCAGGGGCTTTTGATCAGGTTAGTCAAGATCAAACGCCACCCAATCGCAATGCTTTGTTAGCTGGTGTTGCCATGGCGATGGCTGCAGCTGAACAAAATAATGCTAATAGTAATCAAGACAGTCTGTTCGGTGAAGCGGTTGATAATGCAGTCAATGTATTGCCAAGCGTGCCAGCATGGACTGAGCAGCAGCGTCTACAAGAAGAAAAAGCTGCACTTGGCTTCTTTTTTAGTGGACATCCTTATTGGGCCTATCAAAAAGATCTTAGCCAATTTGTCAGTACAACCTTAGCTAATTTGGCACCGAAAGAACAGCCGCAGCTATTGGCAGGAATTGTTTCTGGGGTGCGTAACCGGATGACCGCCCGTGGAAAAATGGCCATCGTGGGGCTTGATGACGGGACTACGCGTATAGAAGTGGTGGTAGGTAACGACTTACTCAATCAGTCGCAGCATTTACTAAAAGACGACCAGTTAATTATTGTTGAAGGACGCGTGAGTAATGATGAGTTTTCGGGTGGCATCCGCGTCAATGCCAGAAAATTACATGATTTATCTAGCATTCGTAATAGCCGCGCTAGCTTTTTAAAAGTGTCATGCAATGGCCAGGCCGATGCAGTTAAATTAAAAGAATTATTAAAGCCTTATTGTAAAAGTGCATCAGATGAAACGCGAGGATGCGCGGTGAAAGTCGAATACCATAATGCCAGTAGCAAGGTCGAATTGATGCTGGGGAATAATTGGCGTGTAGATTTGCATGAAGATCTGATTGCCGGCTTAAGCGCATGGTTAAGTCGTGAAAACGTAAAAATCCTATATAATTAAACAAAGATTCTTGAGATTAAGACTAAACGCATGAAAATAACTTATTTAGATTTTGAACAACCGATTGCTGAACTTGAAGCCAAAATTGAAGGCTTACAGTCAGCCCATGATGATCACGATAATTTAGATATTTCTAAAGAGTTGTCAGCTTTAGAAAAGAAAAATCAAAAATTATCTGAAGACATTTACGGCAGTTTGTCCGCATGGCAAATTTCGCAATTAGCGCGCCATCCCCAACGTCCTTACACCTTAGATTATATACAAGGTATTTTTACTGACTTTGAAGAGTTGCATGGGGATCGTGCCTATGCGGACGATCCAGCTATTGTTGGTGGTTTGGCTCGATTTGAAGGACAACCAGTCATGGTCATCGGCCATCAAAAAGGGCGTGATGTTAAAGAGCGCCAATACCGTAATTTTGGTATGCCACGTCCTGAAGGCTATCGCAAGGCACTACGCCTGTATCGCATGGCAGAAAAATTCAACATTCCTGTGATTACTCTCATTGATACTCCGGGTGCTTACCCAGGTATTGGTGCTGAAGAACGTGGTCAATCTGAAGCCATTGCACGTAATTTGTATGTGATGGCCGAATTAAAAACGCCCATTATTGGCGTGATTATCGGAGAAGGCGGTTCTGGCGGAGCATTGGCGCTTGGTGTAGTTGATCAATTATTGATTCTACAATATGGTACCTACGCGGTCATTTCACCTGAAGGTTGCGCTTCTATTTTATACAAAAGTGCTGATCAAGCGCCAGTAGCGGCTGAGTCGTTAGCGATTACCGCTGATCGCCTTAAATCCATGGGTTTGGTTGACCGTATTGTGCCTGAGCCATTAGGCGGCTGTCATCGCGCACCAGAAGTGGTGATGGAAACCTTACGCGGTGCGTTAAAAGAAGAGCTAGCTAAACTAAAGAATAAGTCCATTAAATCTTTATTAGTGACTCGTTATGAGCGCTTAATGAGTTACGGTAAATTTAAAGAAGTGGCTGATAAAAATCCAACAGTCAAAGTTTAAGTTGCCCAAAAGTAAAGTTTCTACAATTCGTACTAAATCTCATGCGCCAACACTTAGCGCAGTCCAACTTGCACTAAATCAATTTCTCGTGACGCATCTTAAGTCAGGCCAGCATTTACTGCTGGCCTTAAGTGGCGGGCTAGATTCTTGCGTGCTCTTACATCTATTGACTAATGCTAAGTCCAGCTTAGGCGTTGAGTTGTCAGCAATGCATGTGCACCATGGTTTAAGCCCTAATGCAGATACATGGGCTAGTTTTTGTGAGCAGCAATGTCAGCATCTGCAAGTACCCTTTCAGGTGGTGCATGTGCAAGTTGGGAAAAATCCAAATTTAGGCGTAGAAGCCGCTGCAAGGCGTTTACGTTATGAGGCACTTTTTAATGCCGTTGTAGCAGACACCTCACCAGATTTTATCGTGACCGCGCATCATGAAGATGACCAAGCCGAAACGCTCATATTGCAGTTGATGCGAGGTGCTGGCGTTAAAGGGTTGGCGAGTATGGCTGCAATTGATCCCGTGCGCCGTTTACTGCGGCCTCTACTGGGAATCACACGTCAACAACTTCATGACTATGCAAAGTTACACGCCATTGCTTGGTGTGATGATGAGAGTAACGTGAATACGCACTATGAACGCAACTTTGTGCGCCATACGTTGATGCCAATCTTGGCAGGACGGTCACCAGCAATTTCATCCGTACTTGCAAGAACTGCGTCGCATATGGCAGAAGCCCATACGTTGCTTGATGATTTAGCCAACATCGATGCTCAAACACTGGTGCGTGAAAATAGCGTGTGCGTATCTGGGTTAAGCATACTAAGTCAGGCGCGAGCAAAAAATTTATTGCGCTTCTGGTTGGCGCGCAATCATTTGGCCATGCCGCATACAGAACAATTGGCAGAAATTCTAGATCAGTTACTGAATGCTAAAGTGGATGCCAATATCAATATTCCCCTACAACATTTAAGTTTAAAGCGCTTTCAACAACGCGTTTATCTATGTCGTGATCAAGTGGCGCATGATTTCGATTTGGTCTGGAATGGTGAGCCGTATTTAGACTTACCCAATGGTGGACAACTTATATTTAAGCAGGTGGCAGGCACTGGGTTGGCGTTAAAGTTTGGTATGACCAAATTGAGAATTACCAACCGAGATGGCGGAGAGCGCTTTAAGCCGAATGAGCTAAGACCTACGCGAACCTTGAAGCATCTATTGCAGGAAGCGAACATTCCACCATGGCAACGGACTAATTTGCCACTCATCTATTGGCACGACACCTTGGCTTGTGTGCCTGGCATTGGTATTGCACATGAGTTACAAGCCCACGGTGAAGAGGTTGGCTTAACGATTAGCTGGCAGGACGCACACGTCGACTAACACTTTCTCCTTTAGGTA
>SESB01001994.1_pt1 | contig 12447 bp, 11 predicted proteins | sample 3171441 | NCBI WGS metagenome assembly SESB01 (sample SAMN06051867, study PRJNA518727) | freshwater metagenome | biome: subpolar coniferous forest; feature: holomictic lake; material: water; isolation source: holomictic Lake 227, 6 m depth | place: Canada: near Kenora, Ontario | collected...
AATTGCCGCAAACCGGTAGTTTATGCTGTTTCCCGACAGGTGGCCCTTAAGAAAAAAATAGAGGGTAAGGGTGAAGAAAAAGGCAAGGGGTATCTCCGGTGAGGCATATTGTTTGCCCACAATGAACTGTATGCTGATTGCCTGCATGGCAAAGGCGAGAAGAGCTGTTTTTTCACCGTAGAGCATACGGGCCATTGCCCACACAAGCAGTGCGGTCAGGAATGCAAGGATCACAATCGGCAGCCGGAGGGCAAATTCATTCATGCCGAACAGTTTGGTTGATGCGGCAATAATCCAGTAGGTGAGGGGCGGCTTGTTGAAGCGGGGTTCAAAATTGTAACTGATATCAAGAAAATTGTTGCTCTCCACCATCTCCCTGACCGACTCGGCATAAAAGCTCTCGTTCTCCGTCCAGACATCATTGATGCTGAAGTTTATGAGGTAGAGGAGTCCGGTGAAGCAAAGGAGTATCCAGAAGGGCGAAACTTTTTTTAGTAAGCCGGTCATATTATTTTTGATCATACCAGAGAGGAATTATTTCAAATGGGAAGTAGGTGACGTTGTTTTGGTACAGATATAAAAGCAGTGTATATCCAAAGAGTCTACTTATTTTTGTAAAGGCTGTTTTGCATATTGTTACTTTGAACTGGCCATTTTCTTGAAGATTTCATTAAAGACTGGGGTAATAAAACGAGAGCCTGTTGTTGATAAATGATTGCTATCTACATAAAGTAGTTTATGTTCGGATACTATTGTTACAATGCCGTTATTTTCGAATAGTTTTGACTCGGGATGTATTACTGTGATATTTGGAAGCTTTCCCAAGTCTTTATAAATCGCTAATATTTTCTGATTTTTCTTCTGATATTCAGAAATAGTAGGCGAGATTTCTTGCCAATCTAATTTTGTTCCAAATATAGTCGCAAAATAATTTAAGCGAACAGGATCTGATTTTAAGGCAGGAATGTCTGTGATAAGCACAATTTTACGGCCAAGTGCAAGAAGAGCATAAATCTCCTTTACCTCTACGGTTGTATTGTAATTTTCACTCCAGTATTTAGCAATAAAAACAGTGGATATTTCGGGGTGAGCTTTTATGAATTCAAATAATCGAGTGCAACGAATCATATTATATCCGGATACTTTATACTGTGCGGCGTTATTGGATACTGCTAATAATAAAGCATTTGCGTGTGAATCGCCATATAGGATAAATGTTGGTGAAACATCTTGAGGTCCTATCAATGGAGGTTTTTTGCCAATTGCTACATTTTTGTTTAATTGTATTATCTTATCTCCATAATTGATCCATAAGGAATCATTTGTCTGATTTATGATAGCAGCATTGGCTTCTGGATGGCGATATGGCATTCCATTTTGTAGATAAATGGTGATGCCAATAATTGAAAAAAAGAAAATTGTTATTGAAGAATAAATAAATAGCCTTATTTTATTTGGAACAAGAGGCTCCTTGCCACGAAATGGTTGCTCAATAAATTTTAAAGAAAACGCTGAAATTATAAAGGTTGTAATAATTATAGCTAAAATTTCAATAGGTGTCAACTTCCTGAAAATACTATAGTTTGCAAACACGATAAGAGGCCAATGCCAGAGGTAGAGAGAATATGATATAAGTCCCGTAAATACCAGTGGCTTCAGGCTAAGAAGTTTTTTGACACCTGAGGAGATATGAGTTCCACTATAAATAACCAATAAAGAGCCCAACACAGGTGGAATTGCATTAAGCCCGGGAAAAGGTGTCGCCTGCGTATAAAAACAGATGCTATAAATAATAAGAGAAAGCCCGGATAGAGAAAGCAGATTGCTCCAAAGTCTGGACTTTGGAGGTGAAATTATTTCAAGAGCAAGAATAGAGCCCGTTAATAACTCCCAAGCTCTGGTATGAGCAAGAAAAAAAGGAGAGGATTGTTTGAAATAAACTCCATAAATACTTGAAAGTAGGGATAAAAATAAGATTCCAATCAGCCAGCCAGCATATTTTTTTTTGTTAAAGCGTTGTATGGTGATAAGTAGCAATGGAAAAAAAATATAGAATTGTTCTTCAACAGCAAGCGACCATGTGTGTAGTAAAGGATTTAATTGTGATGATGTTGCATCAAAATATCCTGTTTTATGAGAGAACAGGATGTTTGATGTAAATAGCGTTGTGTAGGTTATACTTTCACCCAAATCTCTAAACGATGTGAAATCAAACAGAAAAGAACTTACGAATAAAACAAATGCTATTACTGCAAACAGAGCGGGGAAGATGCGTCTGACTCTTCGTTCATAAAATCTGACGATTGAGAATTTTTCGGCATTAATTTCTTTAAGGATAACTGAAGAGATAAGAAATCCTGAAATAACAAAAAAAACATCTACACCTATAAACCCGCCTGTGAACCCTGGTATCTCTGCATGAAAGAATATTACCGCTAACACAGCTATGGCTCGGAGGCCATCAATGTCAGCTCGATACTTTAGTGGCATTTGTTTATATTTCTTTGATAGAAGGTTAAAAAATTAAAAAAGTTGCAAGAACAGGTATAAAAACAAAAAGAATGGTATAATAAATTATTCAAGCCAAAATGTTGATGTAACAGTTTTATATGTTTCTTTGTTGAAAGATCGATTATAAAGAGTTTATTCTCTTCTCCCAGAGAAAATTATTTATGGAATGCGGCGTGAATCTCTCTCTTTAATAACAGAAAACTGAATTGGGCTTTTTGAAGGAGTGACAGTTTTTCTACAGTTTTTATTATCTTGAAATACTCCCAGAAATAGTTGTGATTATCCTTCAGATAGGCTATGTGCTCGTTGATTTTATGTTGCAGCTTGTCCGCTATATTGCGATATTTTATTCTGGATGTTTCATCTTCTGCAGGAATGCGCTTGTGGAACAGAAGGCGATCATCCAATACTAAATATCCAGGTATCAATAACTTGAAAACGGTTAACATGTCTGCTCCCCAAAGAGGTTTTTTCCCGGTATGAAATCCGCTGATAGCTAATACATTTTTTCTTTTGAGTAAGCCATAAATAATGTTAGCCTTTCCTTTATTTTCGGCCATACTCATGAAACATAACAGCCGTTCAAATAAGTCTTTTGAAGTCAACTCTCCAATTTGGTATTTTTTAATTTCGTTGTCGTAAATATCAACGTTGTTAAATAAAGAGAAGGCTATTGCTGCATCCGGGTTTTTCTTGAATAATTGAAGCGTTGATGATATAAAAGATGGCTCCCAGATGTCATCATGCGCTGCCCACATAAAAAATTCACCTCTTGCCTCAGTTAATACTTTGTAGAAGTTTTTTTCCGCACCAATATTCACCTTGTTTTGTATATATCGAATTCTGTTGTCTTTATTTGCATAGTCACTGCATATTATTGAGGTTTTGTCTGTTGATGCGTTGTCAGATATGATTAATTCAAAGCATTTTTCGTCTTGAGCAAGTAGAGATGCTATCGCTTGATGGATAAAAGCTTCTCCATTGTATACAGGCATTCCAATGCTTACTTTTATGGTGCTATCCATTTGGTCATAATGTTACTGATATTGCATATCAGGTATTGATTCTTGTGTTTTTTCTCGCGATAATGTACAAAGATATACTTAATATCGTCGTAATACTCGGGAAATAATTCAGAATAAAGGTTTAATGCACTTTTTTTTGCAATTATAAACTCTTTTTTATCGAGTTTTAAAAAGTCAAAAAATTTATTTTTTTTAGCCCCAGGCCAACTGCCCTCATATCGCTTGCTGAATGGCCAGTCATTTAAAAGAAGTCCACGACCAAGATTTAAAATGACAGCGCCTAATGCACCGTCATTTCCGATATCCTGAATTCCCAGTGCTTTTTTTATAAATGTTGTTCTGAAGAGCGAGTAAACAATGTTGCATTTATGAGAAAGATGATGCAATGTCATAAAATGCAATAAACGAACTGTGCTGTTTTCTGATTCAATGAATTTAAAAATATCTGTATTGATTTTTAACTCTTTTTTTTGTGTAATGCTCTGAAGTTTGAAAGATGGAAAAATAAAGTCAATACTTTTGTCAGTCAATAGTTGCTGCGCGTCATATAAAAAAGTTTTACTCCAGACATCATCATGTGCTGCCCACATGAACAAATCTGAATTTGCATGGTCCAATACGAACTGGAAATTTGCGATTGCACCAATATTGTTTTTTTGTCGATAATAAATGATTCGTTGATCCCTTTCCGCATATTCCATGCAAATTTGCCCTGTTCCGTCAGTTGATGCATTATCAGAAATAATTAATTCAAAATTCGGCAAGGTTTGTTGAGTGAGAGCATCCAGAGCATCACGCACAAATTTCTCGCCATTATATACCGGCATGCCGATAGTGATCAATGGTGCAGTCTGAGTTGTATGATGCATGTTATTTTTTGTTTTTTCTACAAAACGGGTTAAAGGCAAATTTATTTCCCTGTTTTTTCAAGTCTCATGATTAATTCATTTAACAGGTGGTTGCCCTGGTTTGAATGATTTATTTTACAGTAGCATCCTTACTTTCGAAAGATATCTTCCACTGAAACAATCAACTTATTCGCTTAAGATACCCATCTGGCGCAACGGTGATGAGCAGTTTGTGCTGAATACTCTTGTCGATCTCAAATTCGGGATGGGTTTTCAGATACTCCCATACGGCGGTTTTTGGATTGTTGCCGGGGCCCCAGGGTCGGTCGGGGAACATCTCTTTTGGCATATCTTCAACCACGGTGTCGAAGGCTACGCAGTAACTGCCTATGGTTGTGAGCGGGGCGTATGCCTCAAGTTCAGCAAGAACATGGTCATGGGTATGGTTGCTGTCGAGAAAAACCAGAATGCGCGGATAGTTTGCTGCAATGGCATGAACCTGTTCGATAATTTCAGGAGCAATACTCGAACCCTGAATCATCTGAATGCGCGAAGCCATGGGGTGCGCTTCGATGGCTGCACGGTTGTGAGCACGAATGTCAATATCAATACCCAGCACCTTGCGCTTTGATTCCTTTGGGTTGATGGTTATGCCGCTCTCAATGGCATCAGTCATGTCGAGCAAAGCAAGCATTGATGCGCTGAATATAAGTGAGCCACCGTGAGCAATGCCTGTTTCGATAATAAGGTCGGGCTTGATTTCCCAGATCAGCTCCTGCATCGCAACGATGTCTTGAGGAAACTGAATAATTGGACGGCCTTGCCAATCAAAATGGTATGAATATTTGTATTCGCAGAGACGATTGAAAAAAATGTTGGCATCTTTTCCAAGTTTCTCATCATTACCCATTAGTACGATAGAGTCTGTTTCAATCATTTTTGTTCCTCATAATTTTTGCTGGATTTCCGAATACTACTACATCATCAGGTATATTTCTGGTTACGACAGCACCTGCGCCAACCAGTACATTGCGACCAATCTTAATCCGTGGCAATATCACTGCTCCGGCACCAATAAAGCTGTTATCATCGACTGTTACACAGCCGCACAATACTGCTCCGGGAGCGATATGAACCCCGCAACCAAATGTGCATTCATGATCGACATTGGCGCTGTTATTGACGATACAGAAAGCGTTCATTGTAACATCTGCGGCCACAACGCTATTTGCAAGAATCTGACAACCGTCTCCCAATGAAGCCGATGCTGAAATGACGGCACTGGGATGAATCAGTTTTGGAAAAGATAAACCAGCCTCAAATAATTGCCGGGCAATATCCTGACGTTCATGGCCTCTGTGACCACCTATTGCCAATGCTGCGCCTATCCCTTGTAATGATTTCTGTTCATTCAACCACTCACTGAAGCCACTCGTACCCAAAAAAAGCGGGACCTTGTCAAGGCATGAGTGCGCATCCGGGTTATTATCAAACAGCGCAATAACACTTCCGCCAGAGAGAGTGACAATATCTGCAAGAACCTTTGCATGGCCAGCGCTGCCCCAAAATACAAAGCGGTCACATTGAGGCATTGAGACTCCTGCGGATGACATTGGTAACACGATCTTGTTCAGCGTTAGTCAAGTCGTGATAGCTGGGGAGATTAATTGCCCGGCCCGGAATATCATAAGAAATACTATTGCTTGTTTTTGCTTCAAACATTGGCAGACTTGACAAGGGATGAAAGAAAACTCGTGCATCAATATTTTCAGCTTTAAATGCAGCTTGTAACTGCTCCCTGGTTACCCCGGTTTCTGCATCAAAAACAACCGTCGGCATCCAGGCACCATTAACGATACCTGCCGGTTCCGGATTGATGGAAATACCGGAAAGATGAGCCAAACAATCACGGTAATAGCTGAATATTTCTCGCTTGCGTTTTGTCAGCTCTTCAATTCGCTCTATCTGAGCACAACCAATGGCTGCCTGAATGTTCGACATCTTGAACTTAAAGCCAACCATGTCTGGCCAGAATTGCCTGGTTTGCCCTCTCGCTCGTCCATGATTGCTCAACGTAAGAACATGCTCGTAGAGTTCAGGGTCATTGGTGACAAACATCCCGCCCTCACCTGTTGTCACTGTTTTTGTGCCGTGGAAGGAAAAGGTGCCAAATTTACCCATGCTGCCAGCCTGCTTGCCGTGATAAACCGAACCGATAGCTTCTGCCGCATCTTCAATCACCGGAATACCGTGTTTTTCACCTATGGCCAGAAGCTGCTCTATTTCGCAGAGGTTTCCATAAAGATGAACCGCAATAATGGCTTTGGTGCGCGGAGTGATTGCCGCTTCTGCAAGGGCTGGGTCAATACACCAACTGTCGGGTAAAATATCAACAAAAACCGGCTTTGCTCCTAACTGGACGATTGGTGAGGCGGTGGCAATCCAGTTTGTATCAGCCATGATGACTTCATCGCCAGCTCCAATACCAAGAGCTGCAAGACCCATGTGGAGAGCTCCAGTGCAACTTGAAGTAGCGATAGCATACTGAACACCAAGATGCTGCCTGAACAACTCCTCAAATCGATTTATATATTCATAACACTGATCTCCCCACCCATTCTGGGCCGCATCAGTGGCGTATGAGACCTCAAGCCCGGTAATCGATGGTTTGGTGTAGTAAATTCTTTGCTTCATGTCACCTCCAATCCAGGTACAGCAGTTACAAACTTTCCACCCCATTCTACAATATAGGCCAGTTGCTGCATGATCTCCTCCCGCAGGTTCCAGGGGAGAATCACCACATAATCGGTTCGCTCGTTGCGGAGATGCTCTTCGCTTACAATCGGGATGCGGCTGCCCGGCATGAATTTACTCTGCTTGGCCGGGTTTTTATCCACAACAAAGCTGATCAGGTCGGGGCGTATACCGGCAAAGTTCATCAGGGTGTTGCCTTTGGCGGCTGCGCCATAGGCAGCAACTGCTTTGCCCTGCCGTTTGGCCTCAATCAAAAAAGTGACCAGATCATCCTTCACCTTTTCGGCTCGATCCTGAAAGCCTGCGTAGTAACCGCCAGAGGCTATTCCGGCGCTCTCCTCTTTCTGGAGAAGTCGATTGACCCGATCACTGAGAGGATGCGAGCCTCTGTCGCTTCGCTGGGCAAAAACCCGAAGGCTGCCTCCGTGCGTGGGAAGTTCCTGCACATCAAAAACCGTCAGGCCATTCGTGGCAAAAATGTGCCGCACTGCCGTAAGTGAGAGGTAGGAGAAGTGCTCATGGTAGATGGTGTCGAACTGGTTCAGCTCAATCAGATTGAGCAGGTGCGGAAACTCAAAGGTTGCCACACCATCCGGTTTAAGCAATGTGGTGAATCCCCCAACAAAGTCGTTGATATCCGGTACGTGGGCGAGAACGTTGTTGGCCGCGGTCAGGTTGGCCTGTTTGCCTTCCGCGACGAGCTGCTGGGCAAGATTGACCCCGAAAAACTCCTCGACAATGTCGATTCCCCTGGCTCTTGCGGCATTTGCGGTGCTTGAGGTTGGCTCAATGCCGATACAGGGAATGCCGCGGGCTTTAACATATTGCAACAGGTAGCCGTCGTTGGCAGCCACCTCCACCACAAGGCTCTCTCCATTAAGGCGGAACCGTTCAGCCATGTCGGCTACGTACCGCTCGCTATGCGCAAGCCAACTGCTCGAAAATGCACTGAAATAGGCGTAGTCGGCATCAAACAGCTCATCTGCTTTGGCAAAATCTTCGGTCTGTACCAGCCAGCACTCTTCGCATACCAGCACTCTCAGGGGAAACCACTGTTCCGGCTCATGCAGCTTCTCAACCGTCAAATATGCGTTGGAGGGGGGGGCGCTGCCGAGGTCGACCAAAGTCAGCTTCAGCTCTGAATGGCAGTGACGGCACTTCATACGGCTACTCCGGGGAAATTTTGTTGAATCATGGGATGCTCCATGTCGCGTGTGGATTGTTCAGTAACAGGCAATGGCCATTGAATGGCGAGCGCCGGGTCATGGGCATTCAGCGCACCTTCGGCATCACGATGGTAAGCTGACGTATGAAAATAGAGCATTTCGCACTCATCGGTCAGGGTCTGAAAGCCGTGGGCAAAACCTTCGGGAATCAGGAGCGTGTGATGGTTGGTGGCGTTCAATAGTTCACCATGCCACCTGAGAAATGTTGGGGAACCCATCCGTATATCGACGGCGACATCAAAAACCTCACCTTTCAGGCAGGTGACAAACTTGGTTTCGGCACAGGGAGGGTGCTGAAAGTGCATGCCACGTATAGTGCCTGTTTTTTCAGTCAGGGTGTGGTTGATCTGGGCAATGGCTTTTCCCTTGAGCAGTTCGGCAAGCTCACCCTGGCAGAAGAGACGTTCCAGATAGCCGCGGCTGTCGCCAAGAGGCTTGCGGTGGATGAGTTGTAACCCTTGCAGGGGAGTCTCTAAAATGTCAAAATGGTCACTCATGCAGGCTCTTTTGACGCGTTGTAATGACGAATCTGTTCGAGGGTGACCGCAGCCATCTCCGAGCCTCTTTTCCATGCATTGTGCCACTCAAGCGTCATCTGGAGGGCCATCTCCAGATTCCATTGCGGTTGCCAGTTGAGTCGATTTTTGGCTTTGGAGCTGTCGAGCTTAAGGGTGTTGGCCTCGTGGAGCTGGGGAGAAGGGTCGCATTGCCAGGATGCGCCGGGCACCTGACTGCAAAGGTATGCAACAATCCACTCTACAGAGCGCGAATCGCCATCCTCCGGGCCAAAGTTCCATGCTTCAGCAAAAGACTCCCCCTCTTCATAGAGCGCCTCGGCCAGCATGAGATAGCCTGCAAGCGGTTCAAGCACATGCTGCCAGGGTCGGATGGCCTTCGGGGAGCGAATGGTGAGGGTACGACGAGCATCAAGTGCTTGCAAAAAGTCAGGGATAAGCCGGTCAGCCGCCCAGTCACCACCACCTATAACATTGCCCGCCCGTGCGGTGGCAAGGTGAACTCCTGCTGGTTCCAGAAAAGAGCGGCGCCAGGCGGCAGCAACAAGTTCCGAACAGGCTTTGCTGCTTGAATAGGGGTCAAAACCACCCATTGCCTCGTTTTCACGATAGGGCCAGATCCACTCGCGGTTTTCATAGCACTTGTCGGTCGTGATGTTGACCACAGCCTTTATGCCGGGAGTCTGGCGAACCGCTTCGAGCAGGTTTATGGTACCCATGACGTTCACGGCATAGGTCTCTACCGGTTCAGCGTAGGAGTAACGAACGAGAGGTTGCGCCGCAAGGTGGAGCACAATGTCAGGAGAGCAGGAGAGGATGGCTTGCTGAAGTGCTGTTACATCGCGGATATCGGCTATGGTGCTTTTTGCCAGATACGATTGAAGGCAAGAGAGGGTAAAAAAGTTTGGTTCTGTTGGCGGTGAAAGCGCATAACCATGCACTTCCGCACCCATACTGGCCAACCAGAGCGAGAGCCATCCACCCTTGAATCCGGTGTGGCCAGTTACAAAAACACGCTTTTCTTTCCAGAATGGGGCGTTTATTGCCATAATTTCCATGGTGCTTTTCCCGATAGCCAAAGCTCTTCGAGATGGTTTTTGTCGCGCAAGGTGTCCATAGGTTGCCAGAATCCCTTGTGTTCAAATGCCACAAGTTGCCGCTCTTTCGCAATATTTTCTAATGGCGCTCCCTCCCAGGATGAAGCATCGCCCTCAATATAGTCAAGAACTTCTGGTTGAAGTATAAAAAAACCACCATTGATCCAGCCGCCATCACCAGGGGGTTTTTCCTGAAAACCAAGGATGGTATCCCCCTCCCGATCCAGAGCGCCATATCTGCCGGGAGGCAGCACGGCACAGATGGTAGCAAGCTTTCCGTGATTTTTGTGGAACTCAATCTCCGAAGTGAGGTCAATATCAGCAACACCATCGCCATACGTAAAACAAAAGGGGGCGTTTGGTTCAAGATATTTCTGTACTCTTTTAAGTCGACCGCCAGTCAAGGTGTTCTCGCCGGTATCGACCAGCGTTACTCGCCATGGCTCTGCTTTCTTTTGATGAACTTCAATGGTGTTTTGCGAAAAATCAAAGGTTACATCTGACATATGAAGGAAATAATTTTTAAAATACTCCTTAATGACATATCCCTTGTAGCCCAGACAGACTATAAAATCATTGATGCCGTGTGCTGAATAAATTTTCATGATATGCCAGAGAATGGGCTTGTTGCCAATTTCAATCATGGGCTTTGGCTTGAGATGCGACTCTTCACTGATACGTGTGCCTAATCCGCCTGCAAGGATTACGGTTTTCATCTGCCAGGGAGGTTAAAATAAATTATTAAGGTCATGAGTACACTGATCTCTGATTCATGAGCAAGATTCACTCTCTCTTGATATTGTTTTCAGTTTTTGCAAACCACTTTTATGGAGCAATGACCATAACAAAATTTAGCTCCGCAACTGTTCTTTTCAATCATCGCAGCAGCAAGGGTATCGTATTGCCTTTAATGCTTTGCTGTTAACCACGCTATTGCATTATTATTCACGTAATAATTATTTTTTTATGCAGAGAGAGCTGTTTTTATGGGTTGTCTTTTTCATCATTTCATGATATCAAAAGCCTGCAAATATGCATAACTTTTTGCAGTAATAAAACTTTCAGGTATCTGACTCAAACCTTCCTATGCTGGCTAATATTGCATGTCAAGCTTTCCTGAAAATTTTCATTATGCTGTCTGTATGTCTGGAAATATGCGTAACTCCCTGAGGGCTATATTTTTGTAGCCAAATCCTTTTCTGCAAGCGGGTTAATCTCGTAGTCCGAAGAGTTACATCAATTCAGAGCTGTGAACCACGAGTCTCTCAGCTTGAATGGGTTCACGGGCGCCTATGCTCTTACTGGCTGATAATTTGACAGTACCGATAACTGGATTTTTTACCAAAAGAGATTGATTGAAAGCTTCGCTGAATTTTGCTGGTCAGCCGTTCTTCTCCTTACGCCTTCTTTTCTTCACACGGTTACACTTTTTGCAGATACACCCTTTAATCGGTAACAGGCTTCTGTAGCTGCTTGCCTGCCGCACTTATGCTCTCTTCCTTACGCTCGCTTTGACCTACCCTGCGGCTTGAGGCTGACATGGTGAACATCAAATTCATACTGGTTGAGTGAAAGGTGGAGATTGCTCCGCATGAATTGAACGAAACGGACGTCGAATGTTATAGAAGGAATTTACTAATGAAATAAAAAGTAGACATACGATGAAACGATCTTTCAGTTGGCGGGTATTTACCAGTTTCGGGCTTTTTCTCTCTTTTATCGCCATTCTCCTCTCTGGCGTTCTTCTCTACATTTTTCCCGGACGGGCTCCAGGTTTTGTTTGGGAGATACTCGGGCTCAGCAAGCCGGCATGGCAAAACCAGCATATCATTTTTGGATTTGCTTTTTCCATACTCTCGCTCTGCCATCTTTTTTTTATCAATTGGAAAGCCTTTTTCTCCTACCTGAAAAGCAAGACAAAAGAGGGGTTGCAAAGCTCAAGAGAGCTTCTTGTTATCTCTGTTCTTGCTCTCTTGTGTGGTTTCGGCACCTACTTCAAGATTCAGCCATTTTCCGGAATTCTGGAGCTTGGCAAAAGCATCTCCAACTCCTGGGATAAGAAGGGAGAGCAGCAGTCCCCTGATAAACGGGTTGAGAGGAGTGGCGATTCACAAGAGCTGGCTTTTGCTGAAATAACTCCAGAAAGTGGAGCATGGAGGGATGACTTCTATGGAGATGTTCCGTACCAGGGGAGAGGGCATGGAAGAGAGAGAGGGCACGGACATGGCTACCATAACAATAACATGCAGCACAGTGCAGATGCGGAGGTAGTGCCGTCAGCAGCGCCGTCGCAGGTATTACGCCAGCAAGAAGTTGCTGTCAAACCCGTTACGGTTCAAAACATCGCCGACAGCGGTAAGTCGGCAAGCAATGGTGACGCGCCGGATGATGAATTGCATCGCCGTACAACGGCCAGTTGCTCTTCATGCCATTAGAGCAGCAGGTAGTAACAGGTATGATTTTTTTCAGAA
>SESB01001995.1_pt1 | contig 12435 bp, 9 predicted proteins | sample 3171441 | NCBI WGS metagenome assembly SESB01 (sample SAMN06051867, study PRJNA518727) | freshwater metagenome | biome: subpolar coniferous forest; feature: holomictic lake; material: water; isolation source: holomictic Lake 227, 6 m depth | place: Canada: near Kenora, Ontario | collected 2014-07-08...
GTTTCCCTGTAGATACTTCTCCTCTCGTTCGCGGTCACCGCGAAATTCCAGGTCTCGTTGAAAAATGGGATTTGTATGTTCAAGGTTTTGAACTCGCAACGGGTTACTCGGAACTTATTGATCCAGTTATTCAACGCGAACGCTTAGTTGAACAAGCTTCACTCGGCGCAAAGGGTGACTTGGAAGCCATGAATTTAGATGAAGATTTCTTACGTGCAATGGAATATGCAATGCCACCAATGGGTGGAATGGGTATGGGTGTTGATCGATTGCTCATGGCGCTGACAGGATTAGGAATTCGAGAGACCATCCTCTTTCCACTAGTGAAGCCTGAAGAGAACTAGGTAGAAAATGTCGGTAACAATTCGACCTGCGCGGACAAGTGACGTAAAAGATATTCGCAAGATTATTGATGCGTACGCCGCGCCAGGAAGAATGCTTGAGAAAGAAACAGTCACGCTTTTTGAAAGTGTCCAGGAATTTGTGGTGGCTGTAGATGGCGATGAAGTTGTTGGTTGCGGAGCGCTGCACGTCCTGTGGGAGGACCTAGCTGAAGTCCGCTCGGTTGCCATTGTGGAGAATCGACACAAGACTGGAATTGGTCACCTCATTATGGAAACCATAATTGAGCGCGCGAAGAACCTAGGTGTGAAGCGAATCTTTTGTCTGACCTTTCAGACTGAATTCTTTGGAAAGCACGGATTTGAAGTTATCGAAGGAACCCCAGTGGAACCCGAGGTTTATCAACAGCTTCTTCGATCCTATGACGCCGGCGTGGCTGAATTCTTGGATTTAGAGAGCGTGAAGCCAATCACCCTGGGAAATACAAGAATGTTGAAAATTCTCTAATTTTCTTCACTTTTCGGGCATAACCATCACTTTGTACTGGTTGGACTAAATAAGAGTTTCAGCCAAACCCCTCAAATAGGTAGGCTTACCCTGAAATCGTAGAAAGAGGTGGCTAGATGTTCGAGCGCTTTACTGATCGAGCTCGTCGCGTTGTCGTGCTGGCACAAGAAGAAGCCCGCATGCTCAATCACAACTACATTGGCACTGAGCATATTTTGCTTGGCCTTATTCACGAAGGTGAAGGCGTTGCTGCCAAAGCTCTCGAGGCACTGAACATCTCCCTAGAAGGCGTGCGCGCCCAGGTTGAAGAAATCATTGGTCAGGGACAGCAGGCACCATCTGGACATATTCCATTTACTCCACGCGCGAAGAAAGTTCTTGAACTTTCACTTCGTGAGGCTCTCCAACTTGGCCACAATTACATTGGTACTGAACACATTCTGCTTGGCTTAATTCGTGAAGGCGAAGGAGTGGCTGCGCAGGTACTGGTAAAGCTCGGCGCAGACCTTAATCGCGTTCGTCAACAAGTTATTCAACTGCTCTCTGGATATCAAGGCAAAGAAGCAGCAACATCAAGCGGTCCTGCAGAAGGAACTCCTTCAACATCCCTGGTCTTAGATCAATTCGGACGTAATCTGACTCAGGCTGCTCGCGAAGGCAAATTGGATCCTGTTATCGGCCGTGAAAAAGAAATTGAACGCGTTATGCAAGTTCTCTCACGTCGTACAAAGAACAACCCAGTACTCATTGGTGAACCAGGCGTTGGAAAAACTGCAATTGTTGAAGGTTTGGCACAAGCAATTGTTAAGGGAGATATTCCTGAAACTCTTCGCGACAAGCAGGTTTATTCGTTAGATCTTGGCGCACTCGTAGCAGGAAGTCGCTACCGCGGAGATTTTGAAGAACGCTTGAAGAAAGTTCTAAAAGAGATTCGCACTCGTGGCGATATCGTTCTTTTTATCGATGAAATTCACACTCTTGTTGGAGCCGGTGCAGCAGAAGGCGCAATCGATGCAGCAAGCATTTTGAAGCCAATGCTCGCACGAGGTGAGCTGCAGACAATTGGTGCGACTACTCTTGATGAATACCGCAAACATTTGGAGAAAGACGCCGCACTTGAGCGTAGATTCCAACCAATCCAGGTTAGCGAACCTTCATTAGCTCATGCAATTGAGATTCTAAAAGGTCTAAGAGATCGTTACGAAACACATCACAAGGTTTCAATCACAGACGATGCAATTGTTGCAGCGGCAACACTTGCTGACCGTTACGTATCTGATCGCTTTTTGCCGGACAAGGCAATCGACCTAATCGACGAAGCCGGTTCGCGTCTTCGCATCCGCCGCATGACAGCTCCTCCAGAGCTTCGTGAATACGATGACCGCATCGCAGAAGCACGTAAAGAAAAAGAGTCTGCAATTGACGGGCAAGATTTCGAGCGCGCAGCGTCTCTTCGCGATAAAGAAAAGAATTTAATTGCAGAAAAAGCTGATCGCGAAAAGAATTGGAAAGATGGCGATTTAGACGTTGCTGCTGTTGTGGACGAGGACTTGATTGCTGAAGTCTTGTCGACTGCAACGGGTATTCCAGTCTTTAAGTTGACCGAGGAAGAGACCGCTCGCTTGTTACGCATGGAGGATGAACTTCATCGCCGTGTAATTGGTCAGGATCAAGCCATCAAGGCTTTGTCACAAGCTATTCGCCGCACTCGTGCAGGACTAAAAGATCCAAAGCGCCCTGGTGGTTCTTTCATCTTTGCAGGTCCATCAGGAGTCGGCAAGACTGAATTGTCACGCACTCTCGCGCAGTTCCTCTTCGGAAGCGATGATGCGCTGATTCAACTTGATATGTCTGAGTATTCCGAGAAGCACACTGCTTCACGCCTCTTCGGTGCACCTCCAGGCTATGTTGGATATGACGAGGGTGGCCAGCTCACGGAGAAAGTTCGTCGTAAGCCATTCTCAGTTGTTCTATTCGACGAAGTCGAAAAGGCCCACCCAGACATCTTCAACTCACTCTTACAAGTGCTGGAAGATGGACGTTTGACTGACTCACAAGGTCGCGTTGTTGATTTCAAAAATACAATCATCATCATGACAACAAACCTTGGAACTCGCGATATTTCGAAGAGTTTAGGTCTTGGATTCCATAACTCATCTGATGTTCTCGGAAATTATGAGCGCATGAAGGCAAAAGTGAGCGATGAATTGAAAACTCACTTCCGTCCAGAATTCCTCAACCGTATCGACGATATTGTGGTCTTCCATCAATTGTCAGAGGCTGAAATTATTCAGATTGTTGATCTAATGATTCACAATCTCGATGATCGCTTGAAGGCAAAGGACATGGGTATTGAGCTCACTCCGGCAGCGAAAGCGCTCTTGGCTAAGCGTGGGTATGACCCACTACTTGGCGCACGTCCACTTCGTCGCACAATTCAACGCGAAATTGAAGATGTACTTTCCGAAAAGATTTTGTTCGGAGATGTTAAGCCGGGCGAAATTACTTTGGTTGACGTGGTTGTTGGGGAAGAAAACGAGAAGGAAACCTTTACATTTAAAGGAGTCCCAAAAACTCAGGCACCTGATACACCGGGCGATCTTGCCGATGAACCAGCTGCTAACTAATCTGCTAGTTTAAAACTCTTGCCGGTAGCCTCAATGAGGCCATCGGCAAGTAGTGTTTTAAGAGCCTTTTCAACTTGAGAGCCATCCTCCCAGAGTTTTTTCAAAGCGTCTGGCGAAAGTTTTCTTTTCTCCCGAAGCGCTTGCAAGATTGTTCCTCTACATTTGCGATCAGTGCCATGCCAATCCTGGGTCTTACTTTTCACCTCTGATTTCGGATAACCGGCAGCCCGCCACGCGCAGGAATTTTTAACTGGGCAGACTTCGCAAAGGGGATTGCGTGAAGTGCATATGAGTGCCCCAAACTCCATTGTCGCAGCAGCCCATTTCGCACCATCGCGTGGAATTAATTCAGCTCGGATCCTTCGCTCGTATTGAGATTGTGAGGATGACGGGGTTTCTATTCCATCGTAAACTCTTGAGAAGAGTCGTCGAATATTCACATCAAGAACCAGAGTGGATTCTCCATACGCGAAAGCTGCGATTGCAGCGGCTGTGTAATCACCGATTCCTGGAAGTGATCGAAGGATTTCAATTTCTCTTGGCACGCGATTGTTATGAGAATCTGCAATTACTTTTGCAGATTCATAAAGCCTCAAGGCACGCCGTGGGTATCCAAGACGTCCCCACGCAGAAATTACATCTGATTTTCTTGCCGACGCGAGTGATGCTGGATCTGGCCAACGTTCCATCCACTCATTCCATTTTGGAAGGACTCTATTAACTGGAGTTTGTTGGAGCATAAACTCGCTCACCATTACGCCCCAAGGATTTGTCTTGCGCCATGGTAAATCGCGTTGATTTTCATCAAACCACGTAAGAATTGTAGATTGCTTCACTAATTATCCAATTCGCACGCGGCTAATTGCTTGTTCTAATCGCCCAACTTCCATGATCTCTATTCCTGGAATTCTTAAATCTGAGCCAATCGGTACAAGTGCACGTTTGAATCCAAGGCGCGCAGCTTCCTGAATTCTTTGGAGCGCTCCATTTACTTTTCTAATTTCTCCGGCTAATCCAACCTCACCAATTGCAACTAAATCTGATGGAAGTGCAAGACCTTTTGCTGCTGATGCGACAGAAAGTGCGACCGCCAAATCTGCAGAGGGCTCGTTCATTTTCATGCCACCAACAGTTGCGACATAAATTTCTCGTCCCGAAAGGCGAACACCAGCACGTAGCTCCAGAACGGCAAGAGTCATAGCCGTTCTTGCATTATCTAGGCCTGAGGTGACTCTGCGAGCATTGGTAAATTCCGAAGCTGGAACACCCACAAGTGCTTGAATTTCAGCAAGAAGTGGGCGCTTTCCTTCAAGTGCAACAGTCACGCACGTTCCAGGGACTGGTTCGCTGTGCCGTGTTGTGAATAATCCCGTTGGATCAGTGAGGCTTGTGATGCCTTGCTCATTCATATCAAAGCACCCAACTTCATCGGATGCTCCAAAACGATTCTTAATTGCGCGAATTAAACGCAGTCGCGAATGACGCTCGCCTTCAAAGTTGAGTACAACATCTACAAGATGCTCCAAGAGCCGAGGTCCAGCAATAGATCCGTCTTTAGTAACGTGACCAACAAGAACGACAGTGATGTTTCGTTCTTTTGCGATTCTTATTAGAGCAGCGGCAATTTCCCGTACTTGCGTTACTCCACCAGGTGCGCCGTCGACAGCTGAGCTAACTATGGTTTGGATTGAATCAATAATCAGAAGTTCTGGCTTAACCTGATCTATGTGTGCAATAACTGATCCGAGTTCGTTTTCAGCAGCTAGCCAGAGATTTTGATCAATTGCGTTAAGACGTTCTGCACGTAATCTCACTTGAGAAGCGGACTCTTCTCCCGAGATGTATAAAGCAGTTATGCCCGCTTTCGCGCTTTCAGAAGCGACAGATAAAAGTAAGGTCGATTTTCCTACGCCCGGTTCTCCAGCTAATAAAATTGCAGCTCCAGGAACGAGCCCACCACCTAGAACGCGATCGAGTTCACTCACGCCTGAAGAACGAGCTGTCGCTTTCTCTAAACTTACTTCACCGATAGGGCGAGCAGGTGCGGTAACAGTTCCGGCTATAAGTGAAAGTTTCTTAGGTGCGGCAACTTCTTCAACACTGCCCCAAGCCTGACATTCTCCGCAACGTCCGACCCATTTTGTGGCAGTCCAACCACATTCCACGCAACGAAATGGATCTTTTGCAGGAGCACCTTTAGCCATAGGGCTACCTTAATAGATAGGTACGACTTACTGCTTGGCAGCCATGGTTGCTGGATGCACGGCAAGCAGCGGGAGAGACTTTTGCTTAAAGGATCTTAGAATTTCCATGCGATTGTCACAGTGTGTGGCAAGTACCGCGTAGCCCTCTTCGCCCATCATTGCAACAAGCTCTGCCTTATTTGAAACATAAACTGGCTCCGCACCATTATGTGCTTCTGTATTTCCGGTGCAGTACCAACTGAAATCTGCTCCTCCATCGCCCCACGCAAGTCGTTCGTACTCTCCTATAACAGTGACGTGGATTTCGCGTTCACCGAATTCGCGAGTTTCAAAACTTCTACGTATCGGAAGTTGCCAACAAACGTCAGGTTTCGTTTCCACGAAATGAACGCCTTCTTTTTGTGCAAGATGATGCAGTACGCAGCCAAATTGGCCTGTGAATCCCGGAGACTCGTAACCTTTTCGATTTAGAAAAATACATGAAGCCTCAACCATTCGAGTCTTCCGATCTTTATCTAGACCTACTTCTGAAACTTGAAGCGCTCCACCCTTTTTCTTCGGACGAGCTTCGTCAAAAAATTGCCACATCTCAGGTGTTAGGCGCTGGGCAACTTTAAGAGTGCGTGCCTCATCTTCGCTGTCGGAGTAGTACGCCCCGTCAGAACAACAGCCCGCATCTGGCTTGTCGGCATCAATTCCGCAGCAACCATTTCCATAGATGCAATTCCAATATGAAGTCAGCCAGGTCAGATCGCAGCGGAAAATATCTTCTGGTTGTTCGGGGTTGGAAAATTCAACCCAATCGCGCGCAAAGTGTGGATTAACCTCAGACATAGAGTTAAAGGGTAGGGCTAAATCGAAAATAAAGCACATTCGGTAGAGTTCCCCTATGACAACAGTGGGAATTATCGGTGCTGGAAATATGGGCGAAGCCCTTCTCGCTGGATTAATTTTGGCCGGAACACCGACTGGTGATATGAGCTTTGCACAGAGGTCGGATGAGAGAGCAAGCTATATTTCTCAACGATATGGTGTGGCTAGAAAACCCTTGTCTGAAGTGGCAGGAGCAGATGTCGTAATTTTGTGTGTTAAACCTAAAGATATTGCTTCGATGTGTGAAGAGATTAAGAGTGATTTGAAACCTGGAGCTGTCGTGGTTTCAGTTGCTGCAGGAAAGACAATCGAAGGAATCCAATCAATAGTCGGACAAAGGGTGGCAGTCATTCGGGTAATGCCAAATACTCCCACTTTTATCGGCAAAGGCGCTGCTGGCATATCAAGCGGCGTGGGCGTAACCGAAGAGCAATTAAGTTTTGTTAAGAAATTTCTAAGCGCAAGTGGAATCGCTGTTGAAGTTCCAGAGGAACTCCAGGCAGCAATTACAGGAACAAGTGGATCGGGCCCTGCCTACTTCTTTGCATTCGTCGAGGCAATGGTAGAAGGTGCTAAGAAGCTCGGGCTTTCTGAAGAAGTTGCGACAGAACTCGTCACACAAACAATTGCAGGCGCTGCTGGAATGTTGGAGAGTTCGGGTAAATCAGCAAAAGAGTTGCGCGAAAACGTAACAAGTCCAAACGGAACTACTTTCGCTGCTTTGGCGACATTTGAAAAAATGGGATTAACCCAAATGGTCCAAGCGGCTATGGAAGCATCAGCTAAGCGCTCTCAGGAATTAGCGTGAAGCGCACAAATTCGATAGCAATATTAGTTTTATTCTCTATCTTTACGGCCTCCTCATCTTTCGCTCTTACTCCAGTAAAGATGCTTGCGTTGAAAGTCACTTCGCAAATTCAACTTTCCGGTGATCCCTCCGATCAAGTCAGTTCTATTCTCGCAACTCCAAATTCAATATTGGTTGTGGGAACATCTGCAAAACTTGGATTTATTTCAGCATACGATCGAACAGGTTTAACTCAATTATGGAATTTTAGTCTTGGTGGAAGCGACTCGAGTGATGCGATTGCGACAACTCTCTTTAGAGAAAATTCAGGAACTGTCTGGGTGGTGGGCGCTAGCGCAGCAACTCCTCCATCGAGCACCCCTGCACCATTTCCTGTAGGAACGTTGAACCCATCAGGAGTTGTTCAAGATACATCGACAGCGATATCTAGCCTGACACAACTTGATATTTGGAAAGTGAATTCAAAGGGTTTACTCGTATCTAGCTATACCCAGGCAATGCCTGCCGTAATTTTTCCTGATTCAATCTCTGTCAAAGGTGGCATAGTTTCCGTCGGCGGTCAGATTGCAGCGCAAAATTCTTCCAGATTTAGCATCTCTCTAGGTTCGACGGGTGTTTTTGCTGCCCCACGAGTTGTAAGTGTGAAAAGCGCCGCGCCTATTAGCGCCATTGAAGTAAAGACCACCTTGTCCACATGGAAAGCATTTATGACAACCCTCCCAATAAAAGGGTTACCAAGTTGGAAGCCAAAAAATAATTCTCAAGTCCTAATTCGCTACGATGCTAAAACAAAAGCGATTATGGCTGCCTACCAAACTACCGCAGAAATAGTCACTCTTTCATGGGAGAAGAGTTTGGGAGTTGTCGCCCTTCTCTCGTATCCGACGGGCTACTCACTGGCAATAGTTAAATAACTAGTTGCTCTTAAAGAGAGATAACTTTCCAGCAACTCCAGCAAGTGCATATCTCTTTCCTAAAATCGTTATCCATGCAACTTGTGAAGTTGAAGAAAAATCGCCCCCTGATACTAAGGAAATAGTCTGATCCGAAGTATTAATGGCGCAAAGACGAAGGTTGCATCCAAAAAGAATAGAATTTCCATTTGTTGTGAGTGGCAACGATGGCGTACCAAAAGCGTCAGGAGTCACGCTCTTTATTTCTCCTGTGGATGTATTCCATTGAACTTGATCAGCATCCGGTATTGCCACAGCGCTAGCTGCTAGCCAGGCATTTACAACTTTATTTGCTGCAACAGCTGAAGAAACTGCGAATCCGGCTACGGCAACTCCGTTTGCACTTGGCTGGATACTCGAATATTTCCAATCTTCTGGATAGATCGTTGAGCGGACTGCCTGCCTTAATTCACCAAGGGTTGCAGCTCTATCTTGATTCATTGAAGCGACAGAGTCGTAAGTTAGATAAACGGTGTTTCCAAGGGCAAGGGCAGAAACATGGAATCCCACATCGCCTGTTGAGCGACCAGAAGTGTCCTTATCTCCATCTACTAACTCATAATTCCATTTATTGCTGATGAGCGAAGCCCCTAAAAGGATTCCTTGAGATTCATCACGATAAAAGACTTGTAATCCGGCTGGAGTGTATGCGCAAGCACTCGAAACGCTGACATCACTTGAAGTCCGTACGCGGATCGGATCTTTGTAATCATTTACTGCGGCGCCGTTTCCATCAACAGTTTCATAGCTCCAAGTTTTGCCGTTGAAAGATGCATGGCGAAGATCCTTCTCTGTTAAATCTCCGTAAAAGAGATGAAGGATTTCGCTCTTTCCATTTTTTTGAATACATGAGGAAAGATATCCAGAGACATCATCTTTTGTTTTACCACCAGTTGAAAGATTTCCATCAATAGTTAATTTGCTCCAAGTTTTTCCATTCAGTGTCGCAAATTTTAAATCACCAGTTTTGGAGTCGCTATAGGCGATATATTGCTTTCCAAGGAGGGTTCCGGACTGTAAATGATGTGCATCAGCAGTGTCTATGACAGACGACGACCATGCTGCTTGCGGCATAATCGCGTTAGTAGTCGCAGGATCTGAAGTCCCTAATGTATTTGACGCTGTCACAGTAAAGGAATAATTGCTTCCATTTTTCAATCCAGTAATTGCGATGGGACTTGTTGTCGATTTAACAATTGCGCCTGTTTGATTTACCTTCACCGAGTATGAAGTTACTTGTGAAGCTCGATAATTTGTTGGGGGATCAAAGGCAATTATTGCTCCCCTATCTCCAATAAGCGCCTTAACATTTCGCACAACGGTAGGTATGCCCGTCGGAACTCCGGCCGGTGGCTTTAAGAACATATCTGCCATCATCGCAAGTGCGAGGGGACCAGGGGCGTGAAATACCTCTCCAGCACTGAGGTTTGGAGTCATCACAGAATCAGCCGCGCTTGATGAGAATGTTGCCTCATCTAAATGGCTGACCGATGAGCCTTGCTGGTACGGGTTTGGTGTGTAGAGCTTTGGTTTAACGCCATTGTTAGCGGCAACGCCGTTCTTACCAGACCAAACAAGTGTGCTCGTGAGAGCGGTGCCAAGCTCTGTAGATGGCGAAGATAAATCCATAAGTCTGCGGCCGTCAGGAAGTTGTGCATATGCATCAAATGGCGTTGGTTGATCAATCGCGCCTCGACCATATGTTGTGTCGTAGGAATCATTTGAAAGAAAACCAAGACCATGTCCTACTTCATGTAGCAAAATTGATTCTAAATCGTATTGGTTCGGCGGACACGCGCCATCAGTCCCTATATAAAACTGAGATGCCATTGTGGAATTAATATGGATAATTATTTCTGGGTTTGCTGGATCTAAGTCTTTACCTGCAAGCGCATTTGCCATTGCTGATGGATACCAAAGATCAGGATCTGGAGCTCCTTTGAATGCATGGAAATATTTTGCAGGAGTCGCCGATGCGAGGATTCCACCGAATCCCTGCCGGGTGAAAGTCGCTTCAACATGAATTGGTACAGCAGATGAATAATCTCCGGACCACGCATCTAACGCCGCTTGAATCGCCGGCATTTCTATTTCTGGGACACCTGTGTAGTTGACTATAAATGTGCTCTTTGCGTTCGCATGTTTTTCACTGAGCACCGGTTTCTTGGTAAGAGCCGCTGTACCACCGTGATTAGGAGTTGCGTATGTGTAAACCCAGCCTGCTGGAATTGAATCGAAAGAGAGGGCTTGGGCGGGAGCAATTGATGTGAGAATCGAAGCGACGAGAACCCCAACAATCGCGAGTGGTGTCACCGTTTTTGCCGAGAAGCGCATGGTTAAAATCTTATAGGCTTTCAGCATGACCAAGGTTGTCCTCTATTCTCGTTCCGGGTGCCACCTATGCGATATTGCCCTAGAAACCTTAGAAAAGCTGCAGAATGAGTTGGCAGAGGAGTCTGCCTTCGAACTAGAAATTCATCTTATCGATGGGGATCCCGAACTTGAGAAGAAGTTTGGTGAACAAGTGCCGGTTACCTACATAGATGGCTCGCCACATGATTTCTGGAAGGTCTCGCCAGACAGATTTAGGAAAGCACTTCTTCAGCGTCGATGATTCTGTACGCATAACCCTGCTCGGCTAGGAAGCGTTGACGATTCTGAGCAAAGTCTTGGTCCACCGTATCGCGGGCGACTAAAGAATAGAATCGCGCTCCTCGGCCATCGGCCTTAGGGCGAAGAATTCTTCCAAGGCGCTGTGCTTCTTCTTGTCTAGATCCAAAAGTTCCGGAAACCTGAATTGCAATCGTCGCATCAGGTAAATCAATCGAAAAGTTTGCAACTTTTGATACAACGAGGCACTTAATCTCACCTTTGCGATACAAATCAAATAAACGCTCACGCTCTTTTACTGGAGTTTCACCTTTGATTACTGGAGCGTTCAAACTTTCTCCGAGAGCATCGAGTTGGTCTAGATACTGTCCTATCACCAACACATGTTCATCAACGTGCTTTCTTGCAAGGGCAACTGCGACGTCATGCTTTGTCTTCGTAGTTGAACAGAATCTATATCGGTCTTCTTGCTCAGCTGTTGCGTAACTCATACGTTCTGATTCAGTCAGATTGATTCTTACCTCAACGCAGTCCGCAGGAGCTATGTAACCTTGAGACTCAATTTCTTTCCATGGTACGTCGTATCTCTTCGGACCGATGAGCGAAAAGACTTCGCCTTCCATTCCATCTTCTCTAACGAGTGTTGCAGTCAATCCAAGGCGGCGACGCGATTGAATATCAGCAGTAAAGCGGAAGATAGGAGCAGGAAGTAAGTGCACCTCGTCATAAATAATTAATCCCCAGTCGATTGCGTCAAAGAGATCAAGGTGAGCGTAAATTCCTTGTTTCTTCGTCGTCATCACCTGATATGTAGCAATGGTGACAGGACGAATTTCCTTCTTGGCTCCAGAGTATTCGCCGATTTCATCTTCGTGCAGCGATGTTCGCTTGAGCAGTTCATCTCGCCATTGTCGTGCAGCAACAGTATTTGTTACCAGAATTAGTGTTGTTGCTTTTGCATGTGCCATTGCCGCTGCGCCAACAATCGTCTTACCTGCGCCACAAGGAAGTACTACGACTCCGGATCCACCATGCCAAAATCCTTCAGCAGCGAGTTCTTGATATCGGCGTATTTTCCAGCCATCTTGATTTAAAGAAATCTCATGCGCTTCGCCGTCAACGTAACCAGCGAAATCTTCTGCAGGCCACCCGAGCTTTAAGAGCGCTTGCTTCAAAAAGCCACGTTGTCCTGGGTGAACAATGATTGTTTCATCATCTAATGGAAGCCCCAACATGGGAGCAATTTTCTTGCCACGTGTGACTTCCTTTAATACGGCGGGATCGTTGGAAACAAGAACCAGACCATGGACGGGATGGGCTTCTAGCCTCAATCTGCCGTAACGAGACATCGTTTCTGCAACATCAACTAAAAGGGCATGTGGGACGGCGAATCGAGAGTACTTGAGCAAAGTATTGATAACCGCTTCAGCATCGTGGCCAGCAGCTCTTGCATTCCATAATCCAAGTGATGTGAGTCGATATGTATGGATATGTTCTGGAGATTTTTCTAA
>SESB01002000.1_pt1 | contig 12379 bp, 7 predicted proteins | sample 3171441 | NCBI WGS metagenome assembly SESB01 (sample SAMN06051867, study PRJNA518727) | freshwater metagenome | biome: subpolar coniferous forest; feature: holomictic lake; material: water; isolation source: holomictic Lake 227, 6 m depth | place: Canada: near Kenora, Ontario | collected 2014-07-08...
GCGCTCCGCGCGCGATTCCGGGGGTGGGCGTTGCAAACAAAATCCGCTCGCTGCGCTCGATGTGCTTCGGAAAATGCCCTAGAGCAATTTACCAAAAACTATAGCCGCGTCTTGGGGCGGCGAAGGCCGTTGCAAACCGTTTGTCCCTTGGGCTGTGTTTACAAACACAGCCGCTGCGGGCCAAGCCGCCTTGCACCAGCCTTCGGCGCTCCCAAGCCACTGGCCACATTTTTTTGTAAAATGCTCTAGACGTCGTTGCAGATCAGGCCCAGGATGTTGACCTGGCGCGCTTCGAGGAAGTTGAGCGCACGGTTGGCTTTTCCTGTTTCCGTTTGGCCAAACCGAATGGCGAAAAGAACGCCGTCCACAATCGGCGCAAAGCTCAACGCATCGACATTGTCCAAGATCGAGGCGCTGTCAAAGATGATGTAGTCGAATTCCGGGTAGATTTCCTTCAGGAAGGCGCCAAAGAAGTGTTCGGCGGGGTAGGCGAGCGCCTCGCCGCGCGGCAGCAGGAAGAGGTTGTCGATGTTCGTCTGCACCACCGCCTCGTTCCAGGGGACTTGTTGCTGGAGCACATTCAGGAGGCCGATATCCGGCGTCGTTTCAAAGAGTTCGTGCAGGCGGCCGTTGCTGAGATTGCAGTCAATGAGCAAGACTTTTGCGCCGGAAAATGCGAGGGTGGCGGCCATGTTGGCGGCGATCACGGTTTTGCCCTCGCCGGTCGAGGCGCTCGTGATCATGAAGGCTTTCGGGCGCGTTCCCTCCACGGGCGCGAACAGGATGGAGGAGCGCAAGGCCCGGAAGGCTTCCAGCAGCGCGTGGCGCGGATCGTAGGGAACCAGCAGGGAAAGGTCGCCCTCCATGTCGTCATGCGGAATTTGCCCCAGGATGCCGTATTCCTTGAAGCTCCCTTTGCATTCAACCGTGGAACCGATCTTGTCGTTGGTCTTGTCGATCAGGAAAAGGATGGCCAGGCCCGCGACGAGGCCCGTGGCAAGTCCGCTAAAAAGGCTCTTGATGAGGCTGGGCTTGGCAGATACGGCGGGCGATGCGCCCTCCACTACCGTGATCGGTTCCTGGGCGACGTTTTTGAAAGTGTCCACGCTGTTGAGCGTGGTGATGATTCTGTCATATTGGGATCTGTCGTGATCGAGCTTGAGCTTGATGCGCTCCTGCTCCGCCAGCTTCTGGCCCAGGTCCGTTGCCTTGGCGCTCCATTCACGAATCAAGCCTTCGTGGTTCTGAATCTGATAATTCAGGGATTGCTCACGCATTTTAAGCACGTCCACGCTTTGCACACGGTAGTTCTCCAAACGGTTTTCTGCGGCGTGAATTTCCTCCTCGATGTCCTTTACCTTGGGGTTGGCCGGTTTCATGGTCTTCAGTGCGTCTTCACGCTTCTGCTTGAGATCCAGGATCGACTGCTTTTCCCGCTGGTATTCCACGATGGGCCCGTAGTTGTTATTGGTGAGCGAGGGATCCAGCGTGCTGCTCATGGGGCGGCTCACGCCCTGTCCGTTCGCGGATGCATTCGTGAACGAGGCCGTTCCCTGCTGCCGGTCAATATTCTGATCCAGGTTGAGGGTTTTGAGCAGTTTCAGGTTTGTTTTCAGCGTGGCGAGTTCACGTTCCAATTCTGAAAGATATTGGCCGGCGTAGTTTCCCTGTTCTTGCACGAAACCGTTCTTTTCCCGGAACAGCAGCATCTCCTGCTCGTCGTCGTTGGTTTCTTTCTCCAGCAGAATCAACGCATTGCGGAGGGTGGCCGTCATGGTGTCGGACTGGTCCACGCGCATTTCCCTCTTCAGTGTTATGTATTCCTGAATGGCGGCGTCGAGAAACGCTTGTGTGTAAAGCGGCTCAGGGCCGGTTGCGCGGAGGGTAAGGACGTTGGTGCGCGGCGTCTGGCTTACGTCCATGCCCACATTGACATGGATCCAGTCCGGGTGTTGCGAATGGATGCGCGTGCGCGCGCGTTGGGCGACTTTTTCGCTCAACATCAACGCAAATTGCGTTCCCAAAAAGTCGCCCTGCTCCACAACGTGCGCCGTCCCCTCAATCTGGAACTGCGAGGTGATCATCATCCTTGCGCTGGAGACGTAAGAGGGGGCGACGTGGATGCCATTCCAAAAGGCAATGACCAGGCCGATGCTTGTGGTGATCGCGGGAATCCACCAGAATTTCCGGAATACAATGGCGTAGCGCCCTGCAAGAACCTGGACCTTGGCCCAGAGATCCATCAGGGAGAATTTTTGTTGAGGAGCGCTTTGCATGCTATTTTTTAGAAATTAATCCAGCGTTCCGGCACCATGATGAGGTCATCCGGCTCGATGAGGGGGTCTTTGTCCAACTCCGCTTTGTCGATGATCCTCTGCATGTCCACCATGATGGTCTGATATTCCTCATGCCGCAGAATTTCGTGGGGATAGGCGACTTCAAAGAGACGCCGGTTCAGGCGCACCACCGTTTTGTCCTGGGGATTATACGGGGCCTTCTTGATCTCCTGCGGGCAGGCGTCTTCCAGCAACATCCGGTTCAGGCGCACCAGTTCATCGCCTTGCGGGTTGGTGGTCAGCAACGCGAGCGTTTCCGGGGAAATTTCAATCTTCTCAAAGTAGGGAGGGTTGTAGATCGGCCCGGAGCGAAGAATGGTATTGAGCCGCGCCAGCAAGACATCCATGAGAATCGCCTCCTGCCCCCGGGTGGCGTCGGCTGCGGTTTCGATGGTCTTGCGCTCCTGCGGCGTGAATTGGTTCCACAGGAAGAGGAAAAGCGGGTCGCTGTGCGTCTTCAACTTGAGGGAAAAGTTGGAAACGTCCAGAAAGTCGTCGGCGAGAAACAGGCAGGTGTTGGATTGCGCCGTGGCGGCAAGCAAAATCTCCGACGGCAGTTTGACTCCCACAAAGCGAGCCTCGGTGTAAACCGAACCATCTTTGAAAACCCGGTTGAACTCCTGGACAATCGCAAGACGTTGCTGGTCAGCGGAGGCCTTGGGATCGCTCAGAATCTGGCGGGCGGGGTAGGTGAGGTGTTCCCACAAAAAGAGGGAAAACGCATCCTTGTGCTCCGTCAGCTTCTTGACAAGGCTGCGGAGTTTCAAGATGTCCGTCGGAACAAGGAGGTAAGATTCCGCAGGAGTTTTACGCAGGAGTTTGACTTTGCTCTTGTTGGCAAAATCCGAGAACCCTCCCGCGTGGGCGATCACCTGGCTGACGGAGAGGTTTCCGCCCGGAGGCATTTCCATGGTTTGCGGGTAGTGGATCTGCCCCATCACTGAAACCTTGCTGTTGGTGCGCTTGCTTTCGGGCACAATGACCAGATCGTTGGGCTCCAGTGGCGGATCTTTGTCCACAAGCCCCTTGGTGAGGATTTCTCCCACGTTGACGATGAAAGACTGGTATTCGGGGAGTCTGTTTCTGCGCAATTCGCGGCTGTAGCCGTCCTCAAGCAGCATGCGGTTGAGGCGGATCAAATCCTCACCCTTGGGGTTCTGAGCCTTGACCCTCCGGGCATCTGCGCTCAGCGTAATCGCGGCAAAACGCTGGTCATCATAGAGCAATTCCCCCTGGATGGCCCGGTTGAGTTCTTCGATGAGAACAAACTTTTGCTGCTGCGGGGTGGATTTGGGGTTGGAGAGCACCTCCATCGACTTGGGCTGGAAGATCTTTTTGAGATGCTGGGAAAGCGGATCGGGGCTGGCGACGATCTTGTTGGAAAGCGCAAAGGGATTGAGGAAATCCTCCACCGTAAACCACGGAATGACCACGCTCTTGCGCAGCAGTTTGACCTTTTCCTTGTCGGCGAATTCAATGAGTCCCTGCGCGCGGGCAATGGCTTTGGTGACGGTAAGCTGTTCGTTTTCCTGAAGATCCAGCCCGCCCGGCACGCTCACGCGCCCCAGCACATAAACCTTGCTGTGGAAGCGTTTGACCTCGGGGATGACGATGGTGTCGTTGGGGAGAACCGTCGGATCCTTGTCGAGCAAGCCTTTGTCCACAATCTCCGCCACGTTGACGATGCTCGTTTCCAGCTTGCCATTCTCGCCTCTGCGGAATAAGCGCACTCTTTCCTTGTCCGCATAGTCGGCAAAACCTTGGGCGCGAGCAATCGCCTTGCTCAGGGTGAGGGTTTCGCCTGCGGGAATGTCCAGGCCGCCGGGAAGCCGCGCCAAGCCCATGACATAAACTTTGCCAATCGAGCGCTCAGAGTGCGTTTCCAACCCGATGATGACCGTCGCCTTGTAATAATATTCCTTTTCCAGAAGCGGCTTGATTTCTTCCGCAAGCTTTTTGCAGGTCTTGCCGGTGGCGCGAATATGGCCGATGAGCGGCACGTCCAGATCCCCCGCGTCATTGACCACCAAAGTGATGGCGGGAACCCGCTCTTCGATAATGCGGTAGCTGAGGCGGTCGCCCTTGTCCAGTTGCACCGTATCATTGAGGATGTCAACGTAGGTGGTTCCCGGGGAGGGGGAGGGCGTGGGCTGCGCCAGCGGCTGCGAGTGGACTTGCGCAGGGGTCATCCTCTCCGCGGGAAGCGGCGGGATAAGGTCGTTTTGAGCCAGAAGCGTGGAAGCGCAGGCACCAATGCAAAGCGCCAGAGAGAGGGCAAGTTTATGGATTTTCATCAGGGGCGGGTGAGAGTTTTCTAGACCGCTGGGTCGGGCCACTAAAACACGCCCGGCTGCAATCGTCAATTGGCAAAAGCTTTTCATCTGGGGAGCGGAGGCCGCCAGGCTCGCTTGGAGCCGGGGCGCAAGAAATGCAAGCGGAGCCATATTTAAAATTGGTAATTGATAGTCCAGGTAAGGGTGTTTTGCTTGTAACTTTGCGCGGGGTCGTCCGCCACCTTGTCCGTAAACCGATAAGCCAGCGTGGTATAAATTTTTCTGGAGAGCCGGTAGCTGGTGCTCAAGGTGCAGCCGTAACGGCGGTAGCGGTAAGAGTTCCCCAGCAAGGTGGCGCCCATGCTGGCGGTGTTTTCCGCAAAAACACCTATGGCGATGGCAATATGGGAATTCACCCGCCATGAGCCGTTGTAGCGCAGGTAATCCACTTCGGTCTGTTCACCGAGCACGCTGAGAGAAATCTGCCTGCCTATCGAAGCCGTATGACTGTAGTAGGTGTTGAGTTGGTTGGCCAGGGTGAGGTCGTAGTAGTTGCTGGTCGTATTGCCCGTAGTGCCGGTGGTGGGGCTGGTTCCCGTGAACACATTGCCCATTCTGCTTTGCGTGACGCCATAGGAGGCGGTGAGCGTCGTGTATTGCGACAAGCGCACCGTGGCCCTGGGGCCGTAGGAATAGGAGGTGCTGTCTTGATTCGGATCTGCGGGGAAGGTGGTGGCTTGCACAGAGCTGGTGAAGCCGACGTTGAGCAGGGAAAGAACCTGGCAGTCCACCGAGAAGTTTACCGCATCGGTCGAACTGTTGAGACTGCTGGCATTGATGTTGGACGCCGCAAGCGGGGAGCTCTTGGTTTTTGTGGAACTGGTGGAGCCTGTCGTGCCGGCAGTTCCGAGGCTCGTAACACTCAAGGCGTAAAGGTTGCTGTGGTTGTAGCCGAAATGCGCCCGGGTCTTGCTGTTGATGTCCCATTGGGTATCCACGCCCACCGTGTTCACAAAGCGCCGAAACACGGCGATGTTGCTCAGGTTGCTGTCTGTGGCGGGATCGCTCTGCACGGAGAAGCCGTCGTGGAGGCGGATTTTGAAGTGCCCCGCGTGGATCAGCAGGGAAAGCTCGGAATCCGGAGAAAGGTTGATGTCCACCACCTTCTGGTTCAGCTGGGGATGGAAAACATAATCCCGGTAACCAAAATTCGCCGACAGGCGCAAGTCGCTGGTATTGAGTTCAGCCGTCGGCTGCAACTGCACCTGCGTGGCCGCAGTGATCCCAATGTTGGGGATGATCGTGAGTTCCGGCTCGATGGGCGTGGTCTTTCCGTTGGAAAGGTTGACGTTGTCCGTGTATTCCATGGACACCCCGGAGCTTAGGACGATGTAAACCGGCCCGGCCTTGACATTAAAATAGCGTTGCGGCCCCTCCGCCTGCCCCCATGCGCTGCCGCCCAAGCACACCATGCAAAGCATGAGGCAAATGGCGGCGAGTTTGGGTACCGACATGGTTGGTTGATTGCAGTTGAATGGGAGTTGCACCCGCCCGCCCGAGCCATCAGGCTCCGACCGACGGGAAAGTCAGGGTATAATCCCGCCAATTATAGAGTAGAGCGCCCTTGGTGCAATCCTAAAAGCCACGGCGTGGACGGCCTGAAATCAGGCGCCTTCACCGGCTTAATACGCAGCAGAGCGATGCCCTTGCGTGACGAGCGCACAGGTGGAGATCCATTCCTCATCCAGGCCACAACAAATCAACAGGCCCGTCACGGGACGAGGTGAAATCCTTGTGCGCCTTAACGAGAATCAATCTTGCGGTAAATAAAGTAGACGGCTTCGTCCGTTGTGAATTTTTCCCCGATCCATTCCGGAGCCGCAAAAATATTCGCCTTGAGGGCGGCATCGCGCATTTCGCCGGATCGATCTGAGAAGATCACCACGTCGAACCCGGCGAACCGCTCCGGTGCTTCGGTCCAGAACGGTCGGTCGGTCGGGAGACAAGGAACAATCACCCGGATATGCCGATTGGCTTTCCTCCATGCGTACCAAAGCTCAAAGGTGCTGGCTACTTTGGCCTCCTTCGGAACGGACTCTACCACCGCGGCGAATCGGTCAGATGACCAGTCGTTCCAGTGTGTTGCAAGGGCATGGAAATATCCCACCGTGGCCCCGGCGCCGGCCAACGCGAAGCAGACCGTCACCGCAGTCACCACACGGCGTCCCATTTTGGGGAGAAAGGAAAAGACGATGGCCAGATTGATGATTGCAAGCGGCGCGTAAAGCATCGTGCGCGCGGAGTAAAAAGTCATCTTCCATGCAGCGCCGATCTGCAGAACCCCCGCAATCGCGAGGAGCCCGCAGAGCTTGCGCCGGCTCTCTGGGGAATCCTTAAAACCGGCGAAACAACGGATGAATAGAAACAGCCATCCCGCCAGAACCAGCAAATAAGCCGACGCACCAAGCTGTTTGAAGTCATCGATTTTATGGTGAAAGACGGCGTTTGCGAGAAGATCCAACCCCAGGGATGGCTGGAGATTGGTCTTGGAAAGCAAGCTCATCTTCCAGAGGTCATCCAAGCTCTCCCTGCCAAAAGCGAGGCCCCATGCAACGCCGAAAACCACACCGGGCATCAGGAAAACAGCCAAGCTTCGCCTCCATCCCAGCTCCTTTGCCCAAAGCGCCAGGAAACAAGCGAAAGCGAGTTGATACGAAACCGCCGCCGGATGCGTCCCGAGAGCCAGCCCAATGAATACACTCCCTGCGAGCAGCTTTCGGAACCGGCTTTTGCCGGAACCGGAATGCGCGGCGAACGCAAATGCCATCCCCACGAGTCCCAGCAGCCCGCAAAGGTGCTCCATCCGGCTGACCCGGGAAAGAACCAGAAGAAAGGGGTCAACCAGGATCAACGCAGCGCCAATCCATGCGCCAAAGGCATCCATTAGCCCGCCTCTCACCCCTTGACGAAGAATCCAAAACAGCACGAGAAGCCCAAGCGAGTGTTCCATGATGGACGGCAGCCGAAGGGTTGCCGGCGAGAATCCAAAGCTGCGAAAAAGGGCGGCTTGGACGAAAAACGAAAGCGGCGGATAATGATAATAACAGGTTCCCAGGTCCAAGCCATCCAAGCTTGAGGCGCGCAGCCCCTCTCCGCAGGCGAGTGAATACGCGGCGTCTTGAATGCTCACCTCGTCATTGCTCATCAGCAAGGGCCGCCGATCAAAACCCACAAAAGAGAGAATCGAACGGATCAAGAACGCGACTGCGAAGAGGTAGAGGATCGTTTTGCGGCTCATAGGTTTTCCCCGAGGTTTAGAAAATCGGCATTTGTGGGGAAAGTCACGCCGATTGACACCTTTTATAGACGCACAGGGGTATAGCGTGGGCAAACTGGCACGGAAGGGCGCAAAGGCCAAAATGGTTGCCTCACTAGGACTCGAACCTAGACAAGCAGAGTCAGAATCTGCTGTGCTACCATTACACCATGAGGCAGTGAAAACCTGCACGCGCCTGCGCGTGCGGGGTTGGGATTAGTAGCCGGATTCCGCCGGGGCTGCAAATAGAAAATGCCGCCACCGGCTGCTCACGGCATTATTTCCCGAGCGGGCGGCTGATGTTGGCACCGGCCGGCGGGACGAATTCAAAGGTGCTCGCCGCAATGGGATCGCGGCGCGCGGCGGTGTAGGTGGTGACAACCTGGTCGCCCTTGGGGAGCGTCAGCTCGGTGCGGAGCACGTCGAGCTCTTTGTCGAGGCTGACGACGAGTTGCGCGACGATCTTTTTCAAATTGCTGCGGTGCGGCGTGAGGACGATCCGGTAGCCGCCTCCTTCTTCCGGGGTGATCTCCAGTTGGTAGAATTCCTCCACGCGGGCGAAGTTGAGCCCGGCCGTGAGCGCGGCCAGGGCGTCGTCGAAGATGGCCCTTTTGCCCAGGGTGTATTGCTCGGCTTCCTTGAAATTCGGGTAGTAAATCCAGAGTTCATGCCCATCGCTGACGGTGAGGCTTGGGTTGGAGCCAGACATTTCGCGCCGGAATTTGTTGGGAATTTCAAAGGCGATGCTTCCGGTGCTGGTGAGTGGTTTTTTCAGGAGCCTCGAGGTGCGCTGTTCGGAAAATGTGGCGGCAAAGCAGGGATGCTTGGCGTGCAGTTCCTGGAGGCGGGCAAGCAGGGCGGTGCGCTCGGGTGGGGGGAGCGGTTCGGCGGCTTGGGCGGCGGCGAGCGGGATGCAAAGGGCGGCTAGGGCAAGGCAAAGAAGGCGTTTCATTGGTTCCAAACAACTATCGATACCCCTTCCAGAGGTAGGCGGGAAGAATAAAGAAAAGGGTGGAAAAAAGACAACATGCGACGCCCATTGCGCAGACCAGCCCCAGGCTGGAGAGCGCCGGGTGGTTGGCCCAGCCGAGCGAGCCGAACCCGGCGATGGTGGTCAGCCCGCTGAGCATCACCGGTTTGACGATGGAGGCCATGGCGTGGCGGGCACGGTCCCGCTGGCGCACGGCGAGGATCACGTAGATGCCGTAGTCCACGCCCACGCCAAGGACGAGCGGGAAGGAAAGAACATTGAAGAGGTTGAGCGGCAGCCCGGTCAGTTTCAGCCCCGCAATCATCGCGCCGATGCTCAACCCGAGGCTCACCATCAGGACGGCGAGGGGAGCCACCGCGCGGTACATGAACACCAGCAGCGCGATATTGAAGAGGATCATGGCGACGCTCAACTCCACGAGCTTGGTCTGGCTCCACGGCACAAGGTCGGCCATGACATAGCTCCATCCGGTGAAAAGCGGCGCGGCACCCGGAGTGTCGAGCACACGGCGGAGCGCTTTTTGTTCCGCCGGTGCGCCGATGGTCTGGTGGGGCGTGATATAGGCCGCGCCAATGTTCGGGGTGTTGGAGAGGAAGCGGTCGATGACAAAAAGCCAACTGGAAGTCGCGGGCAGCGTGCGCCGCCAGTCGAGCGCGGCGCGGTCGCCGTGGCCGAGAGCGGAGAGGGCGTCGAGCAGTCCAAAAGCGCTCTGGAAGGGCTCGGCGTCGAACCCGTTTGTCTCCAGCGCTTCCTTGAGCGCCGCGCGGCTTGCGGTGCAATCCAAAGCGCGCAGGCTGAGGAGGTTCGCTTCCACGCGCTGAGGGGAAAAAGCGAAGGCGGCGGGCGTGGAGACGTTGGCAATTTCCCCGCGCTCCTTGGCGGCGAGCCAGTGGGTTTGGGCTGCGTCCCATTGCGCATGGAAATCCGCCGCGTCGCGTCCCTGCACGATGGCCAGCACCGGCTCCGCCTTGCCCTTGTTGAGTTTCTCTTTGATCTTGCGCAGGGCGAACCCGGCATTGCTATTGGGCGGTTCCAGCGATTGCGGGTTGACGTCAAAGCGCACCGTTCCCAGCGGGGCCACCGCGAACGCCGTGAGCAGCACAAGCAGTCCGAGCGCAGCAAAGACCACCGGCTTCGGCGCGCGGAAAAGGCGGTCGAGGTAGCTTTGCGTGGCGTTAAAAATCAGATCCTCCCCGCCCGGTTTGTGCGCGGGGCCCACAAAGACAAAAAAGAGCGTCATCATCAGCACCGCCGCAATGAGAATGCCGACGCCGATGAGCGCGCCGAGCTGCGCGAAGCCGGGCGATTCACTCAACAGCAGCGAGACAAACGCCGCCGCCGTGGTGGAGGCTCCAAAGAGAATGCCTCGCCCGAGTTGGTGGACGCAATCCTTCGTCGCCGTGGGGTGATCCAGTCCGCAGTTGCGCTCCGTCTGGTAAGTGCCGTAGAGCAGCATCCCGAAATCGACGCCCAAGCCGACGAGGATCGAGCAAAGTCCCATCGTCACCACGTTCAGCTTCGGGAAAAGCAGCGCACCCGCCGCCACCGCTCCCAAGCAGCAAAGCAGCAGCGTGAGCAGGATCGCCAGCAGAGGCCGCACCCTGCGGAACCCGACAAAAAACACGCCCGAAACCAACACCACCGAGCCGAGAATAGTCGCCACCACATCGTGCTTCATCCCCTCGGAAAGCTCGCCCACATAAGCCGTGCGGCCCGTGACAAGAATTTCCGGCGCGGGGCCGCTCTTCCAACCGGCGCGCACCCGCGTTTTGAAATCCTCCACTTTTGCCATCACCGCCCGACAAGTTTCGGCGTCGAGACTCTGTTGCGTGCTCACGGCAATCACCACGCGCAGCGTCCCGTCGGCGGCGGCGAGCGGGCGGGTGTTTTCCGCCGCGAACGAGGCGGAGAAAGGCTTGATCGCCGGGGCGACAATCCCCAGCGGATCAAAATTCAGCTCCATTTCCGCCTTGGGCGAACCGGCCTCCATCTCCGTCCGCTTCATGGCGAAGCGTTTGGCGATGGCTTCCGGCGCGAGCCGTTGCAGCGTCGCGGCGAACGCGGGCGCATCCTGGTTCAGCAACAGCGGCACCGCGAGCGTCTGGAGTTCGCGCGTTCCCTCCGGCGCATCCATCGGCGAGCGATCCATCACCCGCACCACCCACGGTTCCTTGCGCAGCGCGTCGCCGAAGTATTCGGCAAAGCCGTCCAAATCCGTTGCGTGCGCCTCATCCCAAAGCGCGAAAGTGATCTCCCGCGCCTGGGTAAACTCCCGGTCATAGACCTTCAGCGCGCGCACGGAATCGAACCGCTGAGGCAGCAGGTTGAGCACATCGGAATCCACCCGGCCCTTCATCGCAATGATGGCCACGCACACCGCAACAAACACGGCCATCGCCGCGATCATCAAGCGCGGGCGGCGGACAGAGAAGTGGGCAAGACGGGCTTCAAGGCTCATGGGCGAGCCCGGTATTCAGCCTGAAAAACCGCCGCATGTCACGGAGGAAGGAAAAATCTCGCGCAAAGGGGGAGGCACCATAGAGAACACGAAGAGCACGAAGGAGAGCCGAGGTTTTTGTGATTCCTCGTTCCCAAGCTCCAGCTTGGGAACGCAAGTGTCTGCGAGGCTCCTGCCTCGAAAGCGTGGCTGCTAAGGGAGCCGTGCATTTCATTCCGTGTTTGGATGCCTCCCCTCGTTCCCAAACTCCATTTGGGAACGCCCTTGCGGGCGCAACTCTATTGCGGCGGTGGGGGAGGGAACTTCGAGGTGTTTGCGACCCTTCTTCCGGGCAATGGAGTTTGGGCATGAGAGAAAAATCTCGCGCAAAGGCGCAAAGGACGCAAAGAGGGGAGACGGGCTTGCTTTGCCCGCTGATTTTTTCTAGGCTCATTATGCACTGCCACATTCGCAAATGACTCCCCGCGGCAAAATCACGCTCGTCCTCTTTTTCTTCGCCGTCTGCGCGACGGCGGCGCTGGTGCATTATTGGGATGGGGTGCGCGCGGAGCGGCTCAAACCGGCGGAGCTTTTTGACGTGGTGTGCCAACAACTTGCCGCCTGCCGCAGCGACGATTTCCCTTCCGCTTATCAACAGACTTCGGCCGCCGTCCAGCAGCGGTTTCCGCTGGAGCAGTTCTCCGACATGCTGCGCAATGACAACGCGCGTCTGGTCAAGACGCTCCGCATGGAGTTCGGCCCCTGGCAACGCGCGGGCAACCGAGCCGTGGTGGAGGTGTTGTTCATTGGCCGCGACGGGCGCGTCACGCCGTGCCTTTACTCACTCGTCTGCGAAGGCCAGATGTGGAAGATCGACGGCACGCGCTGGGTCAAAGCCTGGAAGCCCGGCCAGCAACTGCGCGGCATGCGGAGCTGATTTGCTTCTCGTTCCCAAACTCTATTTGGGAACGCCGTTGTTCCGGCAACTCTATTGCCGGGAGAGGATTTGGAGAAAAATTGAACTAT
>SESB01002004.1_pt1 | contig 12360 bp, 9 predicted proteins | sample 3171441 | NCBI WGS metagenome assembly SESB01 (sample SAMN06051867, study PRJNA518727) | freshwater metagenome | biome: subpolar coniferous forest; feature: holomictic lake; material: water; isolation source: holomictic Lake 227, 6 m depth | place: Canada: near Kenora, Ontario | collected 2014-07-08...
CTGGCCAAAACCTCGCCCGAGATGAAAGCCATGGTCGCCTACACCGACTGGATGAAAGGCAGCGTCAAAAAGGGTGACCAGGTCCCGGGACGCGGCACTGAAAAGATTGACAAAAACCTCATCCCCAACGCAGAAAACGGCAAACGGGTTTATGCCGATCAATGCGCCACCTGCCACGGTGTCGAGGGTCAGGGCCTCAAGCAGGCCGATGGCAGCGTCGCTTTCCCCGCCTTGTGGGGTGACAACTCGTTCAACATCGGAGCCGGTATGGCCCGCACCTTCACTGCCGCCGCTTTTGTCAAGGCCAACATGGTGATGGGACACGGCCAGAAGTTCCCGCTAGCGCAAGGCAACCTGAGCGACCAGGAGGCGGTGGACGTGGCGCAGTACTTCTCACACATGCCGCGCCCGGATTTTGCCGAAAAGGCCAAGGATTGGCCCAAAGGCGGCAAGCCTGCGGATGCCCGTTATTGATCTGGAAATGGAATCAGTCCAGCGCGTCTGGATTGGCCCGCAACATCAGCCGTGCCAGTTCGGCGGCTGATGAGATGCCGGCCTTTTCCATGACATGCTGACGATGAATGTGCACTGTTTTTTCGCTGATTTCCAGGGCGCTGGCGATCAGCTTGTTGGGGCGGCCCAGCGCCACCAGCCGGGCGACTTCACGCTCGCGCGGAGACAGGGTGGTTAGCGTCAGGTGTGCACTATCGCGGCGCTGCGCCTCATCCAGCACTTCAGCACAACGCCGCACAGCCGCCGCCACGGCGTCCAGCACCTTCTGATCGTTGAACGGTTTCTCGATGAAATCACAGGCGCCGGACTTCATGGCCTGCACTGCCATGGAGACGTCGGCATGCCCGGTCATGAACAAAATCGGCACGGCAAAGGCGCGTTCATGCAGGATTTGCTGCAGTTCAAGTCCACTCATGCCGGGCATCCGGATGTCGAGCAGCAGACAGCAGGGCTGCGTCAGCACGCTGGCCACCGGCAAAAACTCAGCCGCTGAGGCGAATAATTGCACCCGCCAGCCGACCGACTCCAACAGAAAACGCAAGGAGCGGCACAGCGCCGGGTCGTCATCAACGACATAAACAATGGATTTTTCAGACAGGGGGGACATGGCAAGGGAGGGAAAAAGAAAAGCGCATACCGGGACCTTGTGGGTTCAACTCGGCCCACAGGCGACCGCCGTGCGCTTCAATGATGGTTTTACAAATGGGCAAGCCCAACCCCAAGCCATCGGGTTTGGTGGTGAAGAAGGGTTCAAACAGGTGACTCAGGTCGTCGGCCGTGAGCCCACAGCCTTGGTCGATGACCTGCACCAGCACGCGTTTGTCCAGGGTTTCGATGCGCAGCAAAATGCCTTGCCGCTCAGTCGGCAGATCGCGTCCGGCATCGATGGCATTTTTCAGCAGGTTGAGCAGCACCTGTTGAATTTGAGGCCCATCGGCCAACACCTGTTCATGTGGCAGCGACGCGTTTTCAATGACAATGGCGGGCGGGTGCATCAACATCCCCAGCAACAAACGTCGCGCCTCGACTGCGATCAGGGACAGATCGACCGGCTCCCGCACGGCCGGGCGCTTGCGGGCAAAGTGGCGTATGCGTCGCACGATGTCACTGGCGCGTTGGGCCTCGTTGTCAATTTCAGTGCAGGCTTCCAACACTGCCTCGGGGGTCAATTTCTGATCGGCCTGGCGGCGCAGCACGCTGCGCGCGTAATTGCCGATGGTGGTCAGTGGCTGGTTGATTTCATGCGCCAGATTACTGGAAAGCTCCCCCAGAATCGACAGGCGCGACAAGTGATCCATCTGTTCCTGATGGCTGCGCATGCGCGCTTCTGCCGCTTCACGGGCACTGAGTGAGTCGCGCAGTTGCGCGGTACGGCGCTTCACCAGATGTTCGACCCGAACCGTATGAACACCTCCGGCCACCAGCAGCAGCAAAAGCCCCAGCAGCCAGGGCCAGAACCGTTTGAGCAAGGCTTGTGGCGTATTGGCCCGCAGGAAAGCATAGGGTTCAAGGCGCAGCTCCCGGTACAGATCATGTACCGGTTGGTAATCCGCAGGCACCGACCAGCTCAGGCCGCCGGCGGTTTCCGGCATATTCAGGAGCGCCTGGGCCACCTGTTTGGCCAGCGTGCGATCGGTGCTGCGGGTGACGGCAATCGGCCAGTCGGGGTACAGCGGGGTCGACAAGGCGCAGGCAAAGCCGTCTTCATGGCGGGGTGACAGCACACGAAAGTCGGTCATCTTCAGATCGCCCTGGCGCGCCAACTGTTCTGGCAGGCAGGTGCGAACGACCCCCGCATCCACGGCCCCGCTATGCACCGCGGCGATGATGTTGGTCATCGGCAAGCCCATGAAGCGAAGTTCCTTGAGGTCAGTCTCGGGGTCAATCCCCTGGCGCAGCAACTCACGCGCCACCACCAAATAACCGCCAAAGGCCTGCGGCGCCACGGCGGCGAGGCGCTTGCCGGCCAGATCAGACAAAGCATTCAGGTCATGGCGGTCGGCCCGCACGATCACCACTGAGCCAATGCCCTTGGCGGGAGACAGGGCCAGTGGGGACGTCAGCGTCGCAATTCGGCTCAGACCAAACTCGTACTCCATGGCGACGTAGTAACCGGGATTGGTAATGACCAGGTCAACGCGTTGCTCTGCAATGGCAGTGCGCAGCCCCTCGGCATCAAAATTATCCAGCCGAAAACGGTAGGCCGGCAAGGCGGCGTTGAGGTGCTTCAGGACTGGAGACCAGTCCGACGTAGCCGCGCGCTCACCCTGGTAGGCAAACACGCCGAGGACCACCTCTTTGGCGAACACCGGCGTGAGTCCCCCGCACAGCAACACAAACCAAAGACAAAGTGCCTTGACAACAAAAGGCCAGCGTCCCGCCGTGATGCTCATCGGGTCAGGTCAATCGGCGAACTTGCCGGCGGCTTCGATCAAGGGTTTGAGTTTGGCGATTTCGCTCGCCACAAAGGCCTTGTGTCCAGCCGGCTCTATGCGGCTGTCAGTCACCACCACGGCCCCCAGGGCTTCCTGTTTGCGGATGAAATCGGGGTCTTTCAAAGCCAATTTCAATGCCTCGTTCAGCTGCTTGAGCACAGCCGCTGGCGTGCCTTTCGGTGCATAGACACCGTGCCAGATGGTGAGGTTAAAACCATTTAAACCCATCTCCTTGAGTGACGGGTAGTTCTTGAGGAAGGTGGGGTGATTGAGTCTCTCGGAAGTGGTCACAGCAAAGGCCTTGACACGCCCGGTTTCAATCTGAACTGCAGTGTTGGTGGTCTGGTCACACATCACATCCACCTGCCCGTTCACCAGCGCGGTCATGGCTGGTGCCGTGCCGCCAAACGGGAGCGTGTTCATGGCCTCCCGGGCGTTAATGGCCGACTGCCACATGAGTCCGCACAGGTGCGAGGCCGAGCCCAAACCGGCGTGCGCCATGTTGAGCTTGCCACGGTTGGCACGGATGTAGTTTTCAAAATCGTGGTAGTTATTCACCGGCAACTGCGGCTTGCCAATCAAGGTCATCGGCACTTCGTTGACCACACCCAGGAAATCAAAGTCGACCAGCGGGTTGAACGCCAGTTTGCGGTACAAACTCGGCGTCGAGGCCATGCCAATATGCCAGATCAGCAGGGTGTGACCATCGGGACTGGCTTTGGCCACCTTGCCCGCACCGATGGTGCCGCCAGCACCGTTGACGTTCTCGATCACAAAATTGGCGCCCGGCAAGGATTTGCGCATCGCAAGGGTCAAATCGCGTGCCACAAGGTCCGTTGGCCCACCCGCGGCAAAAGGCACCACCACCACAATCGGCTTGCTACCCGGAAAGCCCTGCGCCTGAGCCACCAAAGCCGTCACCGCCACGGCCAAAACAAGAAAACGTTTCACGACACAACTCCTCTTCAATCTGTGCCGTTCGACTATAAATCACTTGTAGCTGCGGGCGTCCTCAATCACTTTGCCATCGTTGGGGAGGCTGCCGGGCAACACCAGTTCGACCTGCGAACGCAGTTTGGTCACATCGCGAATGGCATCGGCAATTTTGGCAACCAGGCCGTCCGGCCCGCCGCAAGCGGTTTCGACCCTGAGCGTCATGACGTCATTCGCCATTTCACCAGTCACGACCAGACGGGCCCGCGCCACTTCCGGGAAGCGCTTGATGACCTCGGACACCTGACCGGGATGCACAAACATGCCCCGGATTTTGGTGGTCTGGTCGGCGCGACCCATCCAGCCCTTGATGCGGGTATTGGTGCGCCCGGTCGGGCACGGCCCGCTCAGTACGGCTGACAAATCACCGGTACCAAAACGAATCAACGGGTAATCGGGGTTAAGTGTGGTGACCACGACTTCGCCCACTTCGCCTTCCGCCACCGGGTCGCCGGTGCCGGGGCGCACGATCTCGACAATTACGCCTTCGTCAATCACCAGGCCTTCGCGCGCCTCGGTCTCGTAGGCAATTGAGCCCAGATCGGCGGTGGCGTAGCACTGGTAACCGGCAATGCCGCGCTCGGCAAACCAGTCGCGCAGGGATGGCGGAAACGCCTCGCCGCCAAACATGGCTTTGGTCAGGCTGGGCAGGGCCACGCCCATTTCAGCCGCTTTATCGACAATGATTTTCAGGAAACTGGGGGTGCCAATGTAACCGGCGGGCTTCAGTTCGATGATGGCCTGCACTTGCTGCTCGGTCTGGCCGGTGCCGCCGGGGAACACAGTGCTGCCCATGGCGTGGGCACCCGATTCCATCATGGAGCCGGCTGGAACAAAGTGGTAACTGAAGCAGTTGTGTATCAACTCACCGGGCCTGAAACCGGCCGCATAAATAGCCCGTGCCATGCGCCAGTAATCCTTGGCCGCACCTTCGGGTTCGTAAATCGGACCGGGGCTGGCAAAAACACGCGGCATCTGGCCCCCAAAGGCCACGGCGCTAAAGCCACCAAACACATCACCTCCAGCGCGACGACTGGCCTGCTGGCGCTCCAGCAACTCGTGCTTTCGGGTCACCGGCAGACGCGCCAAAGCTTGCCGGTCGATCACGGTTGCCGGGTTGACGTCTTTCAGAATCTCGGCAAACGCAGGTGAGGCATTTTTAGCCCGCGCTACCTGGCCCGGCAATGCCGCCATCAAGGCCGCTTCACGCGAGGTGCTGTCGCGCGTTTCCAACGCATCGTAATGTTGAGTCATAGGAGTTAATTTAGAGGAAAGTCGTCTGTTAGGTGGCGGAGCCACCCGTGCATTTTTTAGGCCAGCCAGCGCTTGCGGCGCTTGTAACTTTTCACATCCTTGAAGCTCTTGCGCTCGCCGCCACCCATGCCCAGATAGAACTCCTTGACGTCTTCGTTGTTGGCGAGGTCGCTGGCTGCACCGTCCATCACCACCCGCCCGGACTCCATGATGTAGCCGTAGTCGGCGTATTTCAGGGCCATGTTGGTGTTTTGCTCGGCAATCAGGAAGGTGACTTTCTCTTTGGTGTTGAGGTCTTTCACGATCTCAAACACCTCTTCCACAATCTGCGGCGCCAATCCCATCGAGGGCTCATCCAGCAGCACCATGTTGGGGTTGGCCATCAAGGCGCGGCCAATGGCGCACATTTGTTGTTCTCCGCCTGAGGTGTAGGCGGCCTGACTGGTGCGCCGGGTTTTAAGGCGGGGAAAGTAGTTGTAGACTTTTTCAAGGTTGGCGGCAATCTCGCCTTTGTCCTTGCGGGTGTAGCCACCGGTCAGCAGGTTTTCTTCAATGGTCAGGTGAGCAAAACAATGACGACCTTCCATGACCTGCACCACGCCGCGCTGCACCAGATCGGCAGGGGAGAGATTCTCGATGCGCTCTCCGCGCAACTCGATCGAACCCTTGGTGACCTCACCGCGCTCGCCTTTGAGCAAGTTGGAGATCGCCCGCAAGGTGGTGGTTTTACCCGCGCCATTGCCGCCCAGAATGGCCACAATCTTGCCCTCGGGCACGTTCAGGGAAACCCCCTTCAGCACCAGAATGACGTGGTTGTAAATGACTTCAATGCCATTCACGTTGAGAACAATTTTTGGAGAATCCATAGTGCCTTACCTTTACCAATCGGCAACGCTGCACGCAACGCTGTCGATTGAACTGTCATTGCGAACCGGGGTCCGCAATGACACATCAATTAATTAAGACTGGCAGTCCGCTGGTGCGCGGCGCGTCATCTTCTTGTCGGCGAGGTACTTGTCCGCACCTGCCTTGACCATGGGTTTCAGAATCTGCTCATCGGCCTGATACCAGTCGGCGCCCACATTCCACTTGGCACCGTCCCAGGTTTCAATCCGTGCCCAGGTCGAACCCATGTGGTCCTGGCATGAGGAGCTGAGCGGCCGCATGACACCGGCAAAGCCCAGGGCGTCCAGTTTTTTCTGGTCAAGGGCCAGGTTTTCCATGCCCCAGCGCACTTGCTCGCCGGTCATGACCTTGCCTTTGCCAAAACGCTCTTGCGCACGGCGAACCGACTCCACAGCCAGCATCTGGATGATGACGCCGCGGGTGTACAAGACCGAGCCCACTTCGTCTTTAGGCCCCGTGCCCTGGCCCTTGCCATGCACGGTTTTGAGGATGTCCTGAATCACTTTGGGGGACTGGCCTGCGGTGTTGAGTGCGAGGGCGTGGTAACCCTTGGCGCCTTCGCCCACGTCTTTCACGTCGGGCTCAGCACCGGCCCACCACACGCCGTACATCTTGTCGCGCGGGTAGCCGGTGGCTTGGGCTTCTTTCAGGGCAGTGGAATTCATCACGCCCCAACCCCACAGCAGCACGTAGTCAGGCTTGCTCTGGCGCACTTGCAGCCAGGTGGCTTTTTGCTCGACGCCGGGCGCGGTCACGGGCAGCAACTGCAGGTCAAACCCGTGCATCTTTGCGCGCTCTTGTAACAGCGGAATGGGTTCTTTTCCAAACGGACTGTCGTGGTACACCAGCGTGATTTTTTTGCCCTTGAGTTTGTCAAGTCCGCCCAGGCCCTTGCCAAGGTGCTGAATCAAAATATCAGCACCCGTCCAGTAGCTGCCCATGAACGGGAAGTTCCACTTGAAGGCGGTGCCGTCCTGCGCCACTGACAAGCCATAGCCCAAAGTCATCAAGGGGATCTTGTCGATCGGTGCTTTTTCGGTCAACGCAAAGGTAATGCCGGTGGCTTGCGGGTCAAACAAGGCCACGCCGGGCTTGCTCTTCAGACGCTCGTAGCACTCCACGCCGCGGTCGGTGGCATAGCCGGTTTCGCATTCTTCAAACGTCAGTTTGACGCCGTTGACACCGCCATCGCGGGCGTTGATCATCTTGATGTAATCCTGCTTGCCGTTGGCCCATGGCACGCCGTTGGGCGCGTAAGGCCCGGTGCGGTAGGACAGCAGTGGGAAGAACTGCTCTTTGGTTTGGGCAAAGGCATTGCCCGCCACCAAGACCGAGGCACTGGCCGCCACGGTGGCGACTGCGAGTACGAGTTTACGAAGCTTCATGGATCTCTCTCCTGTTATTAAATATGTAAAAGCACGGGGAACACAAAGGGTCAGAACGACAACAATCAATGGGGAAACGGCCACAGGCGCAATTTCTGTTTGGCAATCGCCCACAGCTTGGCCAGACCATGGGGCTCCACAATCAGGAACCAGACAATCAGCCCACCAAACACCATGAGTTCCGCATGGGCCACGCCCGCGGTCGATATATCAATGCCAACCAGGCTGGCCAGCACGGGCAAGGTCTGACTCAAGGCAATGGGCAACAAGACGATGAACGCAGCCCCAAAGAAGCTGCCCATGATGGAGCCCATCCCGCCAATAATCACCATGAACAAGAGCTTGAACGACTGGTCAACCGAGAAAGCGGCAGGCTCCCAGGCGCCCAGGTAAATAAAGGCCCACAAGGCACCCGCCACGCCAACGATGAACGAGCTGACGGCAAACGCGGTGAGCTTGGCGTACATCGGGCGAATGCCGATGACGGCGGCGGCCACGTCCATGTCCCGAATCGCCATCCACTCACGGCCCACGGCGCCGCGCACCAGGTTTTTGGCCAACAGGGCAATCACGGCCAGCATCGTCAGGCAGAACAGGTATTTGGCCAGTGGGCTTTCCAGCGAGAGGCCAAACACTTGCAGGTTGGACACCGATACCGAGCCTGACGGCGAGTTGTTGGTAAACCACTGAATCCGCAAGAACATCCAGTCCGAGAAGAACTGGGCCGCCAGTGTCGCCACCGCCAGATAAAGACCTTTGACACGCAAACTAGGCAGGCCGAACAGAATGCCAAACAACATCGCGCAGACACCCCCCAAAATCAGCGCCACGATTAAAGGCAGGCCGTCAATGCGCACGAAGAAGTTGTACGCCGCGTAGGCGCCTACCGCCATGAAAGCGCCCGAGCCGAGCGAAATCTGACCGCAATAACCGACCAGAATATTCACCCCGATAGCGGCCAGCGAGAAGATCAGGAAGGGAATCAGGATGGCGCGAAAGGTGTAGTCGCTGGCCATCAAGGGCACGGCGCAAAAAGCAAAGGCCAGCAGCAGGTAAAGCGCCACGCGATCTTGCGCGATCGGCAAGATTTGCTGATCGGCCCGGTAGGACGTTTTGAATTGACCGTTTTCTCTGTAGAACATTTTTATTTCTCAATTAGTGGGGGACAGAGCTTGTGCGCTTACACACGATCAATAATTTTCTCGCCAAACAAACCTTGCGGACGAATCAGCAGGAAGCCCAGCGCCAGCACATAGGCAAACCAGATTTCGATACCGCCACCGACAAATGGGCCGATAAACACCTCAGACAACTTCTCGCCAACCCCGATCACCAAGCCGCCCACAATGGCGCCAGGCACCGAGGTCAGGCCACCCAGAATCACCACTGGCAAAGCGCGCAGGGCAATCGTGGTCAGGGAGAATTGAACGCCCAACTTGCTACCCCAAATCATGCCGGCGACCAACGCTACGACGCCTGCAACGCACCAAACAATGATCCAGATCCGGTTCAGCGGGATGCCAATACTTTGCGCCGCCTGATGGTCATCAGCTACGGCCCGCAAGGCGCGGCCGGTGGCGGTTTTCTGGAAGAAGATGCTGAGCAGCAGCACCAGACCCGCGGCGATGATGGCGGCGTAAAAGTCTTCCTTGTTGATCAGGATGCCGCCTTCAAAGGCGCTCTCCAAAATCATCACCGGGTCTTTGGGCATGCCAATGTCAATCTTGTAAATATTGCTGCCAAAGATGCTCTGACCCAAGCCTTCAAGAAAGTAGGCAATGCCCAGCGTGGCCATCAGCAAGGTGGTGCCTTCCTGGTTGACCAGGTGACGCAACACCAGATGTTCAATCACCCAGGCCACCACAAACATCACCACACCCGCCCCGACAAAGGCGATCAGATTCGAGAGAACGGGGTTGCTGATGCCAAGGTAGATCGGCACCCACTCCGAAAAACGCGCCATCGCCAGCGCTGCGAACAGCACCATGGCACCCTGTGCAAAGTTGAACACGCCCGAGGCTTTGTAGATGAGCACGAAGCCCAGCGCTACCAGCGAATACAGCATGCCGGCCATCAGGCCGCCAAACAAAGTTTCAAGAAAAAATGCCATAAATACCTCTAATCAGTTGGGGACAGAGCTAGCTCGCTTCGCGTAGCTGCGATCTTTCCCACAAATTCTCACTATTAGTGACTCGTGCCCAGATAGGCGCTGATCACTTCTTCGTTATTGCGAACTTCGTCGGGGGTGCCGTCGCCAATCTTTTTGCCGTAATCAAGCACCACCACGCGGTCTGAAATATCCATCACCACACCCATGTCGTGCTCAATCAGGACCACGGTGGTGCCAAACTCCTGGTTGACGTCCAGAATAAAGCGGCACATGTCCTGCTTCTCTTCCACGTTCATACCCGCCATGGGTTCATCCAGCAACAGCACTTGCGGCTCCATCGCCAGGGCGCGGCCCAAGTCCACCCGCTTTTGCAGGCCATAAGGCAACTGGCCGACCGGGGTTTTGCGGAATGCCTGAATTTCCAGGAAGTCGATGATGTGTTCGACCTTCTCGCGGTGCATTTCTTCTTCGCGCTGAGCCGGGCCGACCCGCAGCGCCTGCCACAGCAAGTTGCTTTTGATCTTGAGATTGCGGCCGGTCATGATGTTGTCGATCACGCTCATGCCCTTGAACAAAGCCAGGTTCTGGAACGTGCGGCCAATGCCCATCACCGCCACCTGGTGACTGTCCATGTGGCCAAAGGTTTGACCCCGAAAAGTAATGGCGCCCTGCTGCGGTTTGTAAACCCCGTTGATGCAGTTCAGCATGGAGCTTTTACCGGCGCCGTTGGGGCCGATGATGGCGCGCACTTCATGCTCACGCACATTGAAGGAAATGTCGGTCAGCGCCTTGACACCCCCGAAACTCAAAGAGATGTTATTGACATCAAGAATGACGTCGCCAATTTTTTTGCTCATGCTGCTGCCTTTACTGGCGCAAAGGTTTTTGCGTCGTCAATTCTTAAAGTGGCACTGACGCTGCCGGTGCGGCCGTCTTCAAACTTGACCACGGTTTCAATGAACTGCGTGGTTTTTCCGCCGTACAAGGCGTCAATCAACGCGCTGTATTTCTCGGCAATGAAGCCGCGACGAACCTTGTTGGTGCGGGTCAGTTCGCCGTCATCGGCGTCCAGCTCTTTGTGCAACACCAGAAAACGGCTGACCTGCGAGCCCGCCAGCAGCGTATCCACACTCAGATCGGCATTGACGCTCTCGACGCATTCTTTGATGAGTTGGTAGACCTCGGGCTTTTGCGCCAGATCGGTGTACCCGGCATACGGCAGGTTGCGCCGCTCGGCCCAGTTGCCGACCGCGTCAAAGTCGATGTTGACCATGACGCAGACTTTTTCGCGCCCGTCACCGTAAGCCACAACCTCTTTAATGTGAGAGAAAAACTTGAGCTTGTTCTCGACGTACTTGGGCGCAAACATGGCACCGTCATTGGCACCGCCCTTGATGCGACCCACGTCTTTGACGCGGTCGATGATCTTGAGGTGGCCGTTCGCATCCAGAAAACCTGCATCGCTGGTGTGGTACCAGCCCTCGGCCGTCAAAACCTCTGCCGTAGCGGCCGGGTTTTTGTAGTATTCCTTGAACAAACCGGGGGACTTGACCAGAATTTCGCCGTTGCTAGCCAACTTGATTTCGACCCCGGCGCAAGGCACCCCAACGGTGTCGGCGCGCGCCTCGTTGTCGGGCTGCAAGCAGACAAACACGGCGGTTTCGGTAGAACCATACAGTTGCTTGAGATTGATGCCGATGGAGCGGTAAAACGTGAACAGGTCAGGTCCAATTGCCTCACCTGCGGTGTAGGCCACACGGACCCGGCTCATGCCCAGGCTGTTGCGCAACGGGCCATAAACCAGTGCATTGCCCATGGCGTAAAGCAGACTGTCCACCATAGAGAGCGGTTGTCCATCCATCTTGCTCGGACCGACCCGCTTCGCCACACCCATGAAGTAATGGAACATGCCACGCATGAGGGCGCCGGCATCTTCCATGCGAATCATCACGCTGGTGAGCAGCCCTTCAAACACTCGGGGAGGCGCAAAATAATAGGTAGGACCAATTTCCTTCAGGTCGATCGTGACGGTCGCAGCCGACTCGGGGCAGTTCACCACATAGCCGCAGGCCAACCACTGCGAGTAGCTGAAAATATTCTGACCAATCCAGGCCGGTGGCAAGTAGGCCAGCACTTCTTCATGCGGGGTCAGCTTGTCGAAATCGGCCCCGGCCTTGGCGCGGTTCAACAGCGAGTTGTGGGTGTGCACCACGCCCTTGGGATTGCCGGTGGTGCCGGACGTAAAGAACATAGCGCCCACATCGTCAGGCTTGACCTTGGCCACTTCAGCTTTAAAAAATTCTGTTTGCAGAGCTGCAAAGGCCTTGCCAGCGGCAACCAGTTCATCGACAGAGGACAGGCCCGGCTCGTCGTAGTTGCGCAGTCCGCGTGGATCGTCAAAATAGATACGGGTGAGTTGCGGGCATTTATCGCGAATCTCCAGCAACTTGTCGACTTGCTCCTGGTCTTCGGCAAAGGCAAAAGAGACCTCGGCGTCGTTGATAGGAAACACGCATTCCTGACCGGCCGCATCCTGGTACAGCGGGATAGGAATGGCGCCAAGCGACTGCACGGCCAGCATGGTGGCATAGAGACGTGGGCGATTGGCACCGACCACAATCATGTGCTGACCCGGGCGCAATCCGGCCTGGTGCAAGCCACAGGCCAGATGCTCGACGAGCCCCGCCAGATCCGACCAGGAAAGTGCCTGCCAGATGCCGTACTCTTTTTCGCGCATGGCAGGCTCCAGCGGCCGCTGGGCCGC
>SESB01002006.1_pt1 | contig 12353 bp, 29 predicted proteins | sample 3171441 | NCBI WGS metagenome assembly SESB01 (sample SAMN06051867, study PRJNA518727) | freshwater metagenome | biome: subpolar coniferous forest; feature: holomictic lake; material: water; isolation source: holomictic Lake 227, 6 m depth | place: Canada: near Kenora, Ontario | collected...
CTTCAACCAGCTTGTTTTTGGTAGAAAGTATTATAAAGTCTCTACTAAAGGAAATATTCGTGAGTTCATTAATGGTGACTGGAAGAAATCTTGTTGGATTTTAGTAGGACTGCGATGCGGTGAAATAATTTAATTTTCTTTGGTTCTTGTAGTTTTTTGTCGTATATTATACTATAAGAGATTGAGAAACAAATTCAAATTCAAATGAAAATTATTCTTCCAATAGGCATTTCAGGTTCAGGAAAATCAACCTGGGTTAGGCGTTATATAAAAAACGATATTGAACAAAAAACTGTGATAGTTTCACGAGACGCTATCCGGTTATCTCTTTATGGTTTGAGTAATGAAACGTATTCTGAGTATTACGCCGAACCTTCCGACGTTATGAAAAAACGCGAAAAAGTAGTTTCTAAGTTTGCTAACTCTCAGATTTGGTTCGCTATAAATTCTGGTTTAGACGTTATTGTCGATAACACCCACCTTAGAAAGGCGTATATCAACGAATATAAAAAATATGGTGTAGAAATTGAACTGGTTATATTTGACGCTACTGAAGAGGAAGCTGTTAAGTGTGACCTGAAACGCACCAAAACCGTTGGTTCCGATGTTATTAAGCGGCAGATTAAAATGTTCAACCTTTTAATGAACACTGAATTTATTGAAGAGATTGATGAATATAACAAATTCGTCAAGAAAATTTTCGGTTCTGATAACGGATACAAAAAGAACCTACACAATGTTACCAAGTCTGATGCGGTTGTTGTAGATTTAGACGGGACTGTAGCACTTGCTACTAATCGAAACGTACACGATTTAAGTAAAGTTTTAACCGACGAACCAAATCTGGGTGTTGCTGAAATTGTTCGAGTTCTTAGAAAACAACAGCTTTTACCGTATTCAGGAACAACTACCAATATTATATTCTGTTCAGGACGGGAAGATATATGTCGTGAAGATACTTTAGCTTGGTTAAACAATCTTGATAACGGTATAGTTCATACAGATTTTCCGTTTTGTAACTTTCACTTACGTATGCGTCCTTCTGGGACGACCGCATTTAAGGATTGGGAAATAAAAGTAGATTTGTGGCGTGATATTCAGGCAGACTACAATATTATTGCCTTAATCGACGACCGGGATCAAATTGTGCATATTGGGCGTCGATTAGGATTTACTGTAATGCAAGTCAATTATGGGGACTTTTAATGAGAGATTATAATTTAAGTATTAAAAATCTTCCCACTGTCACTAACTGTATGGTTGGAAGTAATGGCAATATCTATGGGGGACTTGATACAATTGATAAAAATTGGGTTGTGGTGCAAAAATTATTTAGTACCTTAAGAAGTCAATTTTTTAACATTTTACTTTTAAAAAGATGAACGAAATTAAATTATGTCCTTTATGCGGAGCTAAGCCAATTGAATCAGAAATTAGATATTTCGAAAACTGTTATCCAATGCATGTCGTTTTATGTAGTAATAGCAGTTGTAATAATTTCACTTATAAAGGCGGAGCAGATTTTTCAAAAGAAGAAGCAATAGTAACCTGGAACAAAAAATAATATGATTGACATTGAAACAATTAAGGAAGCTGGAATTAGAAAGTCTCTAAAAGATACTCGGGAACACTTGTTCTGGACTATCAAGAAAGCTACAGATAAAGGTAGCGTCGCAAAAGGTTCCGCAGAAATTAATCGCTTGCTGGATGAGATTGGATCCCTTAGCGCAGATATCCGCAATATTGCTAAAGAGGAAGAACAATATTATAACTCCCTGAACTAATTAAATTACCATACAAAGAGAAATTATGACAGAAAAAGAAATAATTGATTATATCGTCTCGAACGAACATGGGACGCGAAATGATTTGATTAAAAAAGCTCGAGAGATCGTGAGCAAAGATCCTGCTCTTAATGATGAGCTAAAAAAGAAACAGGCAGATTGGATGATAAAAAAACTAGAGTTATTAGGCTATATAAGACAAGGACAGGACCCAAATAAAAATGCCACATGGAGACGTACAGAAAACGCAGTACAAGAAGCTGGAATTTTAAGGACTCCAACTTTTAAAGATAAAGCAAAAGGTCATTTGCTGAGGCACTTGTTTGGGTTCTCTATTGAACTATGAGATATATTTTTTTTGGGTTCCAACAATAAAGCCGTAGGATGGTAAGGAAATTATATAGATTTCTTATAATGTAGACAAAATTAAACTCTAAAAATAAATGAGAGAACTAAAAGAAACAGGAAATAGGTTGATTGATAATGCGCTTGAAATTGCCTTTGAATTCGCAGATTTCGATGGGGCTCACCACAAACAATGGGTCATAGACCAAATGGTTGTTGCCTTGTGCGGTGGTGAGGATAGTGCGGAATATTCTGACTTCATTGAAGCATACGAACAGCCTAGCGACGTTGAAGTTGAACTTCTTAATCCTTTATATGAGTATGAGGACGGAGAGGATGAGGAACCGGAAGAGGATACATATTTTTCTTGCTCCTATGAAGATAATAAATGGGATAAAGGAATTGCTCCATGATAAATTTTTCATTAAGTATCAAGAACCCTTTTGTTGAAAAGGATTTATATAAAGAAATATTCTCTAATCACGGACCTATTGAGGGTATAGCGAATAAATATTGGGAGTTTGATTTAGCGAAAACAGACACGCTAATTAATATGGCTCTGGATATTACAACCAAACAAGACCATGCTGGAATATATATTGAATTCGGATTAGGAGGATATATGGCTGGATTCAATATTTACGATTCAAGACATTGGGATTATGATAAAAATACTTGGAAAGAATATAATAATTAAAATATAACAAACAATGGAAAACGATATTAAAGTCCTATCAACTACTGAATACGCAGACGGCAGAATAACCGTCGAGTTAGAATTGAATGCGAAAGGAAAAGAGTTATTAATTGAGGCTGGATTTAATTCTATCCTTAGAGACTCTTTAAGTAACTTCCAAGATGAAAAAGTAGAGGAAGATGTTAACGAAGATGTATTTGAGGAAGATCCAGAATTCGTCCTTCTCTATAACGCTATTAAAGAAAAATTAGAAAAGAAATACAATGAAGAACTTTCAAGAAAAATAATGGAAGGTGAGCCTATAGGCTACTGTGGATGTTGTGGAGCTCCCCATTATTTTGAGAAAGAAATTGAGCATGATTTTGAGTGTATTTTTTACGAACCAAACCCTAAATCAAATAATTATGAGTAATAACAGTAATAGTAGAAGTGGAATAGGATTTATAGGACTATTAACGGTTCTATTTATCGGTCTAAAATTAACAGGATTCATTACCTGGAGTTGGTGGTGGGTACTTGCACCTTTATGGATGGCATGGGCCTTATGTATTGTTTTTCTTGCTATTGTTTTCTTAATTGCCTTGCTACGGAAATAAGGAGGATAAATGAGTAATTGGCATATTCAAGCAAAAGAGGTAGATATAGATGAGGCCAGGATTCGGAACGCCGTATTTACTTCAGTTGAAATAAAAACTCCTATCAATACACTAAGTATTAAGAATTTAACTTCTGAATATTTATGTGGGTCATTTATTTCAGTTAATAGCCTTATTATTAACGGATCCCAATTCCTTCCTATAGACTACGCCAGGATTACAGAATTAACTGATCTAAAATTGCGTATTTCTAAGCTTGAAGGCGATATAAAATTATTAAGATTAAGTAAATGAAATTCACAGTAACTCACGCATACAATATATTTAGCTCTTGCACCCTTACTCCTATAAAAAGGATTATTTTAGAATATTCCGCACTTGACGCAAATATTTCAGGAACAGTAATTAAAAGTCAGGACGAATACGACCTTATGATAGGTAGGGAATTTCGTGAGGCTATGAACAATTTTATAAATGAAGATCAAGAAAACCAATTTGACTTTTAAAATAATGACACAAGAAGAAAAAGACAAAGAAATATTAGAAGTTTTTAACATTGAAGTTGTTAGAGAATTGCTTCAGGAGGAAGACCCTAATATACCAGACGAAGAAGTAAGAAAAATATGGGCGAGATGTAGCGGTAATCCGTGGAACGCCAACTCAATCTATAAAATTATACAATTCACTTGTCCTTAAAGTAAGTGATGTAAATTCTCTCAAAGAGATAAGTGATGCACTGTATCACCTTCAAGAAAATATTGAGGAGATTAGGCAGGAAATAGTTGATAATTATTGAAAAATAATTTGGTTCTTCGTTGAATTTGTCGTATATTATAGTATAAGAAATGAGAACTAAACACTTTATATTATGATCAACTCAAGAAAATTTAGGTACCACCAACCCACTAACACTTTTTCAATCGAAGATTCTGAATTAGGTTGGTTAGGTCGTGTTCATAGGGAAAGCTTTGATATGGTTAGTGAAAGAACTGGAGAAGTTGTAACCTTTGAACTTGCCGATACAAAATTTGATGCTGAGGGAGACCTCGTTTTCTGGAGATATAAGTGTATTAGCGAAATAGGTAAGGGGATTAAAGCAATAATTTTTAATGACTAAGAATTATGGAAGAATTTAAAATACTTGATGTACGCTGGTTTAAAGGAGTAATAGGTATTGTGCGTGTTCAGACAGAAGACGAAGGAATCAAATACTTTATCGGAATTGGGGAAGGACTTACTGTCGAGTATGATGCCGAACAAATTGCTTATTGGGGAACAACTTTTCCGAGTAATGCAGGAGATAGTTTATTTGAAATAACTAAATAGTATAGTAAGAATGGAACATACACGCCCAAATCCTAATGAAGAGCAACTACTTAAAAGTTGCTCGATTCTTTTTCAAATACAAATAGGTGAAACTGTGTACCCTATAATGTGCCCAGTGTTTCAGTTTAAGTTTGTTCCAGGTATTACAAACACCCTAAACTAACTATATGTACGATAACATAGATCTAAACGAAATAGTAGAGATAATGCATGAAGCCTTACTAAACTTGTGTGAGGATTATGAGGAGGCTGAAGACTTTCCAGAAAATGAGTTTCAAACACGATTAACTGAAATTGATAACCTTTCTGAAAAACTTATAGAAGTTTTAGACCTACCTGAAAATAGAGAATCTATGAATAATAATGCTGAATGTCTTAGTTCAGTCTTAATAGGTATTGATAGACTTAAAAAAATTTTCTAAACATAATGTATTGAGGAGTAGCCAAGTGGTAAGGCATCGGACTTTGAATCCGATATTCGCAGGTTCGAGCCCTGCCTCCTCAGCAAATTAATTCTCAGAAACCTGAATAAAATGTTGTATATTATAGTATAAGAAATGAGAAGAAATATTTTATAAATAAAGAAAATAACATTTTAACATTTATTACTATGCAATCATTCATACAGCACATTTCAGAAGGGGACATTAACGCTCCAATTCAAAAACAAACACTAACTCCAGTCGATACCGCAGAGAAAGGTGGCATATACAAACACGCTAATGGTAACTTTGCTATACCGACACTGAAGAGGACTTTTTTGAGGGATAAAGGAACTACAAGCCCATCAGATTGGTGGTTAAAAAAGAACCATCCAGCAACAAAAGATCCGATAGGATGGTTTGCTAACAAACATAACATCGCTCTCGGGTGGGCAATTTATGCGTTGGATAAAGCAGATAAAATTTGGTTGAAGGAGGGAGGAATAACAAACCTAACCGGTATTGTCCGCATCTCTTCATACAAAGGATCGAACGTAGGAAAGTTCAATCTAAAAACTGGAACATGGGCTCCGATTGTGGGAGAAGAAACTTATGACGAGAAAAATATAAAATTCGAGAAAGCGTCGGCATTCGACAGGGTCGTTCTCGACACGCAGGAAGCATTCCAAGTATTCGGATTCACATTTAAAATAGAATAATGAAATCATTTAAAAATTTTCAAATAGTAGTAAAATCAATATCCGATCAAAATAGTGTAGTTGGAGAGCAATTTTCTACACCAGAATATCTTCATATTCTTGAGGATAACTTGCAGGAAAAGCTAATTACTTTTGGTGGAAAAGCGTACCCTAAGAACGGTCAGGTTGTTATTCTTGCAGGTGCTCCTGCAAGCGGAAAGGGGTTTACAGTAACCAACCTTTTGGGTATTGAGGGTAGGACATTCGATGTAGACCATCTAAAGAAAATGATTATTAGGTCTGATCATATTGCTAAAATTGTTAAGGAAAAAACAGGTATTGACGTTAAAAATCTCAACATGAAGAGGCCTGAGGACGTTACCACCCTCCATAATGCACTTGCCGATCCAATGTTCGCCTACCCTAAACGTGAACAGGATCAAATGTTCAGAGAATTAACTCAAATTGCCTATACAGCAATTGAACATAAGCCGAATATTATTTTTGATGTGACTTTGGAAAAACTGAAGAAACTCAAAGATTTGTCTGAAAGGGTTCAAGACATCGGATACGAAAAAGAAAATATTCATATTGTTTGGGTGTTAACCCATATTGAAGTTGCAAGGAAACAGAACCAGGAAAGGGAACGTACTATACACGACGAAATTCTTCTTGATATCGCAAAAGGTGTTTCAATAACAATGAAGCAACTCCTTTCAGATTCTGAGGTTCTTAGAAAATATGCAGATGGTGATTTTTGGATTTCGACTAATACAATTGGTGTAGATTCTAAAATTACTAAATCTGGAAGGGGTGGGTCGTTTGTTGAAAAATCAAACTACTTCCTAATTAAGAAAAAAGGACAAGCACCAAAATCTATTGAGGAAATTAGCAAAATTGTTATTGGTGATACAAACCTACTACAAAAAATACAAGATTACACACCTAAAATTGATAACTGGTAATGAGATTTTTAGACTTCATAACAGAGGATACAGTATTAGGGACATTGACTATTTTTGACGTAGATGAATGTTTGTTTAAAACAACAGCAAATGTTCACGTTACTAAAAATGGGGAACGCATCAAAAGTCTATCTAATCATGAATTCAATACTCATAACCTTGAAAATGGGCATGAGTTTGATTTTTCTGAATTCAAGGATGCAGAAAAGTTTTACAAAGAATCAAAGCCTATTAACAGAATGTTAAGTAAGGCTAAAATTATTCTTAAGAACTCTGTAATTAATCCACTCAACAAGGTTATAATTATTACAGCAAGGGAAGATTTTGATGATAAAGGAAAATTTCTTGCCAAGTTTATTCAACACGGATTGGACATGAGTAAAATTTATGTTGAACGTGCTGGTAACATAAAGTTGACAGGCGGACCTGCAATGAAGAAAGTTTTAATTATTAAAAGGTACCTGGATACAAAAAATTATACGAAGGTTAGGTTTTTTGATGATTCAATTACTAATTTGAAAGCATTTTTAATGCTGAAACAAAGCTATCCTTCAATTAAATTTGAAGCTTATTTGGCTGATTCTGAAGGTCGAATACAAACTATAAAATAATTTACGATGACAAACGTCTTACTCCTAAACGTTGATTACACTCCGCTAGACACAATAAGCGTTGAGAGGGCGATGGTTCTATACTTTACACAAAAAATTGAAATCGTCCATGCAAAGGTAGGCAAATTTATTCACACTATCACAAATACCTTTCCCTTCCCTGAGGTGGTTAGACTTAAGCATTTCATTTACCTCAGAAAGAAAGAAATGTCTCCTACAAAGAGAAATATCTTTGATAGAGATTTACATACTTGTCAATACTGTGGTTCTACTAAGCGTTTAACAGTCGACCATATCATTCCTGTTTCTAAAGGTGGGCAGAACATATGGAAGAATATGGTAACATGTTGTTTTTCATGTAACAATAAAAAGGGCAACCTTATGCCTGAAGAGGCTGGAATGGTTCTTAAAAGAGATCCATGTAGACCGACACATATTCATATTATTAAGAAATATTCTAAAGAGAACGATCTAACCTCTTGGAGTGATTACATTTTCAATTAATGAAATATAATATTAGAGATATTAGAACTGCGCTGATTAATAAGATTGCTGAAAATAATCCAGACTTTATTTATTTTCCTTTTAGATTTATAGAACCCTTATCTTCTTTTGCTAATCGTGCTGGGGTGCTTTCAGAATCTGCAAGGGCAAGATTTTTTGTTGAAATAGTTTTAGATCGAAGAATACGAATGATGAGATATAAGATAGAATGAAATATAATGTCTGTAAAATGAATAAGAAACTTAATCTACCCTTTCATTTCGTAGGAGGCGGTTATGTTATTACTGATACTATGAAGGGTAGATTCAAAATAAAACTTAAAGGATATATATTCGATTATTTTATTCCATTAAGAAACAGATTCTATAAAATAAATATACACAAAAATGCATTATAATTCAGATGATGTAAGTTACGAAATATATCAAATATATCCGTCAAGAACACAATCGTTCGGTTATTCTTGGGATGTAAAAGCTAATGATATTTATATATACACTAATAATATTATTTACACGGCCGCCATAGAAATTTAAGCAATAATAATATGGGAAAGAAAAAATTAGCACACAAATGGGGAGAAATTGACGAAGAAGATAATATTGTTCATAAGAAGAATAAATCTCCACAAATGTCTTCAATAAAAAATAGTACTGTACAAACCTATCCGATATTTAGCGGTGACACTTTTATTATTAAAGAGCTAAAATCGCTTATTGAAGATGAACTCCTGATACTGGAAGAAACTAATCCAGTCGTAGGATCTTACAGTGACGGGTACAATGAAGGATCAAAAGCAGTTTATCTTTATGTTAAAAACTTCTTAAGTGGAGAATAATTTATAATTTTATAGCATGATTTGGGTGAAAGATTTTTATAATGATTTGGTAATTAAAATAAAAGTCAAATGCGAATTAAAGAAATTATCGAAGAAGTTAGAAACACCCCTACCACTGAAAAAATTGCCGCTATAAAAAAATATCAAAATAATCCGTTGTTTGTGTCGTTGCTTCAGCATACGTACTCACTAAACTTCTGTTATCACGTTACCGAATACGATCATCCGTTATTCGAAAAACCGTGTGGATTTTATTCCTTAGAGGATGCGCTTGCAGACCTCGATAAAATTACGAATAACGATATTTGTAGTTGGTTCGCTAAAGCTTTTATTGAACTCATTGACGGTTCCCTCCTAAACTCCGATAGAATAATTCTTACTGATATAATAGAACACGACTTGAAAATTGGAATCGATAGAAAAACTATTTTAGACTCATTTCCAGAAATGTTTGGAAACTAAGATGATTTGTTGTATATTGTAGTGTAAAGTTTCAGAGAATAAAAATAAATTATGAAAATATCAAGCATATTAGAAAAAATAAAGAATGAATCAAGCAAGAATGGCAAGCTTGAAATTCTTAAAAAGTACAAAGATAATGAAGTGCTTAAAAAAGTGTTGGTCTATACTTATAGCCCGCTTATAAATTATTGGGTAAAAGCGTGGAAAGATACTATTACCGACTCCTATTATAAACCTCCTTATGAGATTGATAATGCTTTAATCGATCTCGATAAATTAATTGATAGAAAGGTTACCGGAAATTCGGCAAGAGCTTTACTCCAAACTATAAACAGCAGTTTGGAGGTTTCTGAAAGAGGTATTTTACGTAAAATTATAGATCGAGATTTGGAATGTGGTATTTCAGCGAAATCTATTAACAAAGTGTTTCCTAATCTAATCCCTACCATCCCTTATATGCGATGTTCTTTGACTGACAAGTTGAAGAAAATTAACTATCCTGCTATTGTTCAGAGAAAAGCAGATGGAATATTTGTTAATGTTGTTTATCAAAACGGTAATATTAAGTTCTATACCAGAAGTGGTACAGAATTTGATTTAGTTCGGGTTAAAGAGGAGCTTGAACACATTTTCTATATTAACAGCGTTAGTATTGATGTTGTTCTTCACGGTGAGCTACTTGTTTACAATGATGATAATACTGAAAAATCAAGAAAGGAGGGTAACGGCCTTATAAATTCTCTCATTAAGAAAGAGCAAACTCTGGATTCTATTAACGAAAAAATGGAAACTCTTGGTAGCACTACTTCAAAGTATTCTAAATTTAGTGGTGAAATTCTTGAAAAAATTAATGAATATGACGTTACTGACAACCACCTGAAACTTATTCTTTGGGATTGTGTTCCTTTTGCAGATTGGAAAGTAGGTGTTTCTAATATTCCTTATAGTGATAGATTTGAAACAGTGAGATACTTCTCGGAGGATCACGTTTCAGTAATTGACTACAAAATTATTAATTCTGAAGAAGAGGCCTACGCATATTATAGTGAACAAATTGAGAGGGGGTATGAAGGGGGAGTTCTTAAGAATCTTAATGGTATTTGGAAGGACCATACCAGCCAAGACCAAATAAAAATTAAGTCAGAGAAGGAATGCGAACTTTTAGTTCAGGGAATTATTCCGGGTACAGGCAAGTATGAAGGAGGAATTGGTTCTCTTATGTGTATTTCTTCTGATGGATTACTTCAAGTGAATGTTGGTTCTGGGCTTTCTGATGAAGATCGAGGATTTCAGAGGGTTGATAAAAACGATTCAGCAAAAGGATTGGAGCTTATTACAGGATTTGATATTTATAAATACAACGGAACTATTATTACTGTAAAATTCAACGAACTTATAACAGCAGAAGGGCGCGATTCTTTTTCAATGTTTCTTCCGCGTCTTGCTGAATTCCGAGAAGATAAGAACGTTTCTGATAACCTTATTTACATTAAAACTCTATAATTATGTACATTCCAGATAAATGGGTAATATTGAAAATAACAGGACTGGGACAAGTCATTTACAAAGTTTTTGGTGGTTGGGTAGAAGAATACACTACCTCTCCTTCATGGAAATTGAATAGTGGTATAGTCAACGTTACAATGGACGGTGACTATTTTATGTTTGAAGGTGACAGCGGTAGTATTTATCGGTGTCATAAAAACCAATATGGTCAGACTTCATATATGATAGACGTATTCAAATCGTTCGAAAGATTAGTTGAGAACAATCATCATAACATGACAATAGATGTGATGAAAGAGGATGTTGATTTTATAAAACTTTTAGAAAGGAGGTGAATGACTACGTCTGATAAAACGATAGAACAAATATTTGATGATAAAATAACTCACCTACGTGAACTTATTAGTATAAGAAACGAGGAATCGAAGAAAGCATTAGAGTCGGCAAACATAAATTTGAATGGACGACTTAGTATGCTGGAGAGCCTCACTGATAGCAAAATGAAGGGTACGCAAACCGCTTTGGAAGTTAAAGCAGTTGAAATGGAACGCCGGCTTGAAGCTCTAAATCAGCTTCGAAGTGAGGTGATTAAGGATAGAAGTGTGTACATAAGAAACGATGTATATGACGTAAACCATGCCCAGTTAACTACAACACTAAACACCATACTGCAAAGGATTGCTGTAAATGAAAGTGACAGGACAACCATAATATCCCAAATTGCCTACATAGAAGAAATGCGAAAAGAGATCAACTTTTTCAGAGAACACTACCTGAAAGTTGAAACGTATGACGTAAAAACCGCATATTATGATACTTTTGTTAACACCACAGCTAACCGTCTTACTGCAATTGAAACTAAGACTCTAACCTGGACTGCCGCTATTGCTCTGTTTGTCGTTATAATGAATTTTGCCATGTTTTTTGTTGAAAGAATGTTAAAATAGTTCTTGGTTTATGGTCAAACTTGTCGTATATTATACTATAAGAGGTTGAGAAAAGAACTAAAACAGGAGATTAAAATGAAGTGTAAGGTTTGTTTAGGTTGCCCTAAGGGGTGTCATTCTATTAAAGAAATTCTATCTTTTACCCCTAAAGTTTTAGAATTGAGTTGCTTATTATCGGAAAGGTCAATATATGAGACGATGATTGAGTACATGACTTTTTCAGTTTGGTTTTAATCTTTAAATTATGAAAAGCCCGGAATGCTTTCGTTCAAACATGGGTTAGTGAAGTATCAAAAAATAAAACCCCATATACCTATACAAAAGTTTAATGTGACTGATTATGTGTATTGAAGTTGAAAGGAATGAGTTGATTATTGCTGTAGTTGAATACGCTCTGGATAATGATTTAATTGATGAAGAAACAGGCCTGCCTATTATGGGTATGAGGGCTATTTCCAATTCATTACTCGTATCAAAAAATAAAGCACTAAACACATTGGGCGAGAAAATGTGTCAGGGAATAGTATTAAATAATTTAACTCCAGGCCAAAACCAATTTTTCAAAGAAATTGTAAAAATGGTGACGGGAGAATTTGATAAACAAGACCAAATAAATAATGGAAAATCTTAAAGAAACTACAATCAAAATCGG
>SESB01002007.1_pt1 | contig 12353 bp, 11 predicted proteins | sample 3171441 | NCBI WGS metagenome assembly SESB01 (sample SAMN06051867, study PRJNA518727) | freshwater metagenome | biome: subpolar coniferous forest; feature: holomictic lake; material: water; isolation source: holomictic Lake 227, 6 m depth | place: Canada: near Kenora, Ontario | collected...
TCCTGAATCTTTGAAAGTAACATTTCAAAATATTGTAAAGTTGGTTCAAAACGATGATTCCCATCTATAAAAATAAAATCCAGTTTATTTTGAGATAATAAAAAAGCGGGTAATTGATCATCAAAATTCCCCGTAATGATTGAAATATTTTTTAGTTGCAATTTTTCAAAATTTGCATTTGCGATGGCTGCAATTTCTTTGGAGCCCTCCATCGTAACCACTTTTGCATCTACCTTTGCAAAGGCCAGATAAGAGCTCGTAATTCCCAATGAAGTTCCTAATTCGAGAATGTTTTCAGGTTGATAATAGTTGACAATTCTAAAAAGCAGCTGACTATATTTCTTAGGCTTCAAAGAGGAATGAGCAATTTCACTCACCTTTCGCTGATTCGTTTTTTGCAATCTTGAACCCGCACCAAAATCTTCAATATGCAATACCCGCTTATCTTTTAAAAGCTCTTTCCTACAGTTTTCTATACCAACAAATGCATAAAAATTTCTTTTATCGATTAATACTTTACGAATAAAGTCGTACACAAATGGGGAATGTACTCCATGTCCCTTAGCATTCGAAGCTTTGATCTTGTAGCTAATAAATCTGGATAGTAGTTTTAGTGGAGAATACATGTTATAAGGTAGATGAAGTGTTCGAATTTTTCAGTAACCAAAGCAATGAATAAATGGATGTAAGTAAACTGATATAAAATAGAAAAGCATTTACAAACAATATTCCAGCACCCAGGAACAGTAACTCCTTTTGCAGCTGTGCGTGTAAAAGTATCAGCCAAATCATCAAGCCTAAAAAATATCCTTCCCGAATTTTTTTAATTAAAAAAAGAAAAGGAAGAGCAACAATCAACAGCATTTCAACCATTGATGTTCCAAAATAATCTCTTTCACTATGATTCATTTTCAGAAGTCGTGTTAGCTGGTACAACCCAATTAATTGCCTCATTAAAAAGAAAGAATACACCATAAGTGAGCATTGAATAGTTGCCCTAACGTCAATGATTTTTTTTCGATAAGAAAAAGGAAATATCTGTGCTGAGATGAGCAGAACTGGAAAAAGAAAAAGATAGTACCCAAAAATAATTTCAAACATATATTATGAACCTTTTATTTTTTCCCAAACCTGAAAATGGAAAGGAAAAGCATGCTTTGAATCTGCCTCAAAAGATTCCTCAGATGCCATTTTCCACTGCTCACCTAGTATTGGGAAATAACTATCAGCTTCTATAGTGGTATCCACTCTCGTTAAATAAACAGTATCTGCTATTGATAAAGTTTGCGCATAAATATCAGCCCCCCCAATGATATACAATTCCTTATAATCTTGAGATGCAGCAACTTCAATTGCCGCTTCTATGCTATTTACCACAGTTACATCTAATGCCCTCCAATCTTTTTGCCTGGTCACCACAATGTTCAACCTACCTGACAAAGCTTTTCCGGAAAGCGATTCAAAGGTTTTTCTTCCCATTACAACAGGCATAGCCCAGGTAGTGTTTTTGAAGAAACGCATATCTTTTGGTAAATGCCATAACAATTGGTTGTCTTTCCCAATGGCATTGTTTTTTGAAGCTGCTACTACAAGGCTTATTTTCATCCGAAAAATTTAAACTATAAAAAATTAAATAGCAACTGGTGCTTTAATGGGGGGATGGTGTTGATAGTTTTCTAGGGTAAAATCTTCAAATTGAAAACTAAAAATATCTTTTACAGCAGGATTAATTTTTATTGTTGGCAAAGGAAATAATTCTCTGCTCAATTGCAATGTTGCCTGTTCGATATGATTATTGTACAAATGAACATCCCCAAAACTGTGAACAAAATCGCCATATTCTAAATCACACACCTGTGCAATCATCATGGTCAGTAATGCATAAGAAGCTATATTAAAAGGAACTCCCAGAAAAACATCAGCGCTTCGTTGGTATAATTGACAGCTCAATTTCCCATCTGCCACATAAAACTGAAAAAGGCTATGACAAGGCATCAATGCCATTTTGGGTAGCTCAGCCACATTCCAGGCACTTACAATCATTCTTCTGCTATCTGGGGTTTTCTTAATCTGTTGAATCAAATCTGTTATCTGATCCACAACTACTCCGTCTGCACCCTGCCAAGCTCTCCATTGTTTACCATACACGGGTCCCAAATCCCCATTTTCATCTGCCCATTCATCCCAGATACTCACTTTATGCTCATTCAAATATTGCACATTTGTATCCCCATTCAAAAACCATAAAAGCTCATAAACGATACTTTTTAAATGAAGTTTCTTGGTAGTAACCATGGGAAACCCCTTTTGCAAATCAAACCGCATCTGATATCCAAAACAGCTTTTGGTTCCTGTACCAGTTCGATCGGTTTTAATGGCCCCATTGTCTAAAATATATTGAAGTAGTTGATGGTATTGTTGCATGGCTGCAAGTTAGTATATCTGTCGATAAGCAAGCATAGTGCAAGCCAAATGGGGATTCTCTGTTAATTAAAGCATTAAAACAGTAAGAAGATCCCTAACCAAAATAGAAAAATTTTTAATGGGAATGCCGTAACTTTACCTAGCTTCAAAAATTAATACTCCCATTGAAAACAATAAGAATACGGCAAATCATGCCTAATTCTTAAAAAGCCATAAAATCGAATTATGAAAGTTTTAATTGCAGATGATCATACCATTGTGAGAGAAGGTTTAAAAAGAATTTTATTGGAAGCCTTTCCTTTCTGTGAAATAACAGATGTTTGCGATGGTGCCGATCTACTAAAAAAAGCGCTTCATGAAAAATGGGATATTATTATTTCAGACATTACAATGCCAGGCCAATCAGGCATTGAAATCCTGAAGCAAATCAAAGAATATGCTCCCACTATTCCAGTCTTAATGCTAAGCATGCACGCCCCAGAACAATATGCGGTGAGAGCCATTAAAGCGGGCGCGTCTGGATATTTAACCAAAGAAAGTGCCCCATTTGAACTTGTTAATGCTGTGGAGAAAATTTTAGGAGGCAGAAAATATATTACGGCCCAGGTTGCTGAAGTATTGGCAGAATCTATTGAACAGAATATTGATAAAGCACCACATGAAATATTATCTGATCGTGAGTTTGAAGTTTTGAAATTGATAGCTCAGGGACAAAGCATTTCAAAAATTGGTGAAATTCTTAGTCTTAGCGTAAACACCATTAGTACCTATCGCACCCGAATCATGGAAAAATTGAATATCCATAATAATGCAGATCTGGTAAAGTATAGTATGAAACACAACCTGATTTAATAGGGAGGTTCCAATAAAAATATTGACTAGTTTAATCCCAATACTAATAAGTGTTGGGATTTTTTAGTGGCAGACTCGTAGTAATAGAACTACGCAATTATCATCAATAATTGTACATTATATGAGCCTTCTACTACCTTCCCCACTTAAATGAATTTAGACCTTGCTATTGTAAAAAAAGGTCTATGCGATACCCCTACAGCCTTGACAATACCTTATCCGTATTAATGCAGGCAAACTTCCAGTTTATCATAAGTACCGACATCCTCGGTAATATCAACTATTTCAATGATAAGTGCGCAAATCAGCTCAAGCTAAATCCTGTTTCACAACAAGGAAACATAAAATTTCCAAACTTACTTACTGATTCTGATAGGATAAGTTTTCGCAAAACCCTGCTCAAGTGCATGGAAGAAAATGCGAAGCCGCAGACTACTCATGTTCAAAGTATTGGAGAAGTGAAATTTCAATTCGGCATACAGTTTATTGTTTCTTTGATTGAGGATGAAAGTCAGGGGCCTATTGGTTTTCTGCTCATTGGGCAAGAACTTACAAAACCTGTTGACCACCCCGTTGATCTGAATCAAAAAGACACACTTCCATATGAGGACCTTAAAATTTTGTTGGGCAACAAACAAATAATGGTTTGGATGCTCGATCGTAATCAACATTGCAAGTATGCTAATGACACTATTTATTCAAGGTTCAAATCCTCTCATTTACAAGAATTTGAAAAAGCATTTTTAAATAGATTCAGACTAAGTGCACTGCCAGAAACCTATAACACTTTTCTGAATTATTTAAATGAACAAAAAGAATTTTCTATTGAGATTAATGCGAATACGATAGGTGAACAAAAAATATGGTTACAGATCATAGGTATCCCAAGAATTAACAACCATGGTTTCTTTGAAGGTTTCATTTTGTATGGTACAGATATTTCTGTCATTCACGATGCTGCAAACTCAATGAAAAAACAAACTGATTTAATCGGAATCTTAAATAAAGAATATACTAAGTTCAAAAAAATTGCAAGTATCTCCAATCAGGGTATTATCATTACTGATACCATCAACCATATCACATGGATGAATGACGCTGTAAATAATATCATGGGTTACAGTATGAAAGATTCAATGGGCAAACAAGACTTTCAACTTTTTTGCGGACCAGAAACAAAAGAAGAAGATATCAGTGCAATCAAAATTAGTGTTTGTGATTTAACAAGCTTACACAAAGAGATGCTGCTTTATCATAAATCAGGGAAAAAAGTATGGGTAGAATTAATTAAGGAACCCATCTATGACGAGAATAATAAATTCTGTGGCTTCTTTGTGATCGTTAACGATATTCAAATCAAAAAGATATCCGAAAAAGAAATTGCACAACAGTTCCAAACGCTTAAAAAAATGTCTTTAATCACATCACATGAGATCAGGCATGAGTTTACAAAAATCATGCAGGTAACTCAAACGATTAAATTGCAGGACCCTGATATTGCCACTTATCAAAAATTGCTAGAAGAAATTGAGAAGTCAACTGAACGAGTTAATAAAGCCATTTTTGAACTCAATGATCAAATCAATTTCGCCACATCAAATACTTTATCAATTGATGCATATCTCAATCAGGAAATTGAAGAGATTGTATTGATAGATGATGACAAGCTGGTTAATGAAATGAATCTAATGGTAATTAAAAAAGTGCATCCAGATATTCAAGTGAAAGTTTTCGACGATGTTGATTATGCACTTTCTCATATCATTGCAAATCCGGATACTAAGAGAAAGACTTTTGTAGATCTAAACTTTCCTTACAAATCAGGCTGGTTCTTCCTGGATGAATATCAAAAACTATCACAACCTGGATCAGTTATTTTATTGACTTCCTCGCTTCAACAAGAAGATATAGATTATTCAAAACAATATCCATTTATAACACATTACATGACCAAGCCATTGAATATTGAACAATTAAAAGAATTAAAAATTCTCAGTATGCAGGAGAAACAAATCGTAAGAACAGATTTCCGACCCAATTAAAACAAAAATGCCTCTGAGAAATCAGGGGCATTTAATTTATATTATTTTGGAATTAATTTTTTCTTCGCTCTAACTCTTTTTTAATCAGACCAAGCTCACGACCAGTTTGTCCACTTACACTGCTATTCTCCTGTGCACGACGCATCAAATAAGGGATTACATCTCTAATCGGACCAAAAGGCAAATACTTGCTCACGTTTAATCCTTCTTTAGCAAGATTGAAACTAATATTATCACTCATCCCGTAAAGTTGAGAAAAATGTACATGGGGATGATTATGCTCCAATCCTTTTTCTTCTAATAGATTAGCCGTCAGCAAATTACTATCCTCATTATGCGAAGCCACGATACAAGATATCCTGTCGATATGATCTAAACAATATCGTACAGAGGCATTATAGTCTCTATCACAAGCAGCTTTGTCGATATGGATGGGAGATTCATATCCCTTTTGATAGGCACGCTCTCTTTCTTTTTCCATATAGGCGCCACGTACCAGTTTCATTCCAAGAAAAAACCCTTGCTGTTTAGCAATTTTATATGAGATATCCAGGAAATGAAGTCGATCATGACGGTAAAGCTGAATTGTATTGTATACTACAGCTTTCTCTTTATTAAAGATTTCCATCATTTCCATCGTTAAACGATCAACGGGGTCTTGCATCCAACTTTCTTCAGCATCAATTAAAACACCAATATTTTTTTCAGCCGCTGCTTCACAAATAATATACATTCTTTCACGTACACGATCCCACTCAGCTATTTCTTCCTCATGATCGTGAATTCCGCTTCTCAATCTGGGTGCTTCGTTAAGTGTTTCTAATAACCCATTTCTAGCTAAACCGGTAACCTTAATACTCATAAACGGAATGTTCTTCTGAGTAGAAGCATAATTAATAACACGAATAAATTCATCGGTAGCGTAATCAAAATTTTCTTCTCCTTCTTTTCCTTCTACTCCATAATCAAGAATTACCTGAACGCCATACTTTCCAAGTGTTTCACATACAGAAGACGTTTCTTCCAAAGTTTCACCGCCCACAAATTGTTTAAAGATCGTTTTACGGATAATTCCATCAATAGGAAGTCCTGTCTTCATTAAAAAGGGTGTGAGTCTGGTACCTAACTGTACAAAGAGTTGGTAACCCATGGTTCTGAAAAGAAATCTGGCACCTTTCAGGTCTTTAGTTGCCTTATATGCAAAGGCATTTTCGGTATTTTCAAAGGAGATATTCATTGCTAACGGATGTTCGTTCCACGAATATCGTATACATTAGCTAAGTAAAAAAGGAAATTTATAAAGGAATAGTAATAATTTATAAATATTTAATAAAACATGATCTTCGAATATGCAAATTTCAAAAATTGAGATCTACAAATACAGCATACCCATGGTGCCTTTTACCATTGCAACTGGTACCATGCATTTTGCTCAGAATTTATTGGTAAGAATCCATACAGATCAGGGTTTGATAGGGATTGGCGAATGTTCAGCCTTCCCAATGATTGCTGGAGAAACACAGGCAACTTGTTATGAGATGGCCAAAGATTTTGCGGCCCTTTGGAAAAACAAAGATCCGCTTCAAATTGAAAGCCGGATGCAGGAATTAGACCTTTTTACTGCTAGCAATTATACGGCAAAGAGCGCCTTTGATATGGCTTTATATGATATTGCTGCTCAACATGCCAATCTCCCTTTGTATAAGTTCTTAGGGGGCCAAAACAGAATCATTGAAACTGATCTAACAATGGGGATAGATACCCCCGAAAAAATGGCGGCTACGGCAATAGAATTCCAAAAAAATGGGGTTAATATCATTAAAGTTAAACTTGGGAAAAAAGTTGCCGAAGATATTCAACGTATAAAGGAAATCAGAGATGCTATTGGTTATCAAATAAAAATACGAATCGATGCCAACCAGGGCTGGACTTTCGATGATGCTGTAATTGCTTTAACCAATTTGGGTAAGTATGAAATTGAATTTTGTGAACAACCCATGAGGAAATGGAATGACGAATTACTTCCGCAATTAATGGCTATCTCTCCTATTCCAATTATGGCGGATGAAAGCGTATTTACACACCACGATGCAGAAAGATTAATCCGCCACAAAGCATGTACCTATATTAATATCAAGTTTGCAAAAAGTGGTGGCATTTTAGAAGCCACTAAAATAAATCAAATCGCGGAAGCAAATGGCATTGCCTGTATGCTGGGTGGTATGTTAGAAAGCCGTGTAGCACTGACAGCTAAAATGCATTTTGCTTTAGCCAATAATAATATACGTTTTTACGACTTAGACACTTGCCTGGTAGGACATAAAATAGATCCTGTAATAGGCGGATTACGTTATTCAGGTATGGAACTTTCATTATCAGAAACTCATGGAATTGGGGCTGATGTAGACCCAGCATTCTTGAAAACCCTAGAACAAACTATTATTTAACAAAGCCCGATGTATCTTTGTAAAAAATAAATTGAAATTGATGATAGAAGGAAAAAAAGCTATAGAAAGTTTTACAATCATGAACGAACTAGTACTACCCAATGATACCAACACTTTTGGTAATCTAATGGGTGGCCGTTTAATGTACTGGATGGATATCGCTGCTGGAATTGCTGCAGGCAAACATTGCAACACCCCGAGCATGACAGTGTCGGTTGATAATATCAGTTTTAAAAATCCCATCAAACTGGGCAATGTAGTTCATATTGAATCTTTTGTTTGTCGCGCATTTAATACATCCATGGAAATTTATTTGAAAGTATGGGGCGAAGATCTACTTCATCAATATAAATACGAAAGCAATGAAGCGTTCTTCACTTTTGTAGCACTTGATCCCAATGGAAAACCGAGATTAGTACCATCCGTGATTCCAGAAACTGAAACTGAAATCAAACTATATGATGGCTCTTTGAGAAGAAGACAATTAAGACTGATTCTTTCTGGAAAAATGAAACCGGATGATGCAAGTGAACTAAAAGCATTCTTTACAAGATAATGAGAGGCCTGAATTTTTTCAGGCTTTTTTATTTATCCATGACATTCATTAAATGATGTTTCCCCTTGAGCATATATTCTTTGCTCTGTTCTATTGCAAACATTACTTCGTCAAGAATTTCTTCTACGGGCTTGGTATAATCAATGATCATGGGTTCCTTAAATCGAATAGACAGCTTGGCTCCTTTCTTTTTAAAGGAAAGTCCGGTTTTACTAAAAGCCCTCCAAAAACCATTGATCACAACAGGAACAACGATTGGCTGATTATTCTTGATGATATGTGCAGTGCCTTTTCTACCAGGTGCAAATGGCTTTGTTGTTCCCTGAGGAAAAGTGATAACCCAACTATGGTTCAATGCTTCATCAATTTTTTGAGTATCTGATTCATCCCTTGACCTGTTTACTTCTTCTCCCTTTGCACGCCAGGTTCTCTTAATCGTTAATGCTCCAGCCATTTTAAATAATCTACTGATCAGACTTCCATTCATGGTTTCTTCTGCAGCCACAAAATAGACATTTGTAAAAGGATTTATTAAATAATAAGGTAAACCCAATCTGTTTTGTTTACGCCATTTTACAGCACAAAAAATATGTAAAAAAGTAATTACATCAGCAAAATAGGTTTGGTGATTGCTTACAAAGAGAACATTATGTTTAGGAAGCTGCTTTAAATGTTCGGTGCCTTCAATGCGAATACTATTAACTATACAGAGACCAGGATAAGACGCAGCACCTACCAATGCATATACAAATGACCGTATGATTTTTATGTGTTTTAGTTTTTCAACTAATTTCATAAGCTATTTTTTATTTCGTCTGCTGAATCGAAAATCAGCAAAAAAAAAATCAGGTGGCAGGCTACATAATAAGAAATGTAACCAAAATGTTACTTGAAAAACTAAAAATAGGCGATTTGTTTGAACCACTAACGATATTTTTGCGGTGCTAAAATTGAATCATGCAATTAAACACAGTTATTTTTGATATAGATGGTCTATTAATTGATAGTGAACCACTATGGAATCAGGCTGCCGAAGAAGTTCTCAGAGATTATGGTGTAAACCTTACAGAAGAGCAGTATACTTCAACCACAGGGCTTAGAACAAAAGAATTTGTACAATGGTGGTTTAGATATTATCAAATTGGCGAACAAGAACATAGTAAAGCGGAAAAAAGAATTGTGCAATCGGTATTAACTAAAATTGAACATCAAGCAACAATAATGCCCGGACTTGGCTACATCTTTGATTTTTTTTACAAAAAACAATTTAAAATTGGTTTAGCTACATCCTCACCACAGGAACTAATTGATCTGGTGATTAAGATGACTGGGATTGGCCCCTATCTTAATGCAACCTCTTCTGCTGAAGATTTGCCTTTTGGAAAACCTCACCCACAAGTATATTTAAACTGTGCAGCTAAAATGGATTCGGCACCTACTTCTTGTATTTGTTTTGAGGATTCATTTAATGGATTAATTGCAGCTAAATCAGCAAGGATGAAGTGCGTTGTAGTTCCGCATTACTCGCAATTAAAAGATGATAAATGGGGGGCGGCTGATTTGAAATTATCATCACTACAGAACTTTGGAGAGCTACATTTCAATCTTGTAAACCAATAATTGTCTGGGTTGGCTGAATAGAACAAGGATGACACAGATATAACAGATTTTCGCAGATACTTCTAATTTAACTATCCGTGTAAATCAGCTTAATCCGCGTTATCAGTGTGCCATAAAAACATCCTTTTAAAGTGAAGATTAATAAAAAAGCCCGTCCATATTAATTGGACGAGCTTTTTTTAGAAAATATTAAAATTTAGTTCTTAGACTTTAAGTTTGGATGTGGAGCAGGAACAGTGTTTGGTCCATCTTCAGTAGTTCCCATAAGATCTACCGTATTGATATCACCATCCTGACCATAATTGAACAACAAACGACTTTCAGAAATCCCTTGCTTTTCAACTAAATATTTCATTACTGCATTTACTCTCTCCCAACTTAATTGTTGTGCAGATTTGCTAGATGCACCATATCCTATCACTTTAACCTTACAACCAGGATTTGCATTGATCTTAGCTGCTGCGGCTGCAAGAACTGACTCATTCTCTTTCGACAATTTAGCAGATCCCTTGAATTGGATACTTGGTAATCCACCAATAGTACATTCTGCAGTAGGAGTCAATTTCATATTTGAAACCATATCCTTAATTTCTTTACAACACGCAGGTTCAGGACAAGTTCCAATACCATCTGCATTTACTGGGAAGCATTTTTGAGGAGTTAGCAATTCCTTATCCTTGTAGTCAGGAACACCATCGCCATCAGTATCTTTTGATACACCATGACTATCTACTGGAGCACCAGCAGGGGTATTTGGCTCTAAGTCGAACTGATCTGCAACACCATCTTTATCTCCATCAGGAAGAACCGTTTTAGGCAACTTCATATGAGCAGGCTTGCTAATTTCATTGTATACATAGTTAGCCGGGTTGATCCACCATAAAGGCTGAACTCTTTTTGATTTGTTACCAATATTGAAGTTCAACTTAAGACCAGTATACCACCAGGAATCATTTGCATTACTCCAGGGACTTGAATAAGTTTCTAATCTATCATTATTAGTAAGCGTATGCTTCATTTCAACAGCCAGATTAACGCCATCTGTAATTTTGAATGCTGCACCTAGTCCAAGATTTAAACCTACATTATCGGTAAGCGCATTACCAGGTTTTGTATAATCGGTAAATGGACTCCCTGCAATACTTTGGGTAATCTTCATAGAAAAGAATTCAAACCCTGTAACTGCATAAATATTGACTTTCGGATTACCTCTATAAAAACTAATGGTATTCAATGAGGTCAAGATATCAAGACCAAAATGCATTGAATTGTTTTTATAATCAGTACGCAAACCGGTATTATTATCAATTCCACCGCCACTGTTTGAATAGTAAGCAAAAGCCGGGCGAAGTGAAAATGTATGGCTAATGGCTTTTCTTAAAGTAAGGGTTCCACCAAAACCTACATTATTAGTCCAGTCATTTGATAAAACAGCTGTTCCAAAACCTATTCCCAATTCCCACTGATCGCGGGGTCTGGTAGGGTAAGGATACTGATTATTGATAAATTCATTGTATTGAGGTAATGCTCTGGTTGGGATTTTGGAACTGTCTTTCCAATCGCTCCCGAAATCGTTTTGAGCTAGACCAACAGTCTGAATCAAGACAATCAGGGCTGCCGCTAATAAATACTTTTTACTTGCCATATATGCTATTTGAATTTTAATGGATAAACTTTTTTAAATAATATTCAAAATTAGGAATTGCTAATCAGAACCACAACTAATAAAGTTCAAAGCTATTGTTAATAGTAATTTGACACTCATAAAATCATTTACGTTGCTTCGAATGAAAATATTTTGCAGAACCATGCTATATTGCAGATATTTTAGAAATGAAACTAGCCAAACAAGTCATATCAGCAGAACTCGTTCTCTTTGAAGCCCATTTCAGGGAAGCGGTGAAAAGTAGGGTTGCCTTATTGGATCGTATCATGCAGTATATCGTAAAACGAAAAGGGAAGCAATTAAGACCCATGTTTGTTTTACTCTGCGCTCGTTTAGGGGGTGATATCAATGATAGTAGTTATCGTGCAGCATCTTTGGTTGAATTACTTCATACTGCCACTTTGGTGCATGATGATGTGGTGGATGAAGCTTTAGAGCGTCGTGGCGTTTTTTCCATTAATGCTATCTGGAAAAATAAAATTGCTGTTTTAGTAGGCGATTACCTTTTATCAAAAGGATTATTGCTTTCTCTTAATAATAAAGATTATCAGGTATTACAGGTCCTTTCAGAAGCCGTGAAGTTGATGAGTGAGGGCGAATTACTACAAATAGAAAAAGCCAGAAATTTAAACTTAAAGGAATCGGTTTACTACGAAATCATTAATGGCAAAACAGCTTCTTTATTAGCTTCTGCTTGCGCAGCTGGAGCAACCACCACTTTTGAAGATCCTACACAAATTGAAAAA
>SESB01002013.1_pt1 | contig 12327 bp, 11 predicted proteins | sample 3171441 | NCBI WGS metagenome assembly SESB01 (sample SAMN06051867, study PRJNA518727) | freshwater metagenome | biome: subpolar coniferous forest; feature: holomictic lake; material: water; isolation source: holomictic Lake 227, 6 m depth | place: Canada: near Kenora, Ontario | collected...
TGGCCGCCGTTGACACTCGTTTAGTCGGCATTACACCCGCCATGCGTGAGGGCTCTGGCATGGTGGAGTTTGAAAAGCATTTCCCGACGCGCTACTTTGATGTGGGCATTGCTGAGCAGCATGCGGTGACGTTTGCCGCCGGTCTGGCGTGCGAGGGCTTGAAACCCGTGGTGGCGATCTACTCGACCTTTTTGCAGCGCGCCTACGACCAGGTGATTCACGATGTAGCGATTCAAAACCTGCCGGTGGTGTTTGCGCTGGACCGCGCCGGTTTGGTGGGTGCCGATGGCGCGACCCATGCCGGAGCCTACGACATTCCCTTCATGCGCTGCATTCCCAACATCAGCATCGCCTGCCCGGCCGACGAAAACGAATGCCGGCAGTTGCTCTCTACCGCGTTTGAACAGGATCACCCGGTGGCCGTTCGCTACCCGCGTGGTGCTGGTGCTGGCGTACCGGTGCAAGCGGGATTGGAGTCACTGCCGTTTGGCAAAGGCGAAGTCAAGCGCGAAGGCAAAGGCATTGCCATTCTGGCTTTTGGCACGCTGCTGTACCCGGCGCTGCAAGCCGCCCAGGCTTTGAATGCCACGGTGGTCAACATGCGCTGGGCCAAGCCGCTTGATGTCGAATTGCTGCTCAAGGTGGCTGCCACACACGACGCTTTGGTGACAGTGGAAGAGGGCGCCCTCATGGGCGGCGCTGGCAGCGCCGTGCTCGAGGCGCTGCACGCCGCCGGCGTGCTCAAACCGGTGCTGCAATTGGGCTTGCGAGACGAGTTTATCGAGCACGGTGACCCCGCCAAATTACTGACCCTGCAGGGTCTGGATGCCGAGGGTATCCAGGCGTCAGTCACCCACCGTTTTGGGAGTTTGGTTGAACCCGGTCGACCTACGCTCAAAGCGGTGGCCTGACGTTAATCAGTCAGGTTTTCAAGGGAAAACCCCCTCGCTAACGCTCGTGCTAGTTTCTACAATGAACGAGTGAAGCCAACCGCTGATTTGCTGATGCGCAAGGCTAGTTATTCAACTTACAACTCTTAAGGAGTGAATCCCCATGGATCGTCGTTCGATCATTAAAAACGCTGGCATTGCCGGCGTTTTGGCTGCAGGCGTTGCGCCTGCCGTACATGCCCAAGCCGCCCTGCGCTGGCGAATGGCTTCCAGTTTCCCCAAGTCCCTCGATACCATTTTTGGGGCCGCAGAAACCATCGCTAAAAAAGTGAGCGAAATGAGCGGTGGCAAGTTCACCATATCAACCCATGCCGCCGGTGAATTGATGCCTGCTTTAGGCGTGGTAGATGGCGTGCAGAGCGGCACCGTGGAGTGCGGTCACACCTGCGCTTATTACTACTTTGGTAAAGATGAAACCTTTGCCATCGGTACTGGTTTGCCTTTCGGCCTCAACAGCCGCCAGATGACGGCCTGGATGTTTGAAGGCAACGGCGGCAAGCTGATGCGCGAGTTCTATGCCAAGTACAACATCGTGAACTTCCCGGCTGGCAATACCGGTGCTCAGATGGGTGGCTGGTATCGCAAAGAGATCAAGAGCGCCAAAGACATCAAGGGCCTGAAGTTTCGCGTCGGTGGTTTTGCCGGCAAAGTGATCGAGCGCATGGGTGGCGTACCTCAAAACATTCCAGGCGGCGAGATTTACCAGGCGCTTGAAAAAGGCACGATTGATGCCGCCGAGTGGATTGGCCCCTACGATGACCAAAAACTGGGCTTCAACAAAGTGGCCCCGTTTTACTACTACCCCGGTTGGTGGGAGGGCGGTCCTCAAGTTGACTTGTTTGTCAACAACAAGGCCTATGAGTCACTCTCGGCTGAAAATAAAGCTATCCTCTCTGCGGCCACCACCTGTGCGCACGTTGAAATGCAGGCCAAGTACGACGCCAAGAACCCGTTGGCGCTGAAACAGTTGGTGGGTGCCAAAACCAAAGTGATGCCTTTCCCGAAAGACGTGCTGGACGTTGCATTCAAGGAATCCATGGCGCTGTACGAAGAGTTGCGCGGCAAGAACGCCAACTGGAAAAAGGTCTACGACGATATGTCGGCCTTCCGCAGAGACCAAAACCTGTGGTTCCGCTTCACCGAAGCCAAGTTTGACAGCTTCATGCAGGCGCAGAAACTGTAAGCCATTTCGCTGCACATGAAAAAGCCCCGCTGGTCGGGGCTTTTTTAATGGAGGTTAGTGAAGCTTACCGGGCCGGTGCCGCTTTTTTTACTTTCATCTGCCGATTTTCCACATGTTTCAACGCCAAATAAGTCACGGCACCAATCAGGGCGGCTCCCACTATAAAGCCGCCGTAAGCCATAGGCCACGGAATTCCCTGCGTCATCATTGAAAACTCGGACATGCCGCCGACGCCCGCCAAAATATTGATTGGCATGAACACCACACCGAACACCGTGAGTTGATTGATTCGCTTGTTCTGGTTGATGTTGATGAAACCGATGGTCGCATCCATCAGGAAGTTGATCTTGTCAAACAGGAAGGAGGTGTGGCTGTTCAGGGATTCAATGTTGCGCAAAATCTGCTTGGCATCCTCGAACTGGTTGGCCGTCAAAATCTTGCAGCGCATCAGGAAGTTGATGGCCCGTTGCGTGTCAAGAATGTTGCCCCGAATCCGGCCATTCAGGTCTTCTTCCTCGGCAATGTCACCCAGGATGGCGGCGGCTTCTTTGTCGCTGATGGCTTCGCTCAGCACCTGCCGGCCTACAACGCCCAGGGTGGCGTAAATATCTTCCAGAGAGTCCGCTGAATACTCCACATCGGCGCCATACAGGTCCAGCAACAAGTCGATGCAATCCGAGGCGTAGCCCGGCTGCGTTCGCGCCCGGCGGCGTTGCAACCGGAACACCGGCAAATCTTCGTTGCGCATCGAAAAAAGGATGCCTTGGTGCACGATGAAAACCACCGGCACGCTGCGGGAGTCGCCCTCGCGGTCCAGCAAGAAATTGGAATGCAGGTGGATTTCGCCGTTCTCTTCAATGTGAAAACGCGAACTCACTTCCAGGTCGGTCACATCCCCGGGGTCGGGCAGCGTCAGGCCAAAATGGGCGCCAACGTAGGCGCGCTCGGCTTTGCTGGCGTTCAACAGGTCAATCCAGATCGGTTGCACGCCTTCCAGGTTTTTGCGGCTTTCAATCGGGATTTGCTGCAAGCGGCCATCGACCAGTTGAAACGCATTCATCTGGCTTTCGTCAAAGGCGGGTTCCCGGCTGCCCACCAGTTGCTCTCGGCGGGAGTCAGAGACTTCCCACAGCACATCGTTTTCGCGGTTTTCAGGTATCTGCTTCCATAGCAGTTGGGCGTCCTCAATCGGCAGCGCCTCCAGGATGCTGCCGATTTCGTCGGTCGGCAGTTGGGTCATCAGGTTATGCAGTTCGGCCAGGTGTTGGCGTTGCAACAGGGTTTCCACAATGTCCTGACGAGGCATATTTTGTCCGTGGACCATGCCTTCAACCAGTTTCTGCTTGGCCAGCATTTCTGATACTTTTTCTAAGGACATACGGAGGACTCTGGTTATTTGTACGTGATTCGGGTGCGAGTTTACCCGGGGTGGACGAAAAAAAGCCCCGAAACAGGGTCGGGGCTCAAGCGCAGACGAGGGTTTACTTTTTATCTTTGTCCATCGCGTCCTGCATGGCCTTCATCGGGTCGTTGGCGTCTGGTTTTTCTGTGCCCGCTGGGGTCGCTTCAAGCGCTTCTGGCGCTGAGGCCGCTTCCATGGGCGCTTCGGCCTGCACTTCAAGCACCACTTTGTCCAGGTCGATGATTTCTTTCTTGTCAAGACCGCTGGAGACGATGCCGGGGAACGCAATGATCAGGCCGACCATGATGACCTGGATGATCACGTAAGGCACGGCGCCCCAGTAAATCTGCATGGTGGTGACCGGTGCAATCAGCTTTTTGGTGAGCTTGTCGGTGTATTCCCGGCTGGGCGCCACGCTGCGCAGGAAGAACAGCGCAAAGCCAAACGGCGGGTGCATGAACGAGGTCTGCATGTTCACGCCCAACAGAACGCCAAACCAGATCAGGTCGATGCCCATTTTTTCGGCCACCGGCGCCAACAAAGGCACGACGATGAACGCCAGTTCAAAGAAGTCCAGAAAGAACGCCAAAAAGAAAATCAGCAGATTGGTCACGATCAGGAAGCCAACCTGGCCCCCCGGCACCGAGCCCAACAGATGCTCAACCCATTTGCCACCATCAACGCCCTGGAACACCAGGCTGAACACGGTCGAGCCGACCAGAATAAACACCACAAAACTGGAGAGCTTGGCAGTCGACGTGAGTGCTTGTTTTAACAGCGCCAGGTTCAAGCGGCCCCGGCTCATCGCCATGAGAAAGGCGCCCATGGCGCCCATGGCGCCGCCTTCGGTCGGTGTCGCCACGCCCAGGAAAATGGTGCCCAGCACCAGAAAGATCAGGAGCAGCGGGGGAATCAGCACAAACGTCACGCGCTCGGCCATGTTCGAGAGCAGGCCCATGCGCGTCACCTTGTTGACCAGCGCCAACACAAAGGCCAGCATCACTCCGGCGCACAAAGCCACCACAATGGTTTCGTCGGTGGCGACGGTCAGCACTTCTTCGCCCTTGAAAAAGCTGGTGACCTGCGCGTAATGTTGACCAAAGTACACCGCGACGGCCACCGTGACGATCGTCAAAATACCCAGTGAGCGCAAGCCGCTGGTTCCGTCGTTTTCTCGAATGGTGCGGGCTTCGGGTGGCAAGGCGGGCACCCAGGTCGGGCGAATAAAGGTCAGTAAAACGATGTACGCCAGGTACAGACCCGTCAGCGCAAAGCCGGGAATGAATGCGCCTTTGTACATCTCACCCACGCTGCGACCCAGCTGGTCCGCCAGAATAATCAGCACCAGCGAGGGCGGAATAATCTGTGCCAGCGTGCCCGAAGCGGCAATCACCCCAGAGGCTACGCGGCGGTCATAGCCGTAGCGCAGCATGATGGGCAAGGAGATCAGGCCCATCGAAATCACAGAGGCCGCCACCACCCCGGTTGTGGCAGCCAGCAGGGCGCCCACCAGCACCACTGCGATGGCCAGACCACCGCGCAAGGGGCCAAACAACTGGCCAATGGTGTCAAGTAAATCCTCGGCCATGCCGCTGCGCTCCAGAATCAAGCCCATGAGGGTGAAAAACGGAATCGCCAGCAGCGTGTCGTTTTGCATGATGCCGAACAGGCGCAGCGGCAGTGCCTGCAGCAGAGATTCAGGCAGGATGCCCAGTTCAATGCCGACAAAGCCAAAAAACAGGCCGCAAGCACCCAGACTGAAGGCCACCGGAAAACCCATCAGCAGGAAAACAATGAGCCCACCAAACATGATGGGGGCCAGGTTGTTGATAACAAATTGCATGTGTGTCTCCTGAATCAGGCCGCGTGGGCTTTGGCCGCTTTTTCTTCAGCGAGTTTTTGAATCGCCTCGGCCAGCTCTTCTTCGGGCGTTTTTTCGATTTTTTTGTGGGTGGGGTCTTCAATCAAGCCTTGCAAAAACGCCAAACGCTTGATCAATTCGGACCAGCCTTGCAGCAGCAACAAGCTAAACCCCAGAGGGATCATGGCGTACACCGGCCAGCGGATCAAGCCGCCCGCATTCGAGGACACTTCGCCCGATTGGTAGCCTTTGAGGAAGAAGGGCACGCCGTACCAAAGAATCGCCAGGCAAAACGGTGTCAGGAAAAAAGCGAAACCGAATATATCGATCCACATTTGCTTGCGCTTGGAGAAATGGGTGTAAATCACATCGATCTTGACATGCTCCCCATTGAGCAGCGTGTAGGCCGCACACAGTAAAAAGGTGGCGGCAAACAGGTACCACTGCACTTCAAGGTAGGCGTTGGAACTGACGTTAAACGCCTTGCGAACAATGGCATTGACCGCGCTGATGACGGTAGACGCCAGGATCAGCCAGATCACATATTTGCCGATCTGGGTGTTCAACCCATCCACTGCTTTTGAGAATTTTAGAAGCGCCTGCATGGTGTCTCCGTTATTAGAAAAGTACAAAACAAGCCTTTGGAGGTCCTGCAAAAGAAGGTGTCGCCATCAAGCTTTTCAACGCTTCAGAGCGTAACGCCTTGCGACTGAATAAAACCTGACATTTTCAGGTTTTAAATCGAGGGTAAATACGGGGAGTCGGGCGCTTTGTACAGCAGCACCTTCAGTGAGCGCTCATCCGAGACATCGGCAAACACGGCTGGATTCGGCAAGCGCTGCACGAACGCCAGCTGAGGTGCCAGTTCTCGCATTTGGTCTTGCAAGAAGGCGACGCCTAGCTCGGGTGCGTTAAGGCACAGCAGCGCGTGTCCGCCCAAATCCAGTAAATCAGGCAGTCGGCGCATCAGGCGTGCGTAATCCTTGGTGGCAACGAAGCTGCCCCGTTGAAAGCTGGGCGGGTCAACAATGACCAGGTCATAAGGACCGCCTCGGGTGATCTTGCCCCAGGTCTTAAAAATATCGTGTGCCAGAAAACTGGCGCCAGCGGTGATGCCATTGAGTTGGTGGTTTTGCTGTCCCGTCGCCAGGGCGCTTTGGCTCATGTCCACGTTGACCACCTGTTTGGCACCCGCCTGCAGTGCGACCACAGAAAAGGCGCAGGTGTAAGCAAACAGGTTAAGCACCTTGAACCGCGGCCGAGTGGCCACGTTCTCGCGCACCCAGCGCCTGCCTTCTGCCATGTCGAGAAACAGGCCGTGGTTCTGACCCTTGTCCACGTGCACCCGGTAGCGTGAGCCGTTCTCGGTCACCACATGCGGCTCGGGCACGCTGCCAGCCATGAGTCGCGTCTCGGTTTTCCCGTCATGCCGGCACTGGTAGACCCAGTTGAGTGGCAGCCTAGAGGCCAGTTGCTGCCAGCGCTCAGTCAAGGCACGGTGGAGAGTTTGCAGCTCCTCATCGGTTGCGGGCTGAAAACTGGTCAACACCCAAACCGGTGGGTAGGCATCCAGCACCCAATGCTCACAACCAAGGTGCAGGCCGCCCCGCCCGTGGAACACGCGTTGGGCATCGTGAGGCATGTCCATCTGGGCGATGGCGTTGAGAAGGGCTTGCATGATGGGGTGAGTCCGGGTGAAAAGGGGAGGGGTGATTTTGCCCGGTAACGCAGGCTGCACGGCTTCAAGCGTGAGTGCCGGACAATAGCGCATTTTTTGGGCAGCGCCCGTTTTCAAGGATCAAACCATGGCCTTCGCCGACAACCTCAAACAACTCCCGGCCGTGAGCCATCTGGCTGCGCTACAACTACTTGACGCAGTCGGCAACGTGGTGGCCACAATCGAGAATAAACCAGGTCAGTCAGGTGCCTTGGCCGTCTACGCCGCTTTAGCTGCCCGGCACGGCAGCATCAATGTCGCGGCGGCGCAGGAAGGGTTGGACCTCTTTGCCGAGCACACGGCCCATGCACGCGCCCATCCGGGCAGTCACCCCAACATCGACCGTCTGCTGGCGGTTATGGCGTCAGGTGAGGGTTTCTCCGTGAAGCTTCAAGCGTGTTAGTTGCTATTTAATTAATAGCTGCTAGCGCATGATAGACGGGGGCTAGAGGTTGATTTGAAATATGAATTTGTAGCATTCTCGGGGCGCCTTTGGTCCTGTTGATTTGCATCTTTCTACCTGATTTGGCGCCCTTACGGTTTATTAGGGTAGAGTTCGCCCCTCGCCAGTTAGCGGCTTCGCGTCGCCTGGCTCCTTGGCACCTCGGGTGCTTTTTTTATTCAGCTTGCACTTAAGTTGCAACGCTTCTCAGGAGGATGCTCAGTCATGAACTGGCACACATTCAAACAAGACTATCTCGTGCGCTTCTGGGCGCCGGTGCCGTCCGTCATTGCCGCCGGGGTTCTCTCGGCTTATTATTTTGGCATTACCGGCACCTTTTGGGCCGTCACTGGCGAATTCACCCGGTGGGGTGGGCATGTGATGCAACTGTTCGGCTACCACCCCGAAAACTGGGGCTACTTCAAGCTGCTTCACCTCGAAGGCTCGCCATTGGACCGGATCGATGGCCTGATGATCATCGGCATGTTTGTCGGTTGCCTGTCGGCCGCGTTATGGGCCAACAACGTCAAGCTGCGCACACCGCAGCACCGCATTCGCATTGTTCAGGCGGTGGCGGGCGGCATCATTGCGGGCTTTGGCGCCCGTCTGGCGATGGGCTGCAACCTGGCAGCCTTCTTTACCGGCATCCCTCAGTTTTCGCTGCATGCCTGGTTTTTTGCGCTGGCAACGGCCGCCGGGTCCTGGTTTGGGGCGCGCTTCACAATGCTGCCGGTGTTCCGCATCCCGGTCAAACTGCAAAAAGTTTCGGCAGCCCAACCGCTGACGCAAACTGCCGATCAGGCCGCACGCCGTTTTAGGCTTGGCATGTTGGTCTTTGGTGCCTTTGCGCTGTGGGCCGTGGCCAAGACGTTCAATGCCCCCAAGCTGGGTCTGGCGGCCTTGTTTGGTCTGGCCTTTGGCTTGCTCATCGAGCGTGCGCAAATCTGCTTTACCTCGGCTTTTCGAGATCTGTGGCTGACCGGGCGCACCCAAATGGCCAAGGCCATCATTGTGGGCATGGCGGTCAGCACCATTGGTATTTATAGCTATGTTCAGCTGGGCGTGTCGCCCAAAATCATGTGGGCAGGGCCCAATTCGGTGATCGGCGGCTTGCTGTTTGGCTTTGGCATTGTGCTGGCGGGCGGATGCGAAACGGGCTGGATGTACCGCGCGGTCGAAGGCCAGGTGCATTACTGGTGGGTGGGCTTGGGCAACATCATTGGCGCGACGCTGCTGGCGGCCTGGTGGGACGACATTGCCCCGGCCATGGCCACCAACTACGACAAGGTCAATCTGCTGGTGGTCTTCGGCCCGCAAGGCGGCTTGATCGTCACCTACCTGATGCTGGCTTGCGCGATGCTGGCCGTGATGTGGTGGGAAAAACACTTCTTTGCCCGCAAGGCGCAACAAACTCTTTTGTCAAAGGCCACCGCATGAACAAGCCCACCTACACCCCCGATTACCGTCTGGACATGATGGGCGAGCCGTGTCCGTATCCGGCCGTGGCCACGCTGGAGGCCATGCCCAACTTGAAGCCCGGTGAAATCCTTGAAGTGGTGTCCGACTGCCCGCAGTCGATCAACAACATTCCGCTGGATGCTCGAAACCACGGCTACGAAGTGCTGGAAATCCAGCAAGACGGCCCCACCATCCGCTACCTGATTCGTCGCTGATTCTGGAAAACAAGATGCAAAATATTCTGTTTATTGTGAATGCCCCGCCCTATGGCAGTGAGCGTTGCCTGTCGGCTTTGCGGCTCGCGGCGGTGCTAGCAGGTCGTGAAGAAAAGCGGCCCGAGATTCGCGTGTTTTTGATGTCGGATGCCACCGTGGTCGGCCTGCCCAACCAGCAGGACGGCAGCGGCAACATGTTGCAAACCCTGGTCGAACAGCTGGTGAGCGAGGGTGTGCCCATCAAGCTGTGCCGCACCTGCGCCATGGCGCGTGGGCTGGCCGACTTGCCCCTGATTCCCGGCGTCAGTATTGGCACGCTGCCCGAACTCGCTGAGTGGACACTGGCTGCTGACAAGGTCGTTACCTTCTGATGTCGTGGTAACGCAGAGGCTCTGAATGCGACTGTGCAGCGCGCAGAACTCTTCAGGCGCGCTACCCACCCCACGATTTATTAACCATACCGCGAAACCGGAGACTCACCTCGGGCTGCAAAGCAGAGGTGATGGCGTATTCAGGAGCGGTGCTGTCAATGGCATAAGGCTTGTCCATGGGTTGATCACCCACAGAGGCGATCAACAGCAATTCAGGTGTAACCGGCTGCTCAGGAAGATGCCGCGTCACGACCGCCATTTCACCATTGGCCAAGCGAACAATGCTACCCGCGTGGTAGGGGCCAATGAGCCTTTCAATGGCTTCAATGGGTGCCAGCGCATACCTTGTTCCCACATGCCGGCACAGGTCAGCAAGGATCGCTACACCCAGAATACGGTCCCGGTAAGGGCGTGGTCGCATCATGGCTGCAAAACCATCGGCCACCGACATCATGCTGGCGACTGAATACTGATCGACTTTGACACCTTTCGGATAGCCACTGCCATCAATGTGCTCATGGTGGTCTCGGATAGCTTCAAGCCAAAGCGGATCGGTGACCCCCATTTGGGTCAGTAACTGAACGCCGGCTTCGGGATGCGCTCGCACAAATAACAGCTTGGCCGCGTCAAGATGTTCCGAGCTTGCCAATTCATGGCGCATCGGCAGCGTCCCCAAGTCATGCGTCAAAGCCGCAGCTACCAGCGAGACACGTTCCGAGTCTGACCAGCCCAAATCGCTGGAAATAACACTGACAACCACTGCCACCAGAATGTGGTGTAAGACCGAATAGGGGTGGTGGTAGTCAAGATAAGACTGCGCTAGCGCAGCATCTGGATCCTCTTCGCAACATTGAATCACAGCCTTGGCCAGGGTCTGAAATTTCAACGTGAAATTGCCAACGGTCTGGCCCTTTGTTAAGGCATTTTCGAATTCGACCAACTTGTCAGCAATGTCCCCGATGCGAGAGAAAACCTGGGCCTGGAGCCGATTGGCGCTAATTCGTTTGTTATCCGATTTAAGTTTGTAGCCTTCAATTTGCAGCCGCTCCACTGTTTCCATGCGGTAAACAGTGGCAAATCTTCCCAGAAATAACTGACCCTCGGCACTGTATATATCTTGTCGCGTGGGCGAACCCAGGCGAATATCTTGCGGATCAATTTTGACAAGTTCTCGAATGTCCACGCGCTTATCCCCAACAGGTTCCCACCTTCATGGCGGGTCATCGTTATCCAGTGTTCGGCCACAAAGATAACTTTAACTCAGATCGCGCAATAAATGAATAGTTTGATTTACATCAACGCAGGCCTGGGAAATTTTTATTTAGCTCCCTTGAGGATATTTACCCCTGTTGTTCCAGCTCTTCCAACTCTGCCGCAGTGAACACCCGTGACCGGGTGTGAAACGATTTGCCCTCTGGCCCTTCGAGCGAGAAGGTGCCGCCGCCAAAGGCGTCGATCACATCGATGATGAGTTGGGTGTGCTTCCACAGCGCATATTGCGCACGGCCGATGTAGAAAGGGCTGCCGCCGATGTCGCCCAGGTAGACGTCACCCGCGCCCATCGTGATCTCGCCCGGCAGGTAGCAGTTGGCGACGCTGCCATCGCAGCAACCGCCGGACTGGTGAAACATCAAATCCGGACCGTGTTTGTTTTTCAGGAATGCCACGAGTTCCAGCGCTGCTTCGGTGGCAATGACTTTTTCAACCATGGAGGTCTCCACATAAAAAAAGGGGCAGTTGCCTGCCCCTTAAAAGGAAATTGAACGTAGAACCTTGCCGGATCAGAAGAAGCCGAGCTTGCTTTCGCTGTAGCTGACCAACAGGTTTTTAGTCTGTTGGTAGTGGTCCAGCATGACCTTGTGGGTTTCGCGGCCGATGCCGGATTCCTTGTAGCCGCCGAACGAAGCGTGGGCTGGGTAGGCGTGGTAGCAGTTGGTCCAGACGCGACCGGCCTTGATGGCGCGGCCCATGCGGTAGGCCACATTGCCGTTGCGGCTCCAGACACCGGCACCCAGACCGTACAGCGTGTCGTTGGCGATGGCCAGGGCTTCGGCTTCGTCCTTGAAGGTCGTCACAGCCAGCACGGGTCCAAAAATTTCTTCCTGGAAAATGCGCATTTTGTTGTGGCCCTTGAACAGCGTAGGCTGCACGTAGTAGCCGCCTGCCAGATCGCCATCCAGATGCGCTTGTTTGCCGCCGATGAGCAGTTCAGCGCCTTCTTGTTGGCCGACATCCATGTAGGACATGATTTTGGCCATTTGCTCTTTGGACGCTTGCGCACCCATCATGGTGTTAGTGTCGAGCGGGTTGCCTTGCACGATGGCGGCCACACGTTTGAGCACACGTTCCATGAACTTGTCATAGATCGATTCCTGAATCAGCGCGCGTGATGGGCAGGTGCAAACCTCGCCCTGGTTGAACGCGAACAGCACCATGCCTTCGATGGCTTTGTCCAGAAAACCGTCGTCTTTGTCCATGATGTCGGCAAAGAAGATGTTGGGCGATTTGCCGCCGAGTTCCAGCGTGGCAGGAATCAGGTTGTTGGCGGCAGCTTGTGCAATCACGCGGCCTGTGGTGGTAGAGCCAGTGAAGGCGATTTTGGCGATGCGCTTGCTGGTGGCCAGTGGCATACCGGCTTCGCGGCCATAACCGTTGACGATGTTGAGCACGCCCGGTGGCAGCAAGTCGGCAATCAATTCGGCCAGAATCAAGATGCTGATGGGGGTGG
>SESB01002021.1_pt1 | contig 12311 bp, 8 predicted proteins | sample 3171441 | NCBI WGS metagenome assembly SESB01 (sample SAMN06051867, study PRJNA518727) | freshwater metagenome | biome: subpolar coniferous forest; feature: holomictic lake; material: water; isolation source: holomictic Lake 227, 6 m depth | place: Canada: near Kenora, Ontario | collected 2014-07-08...
TCAATCTTACCAATGCAAGATGCAAACATGGAATCTATGGGACATTCAAGCGTGAATCCTTGGTATATCACCATAGGAATCAGGAACAGTGTACTCCATAGGCCATTATACAATGACATTTCTGATGCACTAAAGCCCAGAGCTTGAATTTTAATTTTAACCAGCACTGCATACATTGTGTTTGAAAGCACGTGAGCAAATGCCCAGCACAGCCCTGTGAAATCTGACTGCCACTTGTCCATGTGATACACGCACACCCCTGCAAAGATCACTGACAGGAAAAGGATTGATGCTGGTGAAAGCCTGGCTCCCCTGACAGCCCAGTCCAACAGGAATGTGAGAATGATGATCAGTGTGCGCATAACTGTGAACGTCGGCACACTTAAAAATAGCAGTGATTGCATGGAGGTAAAAATATTGCATAAAAACAAACAAGAGCACGTGAACCATTGCATGGATTTAGCATGGTCAAAAGTCAGATCCCGTTCCCATATCTTAAGCACGGCAAGCAAACCTATGTTCTGCAGTACCAAAGTCAGTGATGCATAGTTTAAAACTATCATGATCTCCTTGTTGAGCAGGATCATGCACATGCTGCTCAATGTGAATATGCAGCAGATGCTGATGTTGTAAATCACGGATGTGGGTTTTATTTGGATTCTGTTTTGTGTTGAATGGTCAGTGACATCTGTGTGGTTTGGATCCTTGCATGTAATCAGAAGCATGCTGTCCTCTGCATATGACGGAGAGGGGCAGCTTTCATGCTCTTGCATTTGATTTCATGGTGGGATTTTAGTGTATATACGTGAGTTGCATGTACCCTAAGGTTGCATACCATATAAGTGAAACATTGAGCAGTCCATACATGCCCCATCTGGAGCTGAACACAGCGTCGATTTTCCTCAGCAATGCATCACATAAACCAGTAGAAATCCGCGGACCACCACACTTGTGTCGTTTAGTGGCCACAGCCATTGCCGTACTGGTGTGTGTTTCGGTGATGTGCTCTGGCCTCATCTCCGATGCCAACATATATGCGGCCGTGGCCATGTTTTGGGTGCCGCACATCAACGGATGGGCCTGAGTATATAAATGCTTTTTTTTATCCTTCACAAAAAAAACCACTCCATGGCTCTCACCCTGCTCTTCGCCCCCGGCCTGACGCTGGTGTGCGTGCTGAACCTGATGAACCTGTACCTCTTCGCGAAGTACACGGTCCACATAGCTCGCACGGATCTGCCCGTGGCGGTGGCGGTCGTGTCCGTTCTGACCGCGTGGATCTGCTTCAAGATCTACGTTGTCCTGAAGGAGGACGAGCATGCACGAGTGACCGGCCGGCGCGCCGTGAGCGGCTCCGAGGACGAGTGCTGCATCTGCTACACTGTCAAGCCGGACTGGCTCCTGCCGTGCTCGCACCGCTTCCACGAGACGTGCATCCGTCACTGGGCGCAGGCAGCGAGGCGCACGTGCCCGCTCTGCCGCGCTAGTATTGAATAAACACGCCCTGCGTATATTACGCCCCACGCGCCCCGGCTTGATGAACGTCTTCCACTCGAAACTCGCGCACCACGGCGACGGCGGGCTCTTCAACCACGCGCTGCTCGTCGCCGCCCACCACCGCGAGATGGACGCGCGCGAGCGGGAGTCGCGGTTAATGGCGCAGCGGCTGGCGGTGGCGAACCTCGAGCTCGACGCGGAGCGCGCGCGGAACCTGGACCTGCAGGCGGTGATCGAGTCCCTGCGGGCGCAGCTGCGCGCGGCGGCGGAGCGGGTGGAAATTGCTGAGCCGTCGTCGGAGTCGTCGGTTGAGGAGCCGAATCCTTGGGTTGTCGTTGATTCGCTGGACTGAGTATTTATGGCATTGGGTGAATAAACCCGAATGAACACGTTCGTCACCTGCCCCTCCTACCACCTCCTCACGACCGGCCCGTCCACCGACCGCGGCGGCATCACCTTCACCTGCGACATCTGCAGCCAGGGGCACGTGGACGTCGCGGTCGGGTGCCGGCTGTGCGCGTACGACGTGTGCCGAGTGTGCTACTACGGGGCGCGGTCCGCGGAGGTGGATTTAGAGGAAGGGGAGTGCATGGTGTAAGTATATAAAGCGGGGATCGATACCGTATGAGCGAAGAATGTCCGACGACGAGTACACTCCCACGAAGCCGCGCAAGATGGTCATGTCCCTCGCCGACCTCGAGCCCGTGGTGAAGAAGGAGCCCCGGGTGGTGATCAAGGCCAACGGCCGGGTGGATGTGAAAAGGAAGGCCAAACGCAGCGACCCCATGGTGCTTGACAACGTCCCCGGGTCCTTGGGCGGCGACCGTGTGCAGTCCCGCCTGATCCCCGAGGTGGCGCCGCGTCCGGAGACGCCCGTGGAGCCCGCCCCTCCTGTGGAATCGGTGGCCCAGTCCCCCGTGAACCGCCCGCGCCGCGAGGTGAAGCGCCCCCGGGTGTACGAGGAGGACGTGGCGGTGGACGAGCCGGTGCCGCGGGTGAAGCACACCATCCTCAAGGTGACGCAGATCGACTTCGACGCCGAGCGCGGCCGCGTGCTGTACACGGTGAAGGCGCAGAGGACCGAGAACCTCATGAAGTCCATCGTGCTCTCGGCCGAGGAGGTGTGCAAGCACGGGGGCAAGGACCACATCCGCGCGTTCCACGAGGAGCACAAGGGGGTGGTGAAGATGCCCGAGTGCGTCAGCGCGCTGCTTGAGTAATGAACGCGCCTTTTCCCGTCGTATATAAGCGCGCGCGAACATGCTCGATAAGAGAGCACGCCGCTATGTTTGTAAGCACCCTCCCCCAGAAGCACTTCCGCTTCGAGTTCGACCCGGACACGGGGAACGCAAACCTGATCGGCGGCGGCAAGGCGTTCAAGGCGCGCGTGTACAAGACCGTGCGCCACGTGAACGGCAGGGAGTGGGAGAACCCCGCCGACGGCTCGTGGAACCAGCGCGTCGCGTCGTGCGTGAACGCCGGCACCATTGTGGAGACCGAGATGGGTGTCGCCAAATACCGGATGCGCACGGGCAGCATGTACGCGGGGTTCACCAGCTCCCTCGTGGTCGCCCGCCTCAAGCATAAGTTCACCATCCACTTCACGGTGATGGAGGGCGACGTGCCTTTCGTGTTGGAGAACGAGGACGACGGCTGGGACTGGTTCAACGACCGCGACGGCCTGTCCGACGAGACCCAGTAAAACAACCTCGCACCCCGGCCTTATACCCCGCGCGATCACACCCGCAAATGCTCATCCGCTCGCTCGCCATGCTCGGCGCCGCCGCGCTCTACGGCGTGCCCAACGCGTACGACGCGACCCGCGAGAACACCGCGCAGCCCTGCCGCATCATGCGCACCGTGTTCCAGCAGGGCAACTGCAGCGCGTGCGCCGCGTTCGCGTCGTCGTCCGCGTTGAGCATGCGCCTGTGTCTGATGGACAAGCAGGACTACATCCCGTCGCCGTATCGCTTGTTCGACTGCGTGTCCCCGTCCTGCGAGAACGGCACCAGCCTCCGCCTCACCGGCGCCGCCCTCATGCAGGGGATACCGGACGTCGCCGCCTCCCCGCAGGTCTTCGGCCTCGGCTGCCAGCACTCCCTGGCCCACCCGCTCGCCGCGCTCTTGTTCGGGTACCTGGTCACGTTCCCGGACGCCATGAAGCTCGACATCCTCTTCTTCGGGCCGTCGATTGTTGCCGTCTACGCCAACCAGGCCCTCGTGCGCTACAACGAGCACAGCGTCTACGTGCCCGAGGACGCACCGCCGGACGCCGACTCGCGCCACTCCGTCGTGATCGTGGGCTGGGGCGCGCACCCGGAGCCGCACTGGGTGGTACTCAACTCCTGGGGCCAGGGCTGGGGGGACGGCGGCAAGGCCAAGGTCGCCCTCCGCGCCTTCGACCGCCACTACAGCTGGCGCACCAAGGGGCTCACGATGGTCGAGAGCTGCGCCGTGTTTGCGTACTTTGGGTTCCTCTTCTTCCTGGTGGCCGCGTGCGCGGTGATGCTGCCGGAGCAGGAGGAGGAGGGCGGTGATGAGTGTGTGGTGTAGGCTGGGAGGAGGGGGCGGGCCGGAGTATATAAAGTTGCAGTGGTGGGTGCAGTGATGCCGAGGCTTGCAGGTGTGCCATTGTTTTTATCGTTGTTGCTGGGCATGCTAAACGTTGTTAGGACAATGTATTTATGTTCCTCTCGCAGTGAGTGCAATTTCTGTGAAGTTTATGTCTCGAATACAATGTTCGTTTGGTGTGATAACTGTGTGAATGGTTGCAGTGGGCCAAACAGATGTAATTACCGTGGTAGTGATAGTAGGGATCCCGGACGTCATGGACTCCCCGCAGCAGTTCGGCCTCGGGTGCGATCACAAGCGGGCCTCGAACCTGCTGCTGCTCTACGGCTACGTGGTCGGGACCTCCCGCGCGATGAAGCTGGATCTGCTGCTGTTCGGGCCCACCATGGTCGCCATCGACGGCACGCACGAGTTCCTCCAATACCGCAAGGGCGTGTTCCATCCGCAGCCGCAGGGCGATGAAGACACCGACGACATCCAGCACTCGGTGGTCCTCGTCGGCTGGGGCGCCCACCCGGAGCCGCACTGGGTGATTCTCAACTCCTGGAGCCGCCGCTGGGGCGAGGAGGGGAAGGCCAGGGTCGCGCTCCGCGCGTTCCACAGCCACTACGCCTGGCGCACGCGGTCGGAGGCCATCGTCGAGGGGTCGATTGTCCTGGCGTACTTCGGGTTTCTGCTCGTGCTGGTCTCGATATGCGCGGTGTTTCTGCCGGATGACGAGGTCCGGCTGGAGTGGTGTCGGGAGGAGGGTGTTGGCCGGAGTATATAAAGTGGGATTGCGATAAAATGATGCGCGCTGAACCGATAAGCGGGGGTCGCTGGCGGTTTCACCTGCTTCTGCTGGGCTGCTTGGTGCTGATGCAGTGGGCGGGACAGGTGGAGGGGTATGGGTGTGCTGGATATTATGATGATGCATCATGCTCGTATTGTTTGTTTCTGAGTCCCTTGTATAAACTTAGCCAGTGTACATGGAATGGTGGGGGTTATTCCTGCATGTATTATGATGATAATGCAGTTCACTATTACTGCCCTGAGCCATGCACAGCAGCAGCAGGATCGTATTGTTCCAACGGAATCACGAGTGCTGCTTGTCCTGCGGGCAAATATTGTCCTGGTGGGTTCTTGGCTGCTGCTACTCCATGTCCATTCTGTACATACAGCACTACTACCGGTGCCTCAAGCGCGTCCGTGTGTACTGCATGCGGCCCTGGGAAGTGTGCATTTCAGGGATCGTCTGCAGCAGACCAGTGTTTTCAGTGTAGCGCTGGAGTTTACTGTCTAGCAGGGGTAATAGGACAATGTGCTGCAGGGACCTACAGTACAGCAGCAGGTGCCTCCAGCAGTGCCACGTGTGCAACCTGTTCACTTGGTACTTATTGTGCCAGCGCCATGGCTACGTCTCAGTCCATCTGTCCGTCTGGAAGCTACTGCGCTCCCGCTGGGTCCACAGCGCCAGTTGCGTGCAGCACCGGGACGTATAGCACATCAGTGGGTCTGACCAGCGCGTCAGCGTGCCCTGCGTGTGAGGCGGGTGCGTATTGCATTGACAGTACTCACCAAGTTGCGTGTGATAGCACAATGTACAGTGCCTCCAGTCAGACTGTGTGCGCGCAATGCCCGGTTAACTCTGTTGCAAACGGTGGAGCCTGGGTTGGAACGTCAAAACTATCAAGGTCTCAGTATTCTGCATCGTCCTACTTGTATGGGGATTCGGCAAATTTTGGGAATTTTGAGATTGATTTTGTGCCACAGAATGGACAAGGTGGTTCTTGGTGGCCGGATTCGTGGGATTACGCATCGCCATGGGCACAGATTGATTTTCTATCTCCTGTAAATGTGGTGTCTGTTAAGACACAGTGCGATGCATGGTCTTATTACAGGGCGACTACTCGGATGCAGGTTATGGTCAGCAACGACACAAACACGTGGATTGTATCTATTGCGTCCGCGTTCAGCAACAGCCAAGAATTCAGAACAGTTACAACCATGCTTCCTGCTAACACTGTGGCCAGATACATGAGGGTTGTCAGTTTGGAGTATGCAACAACCCCTGCTCTGCAATTGGGGGCAACCTACAGAGTGTCGAGCACGGGGGTAATGAACAGCGCGTCGTTCGGCCTGCCCCGCGCGCAGTACTCGGCGTCGACGTACTATGACGCAGGGACGTGGGCCTCGTCTCAGTACGGGAGCTTTGCGCTGGACTCGACCGGCTCCAACGGCGGAGCGTACGGGTGCTGGCTGCCGGCAACAGCCGATTACAACGCGCAGACCGCGTGGGTGCAGATGGACCTGCTGTCGAATGTGACCGTGGCAGCGGTGGTCACACAGGGCAGGGTCGATGGCGGGGTGGATGGAGGTCAGTGGACGACGTCCATGCGGGTGAAGACGAGCAGCGATGCCGTGGCGTGGACCACCGTGTTGAATTCCGGAGCTGCTAACGTTAATTCCGCCACCAAGGTCGTTATATTCATCACGCCAACCCTCGCTCGCTACGTCAGGGTCTACACGCTGTCGTGGAACGGGGTTCCGTCCATGCGCGTGGGGCTGCAGGTCCAGATGTCCGGGTGCGCGTGCAATGCGGGGTACTACAAGCAGCCCTTGCTCACAGAGAGCGGAATCGTCGAGTGCCAGGCATGTCCTTCTGGCTACTACAGTCTGAACGCCGGAGCCAGCGCCTGCACGATCTGCCCGCGGGATTACTACTGCCCTTCCGCGACCACGCCGCCGCAGCCGTGCGCAACGGGGATGCTGAGCGTCGAGGGCGCCACGGCGTGCTACCCGTTCGCCGAGTACACCATGAGCCTGGAGAGCTTTTCCACCGGTGTGTTCTCGGACAACAGGAACGGGAACGGGTACTTTGCGGCCAGCAACTGCGGTGGACCCTGGATGGGATACCCCTCCACATCCGAGAAGCTGCATTACATTTCTTGCTCTGGCGGCGGGGGATACTGGACTGTGTTTGGATTCCTCAGAGGGGCGTCCAACCTATACTACCCACCTGTAATAAACGCCTCCAGGAGCTTCGTGTACTTTGAGCTCACAATGGCAGGTGGCACGTGGGGAGGCGACTACCGCTTTGGCTACGACGCGAACGGGGACAAGTACATTGACACTACTACCACGGAAACAGGCCCTGGCATTTATCAGGCGTGGGTTGGGTCGCAGTTCTGGCTGAAATCAGGCGACGGCAACGGTGCATCCGCTGGCAACATAGGGCCGACTTGGATGCGTATTCGCGTGGTGGTGGACTTCATCACCAACAAGATGACCCTCTACTACAGGGGCCTGGACGCCGCCCCGTACGGATGGACGCTGCACCCGACGTTACAAAATGTCAATGCTTATCTCGACTGGAATGCAAACACTGCCAGAAACCCGTCCAAGTGGAACGGCTTTCAGCTGTATGCAGGCAGTGACGGCGTGGTGTTCAGCAACCTCAAGATCGGCGTGTACAACCCGGGCTACACCATCAACTCCACGTTTGGCTACAGCCCGTGCAATACTGCCATATGCGCACCTGGGTCATACACCATGGGCGTTTGCACCAGCATGACAGATAAGGTGTGCGCAGCATGCGCTGTGGGATGGTACTCGAATGTTTCAGACGCAACCAGCTGCACCATTTGTCCAAAGGGTTCCTACTGTCCTGTAGCAAATGTGTCTCCTGCTGTGTGCCCGGTAGGCATGGCATGTAGCTCTACTGGATTGACTGCAGCGGTGGCATGTATCGCTGGTACATACAGCAACGCCACTGGTCTCACTGCGTTCTACGAAGTGGTCAACCTGGCGCGCAGCTGCTCGGGCGGGGCGTGTCCGACCACAATGATTGATGTGTATCAGGGCACCTGGGTTCCTTCGTACTGTAACGATGGGATCAAGGACACTGGCGGCTCCAACAACTACTGCCACAGTGGCGCAATAAGGGTGGACAGCTGGTGGATGGTGGACTTTGGGGTGCTGCGGAACGTGTGGGGTGGGAATTTTTGGGCGCTGCCTTGCTGCACTGGGTATGTGCCAGGCCACGAGATCTGGGTGGGCAACTCCTCGTTGAAGGCCGGCGATGCGTGGTCTGCCACAGGGAAGGTGTTGTGCTTCAAGGACGCGCAGGCGTTATACACTGTCAGCCCCAACAACCAGCTGTTCTCGTGTGGCTCGGTCATTCTGGGGAGGTATGTGTTTGTCCGCAATGTTGCCAACCAATGGTTCGCGTTCTCCGAGCTGGAGGTGTATGAATACCGATGCTCATCATGCTCAGCGGGCGCATACTCCTCGGCGTCTGGATCCACAGCGTGCGCCTCGTGCGGAGCAGGCACGTATGCTAGGCAGACGGCCCAGTCTTCCTGTTTGCCCTGTGCTGCGAACACGGCATCCACCGGCGGCGCCACCGCGTGCACGGCGAACAGCGGGTACTACAATCTGGGGCTGAACCTCATGGCGTACTACCCGTTCAATCCGGCCGAGTTCCTCGGGGACGTGTCAGGGAAGCTGGGCACGCTAACGTCCGGTTCCTTCCCAACGTCGCAAACAAGCGGCCCGGGGGCGAACAGCGCGCTGTTGGTGCAGGGGAGCAGCCAGTACTTCCAGCTTCCAACTTTAACATTGCCCAATCCATTTACTATCTGCCAGTGGTATTATATCACCGCTGGAGTCACCAGAGGAGGGCAGAGGCTGTATGATTTCGGGAATGGTGGTGGCGGGGACAACGTGTTTGCATTGTTGGATAGCAATGCCCTGAGCCTTGGGATGTACAATGCTGGTAGCAATTTAGGGGGGGTGACCGCTGCTGGTATGATGGCGACAGCAAGCGCGTGGTACCATGTTTGTGTCGGCATAAGCAGTGCTGCAGCAACGGTTTGGGGTAACGGCGTGGTGGTAGCAAGCGGATCGTTTTCAGGTTCCAGACGGGTGGTATCTGTGGCCAACAATTACATTGGAAAGTCCAACTGGGGTGATTCGTACTGGGGCGGCGCATTTGACGAGTTCCGCATCTACAACCGCCTGCTGACCACCGCAGAGGTCGCGACGGTGTACAACTTCTCCGGCGACGGCAACACGCCCGTGATGGCGCAGCCCTGTTCCATGTGCGCGGCCGGTACGTATGTCACGACGGCCTGCAACGCAACCGCCGACACGGGGTGCCCCGCGTGCCCTGCTACCAAGTACTGCCTTGGGGGTGCTGCTGCCCCCATAGCCTGCACCAACTGCTCTGCTGGTAGCTATGTGGCAACTGCCTGCTCGAGCACAGCAGACGCTGCGTGTCTATTGTGCACAGTATGCAGCGGAAATAACTACACGCGGGTATCATGTGGGAAAAGTACAGATGCCATATGTGCAGCAATTCAACCTACGTGCTCGACTGGGTATGGTTTCTCTGGTTCGTTGGTTCCTCAGATAGCCATTGATCCAGCCCCAACGCCGCCGTGCCCTGCGGGGTACTACGCATCCTCCGGGGCGTGTGTGGCGTGCGCGGCGAACTACTACTCGAGCACGGCAGGCGCCACGGACAGTTTCGCGTGCGGCCAGTGCCCGCCGAACACGGCGTCGATCGCGGGGTCGCAGTTCTGCACGCCGAACACGGGGTACGCGCTTTCGACGGCGTTCACGGGGACGGCCTACGCCTACCAGGGTAACAATGGAGGAGGGGCGACGTATTCTTGCACAGGCATGGTGCGGTACTACGGCACTGGGAACGGGGTGTCTAACTGGCTGTTCATTGTGTCGTCGTATTCGTGCGTGGATGGAACGTTCGGAGATCCAAACTACGGTAGCACAAAGAACTGCTACTGCTACCCGCACCCCACCGTGGTGGCCCAGTCGTCTGTTTGCCCGCAGTGCGTTGGGGGGAAGTACAGCAACGGATCCGTTGCATGCGCTTCGTGCGGCGCGGGCACGTACTCGCCGGCGGGGGCGTCTGCGTGCCTATCGTGCGTGGCTGGCAGCACCTACGCATCGTCCGCCGGCCAGAGCACGTGCTTGAACTGCACCGTGTGCGCTGCTGGGACATATCTGGCGTTTCCTTGCAATGCAACAGCCAACACGGTGTGCGCTGCGTGTCCCGTGGGAAAGTACTGTCTGGGCGGGGCGGCGGCGCCAGTGACATGTACAGGGGGCGTGTGTGCTGCTGGCACGTATATGTCTACTCCATGCACCAGCACTGTGGATATGGTGTGCGTGCCCTGCCCCGCTAACAGCTACTCCGCTGCAAATTCAACTTTTTGCACCGCCAACATCGGCTACTACGCGCTGGCGTCCACCGTCAACCTGCTGCGGGCGTGCGGGCCGGCCCAGAACCAGCGGTGCAAGACCATGGATAGCACGGCTCAGACGTGGACTGGTTACACAGATGTTTGTGCTTCTTTTAACAGCGTGTGTTCAAACGACGGTGACATCAACACCTTCTCTGAAGTCTTGGGTGTGAACGGGGCGGACATCTGGTGGGTTGCGGACCTGGAGAGCGTGTACACGATTACCAGTGTGTATTTTCGAACGCGCAACTGCTGCAATGGAAATTTTCAATCGAGCGACGTGAGGCTCTCGCCCACATTGATCACAAACTGGACTGCCTCTGCGTCGCTGAGTTACCTGGCTATTTCCTCCACTGCAGCAGTCAACCTGGATCAGACGACTTCAGGCTTCACCGCGCCTGCCAGGTATGTATACGGGCACAACATAGCGTCCACTTCAAGGTCCTTGGCATTCGACACGAACGAGGTCATGGCGTACGGCCCCGCCAACACCAACTTCGCCTCGTGCGCGGACGCCTCGCCCACCTGCGCGTCCCAGGGCAAGACCAAGCGCTGCACGCCAGCGGGGACGGCCGTGTGCTGCCTTGCAGGGCAGTATTTCATCGAGGGCACCTCCACCGCGTGCGTGTCCTGCCCGGCCGGCAGCGCGACGCCCAACGGCTCCGCAACGAGCGCGGCGGCGTGCGTGGCGTGTCCTGTGGGGACGTTTTCACAGGCTGGGTCTTTGTGCGCGCCGTGTCCTGCTGGAACCTATTCCACAGCATCTGGTGCGTCGTCGTGTGTCGCTTGTTCAGCTGGGATGTTTGTGAATGGCACAGGAAATCTTAATTGTTCGACCTGTGTTCCTGGTCTGTACAGCCCATCCGGCGCCAGCGCCTGCACGCAATGCTCTGCTGGTACGTTTTCAGCAAACAGCGGGCAAGCGGCGAACAACACGCCAGCTGCATTTTCGTGGCTGCTGAAGAACCCTTCGACGGGGACGTACTATGTCAGATTCCCACAGCTGGTGGTAGGACAATTTATTGGATCAGTGGGGCAAATTCCTAATTATTACTACTATTATGCATACCCCATCTATTCCACGCTGCAGGTTAATATGGCTTCCATAGTTCTCAACACTGCATCCAGATCAGGAACGTGCTCCAACGCAGGTGATTCGACGTATGAATACATTTGCTCTGCTGACGGCACCAACTTGGATTTTGCAAGCCCTCTGGAATGCAATGGAGCCCCGTCATATGCCACCATCAACACATCAGGCACTCCGTTTGGGATACAGGCGTCTGCATTTTACTTGTGTGAAGGAGATGGGGTTGTCACAAACTGCATCGGATCAACATACTGCTCAATTCGTGGGTCTTCTCACTCTGGTATGTGTGGTAAAGTAGCTCATTACGGTACCATGACTGTTCTCAACACCACAGCATTCAATGCAGATGTAATTCAGGCGTGCGCCCTGTACAAAACTGGCACGGGGCTGACGTGCACAGGCACAGAGACTGTTACGTATGTTCCGCTGTCCTCGTGCTTTCCGTGTGCCGTTGGTGCGTACAGCAGCGGTCCTGGCTCGAGCAGCTGCACTTTGTGTGGCGCTGGCAATTATGTGCCCTCTGGGGCCACTTCCTGCCTCGCCTGCCCTGCCAACACGACCTCCTACACCAGCGTGGGCGACGCGACAGGCCCTGCGTATTCCCCGCCAAAGGCCCAGTTTTCAGCATCATCTTACTACGACGGGCTCCCTCTGGCCACTTCAGTGTATGCCAGCTATGCTCTGAATTCGGGTGGGATGTGGCTCGCCGCCAATGCCGAGTACGTGCTGCAGAATTCGTGGCTGCAGTTTGACCTGCTCACTGTCCTCCCTGTCAAGGCGGTGGTTACACAAGGAGCGAACGCCAATTCGTACGTCACGTCTATTCTCGTTGCCACCAGCACGGACGGCGTGACATTCATGAATCAGAGCAACAGCATGAAGGCGAATGCAGATGCCACCACCCTGGT
>SESB01002022.1_pt1 | contig 12308 bp, 11 predicted proteins | sample 3171441 | NCBI WGS metagenome assembly SESB01 (sample SAMN06051867, study PRJNA518727) | freshwater metagenome | biome: subpolar coniferous forest; feature: holomictic lake; material: water; isolation source: holomictic Lake 227, 6 m depth | place: Canada: near Kenora, Ontario | collected...
GCAGTGTACGGCCGGTCTATTATAGGTTTAGCCATGCCTCATCCTTCGCTTACTACTCTTGAGCTGTATTCTTTCAACAGAGAGAACCTTTTTTCTGTGGTTCGCAGGATTGTGATGCCCGAGGGACGGCCTGATGTGGCCGAAGCGGACAATATTGTTGCCAGAGGCAGATGTGGGAGGACTGGGAGTTTTGTTCTGTCTGAGCAACCAGCCCTGCAACTGGGTGGCGACCAAACTCAGAACAGTGATACGTTCACTCTATTTTGCTTGCGGCATACCGGGTGCATTCAAGCATCTCGCCGGGATCGGATCAGCCAGTAAGATCGTTGCAGTCAATAGTGATCATCGTCATGCACCGATATTTTAAATATTGTTAATTACGGTAGAGTTGGCGATGTTCAATCGGGCTTGCCGAAATTATTTGATGCACCAAAGGAATTTTTGAAGACGAAATGTTTAACAGTACTTTAGTGTTAGAAAACACTGAAACAGGGTATTACATTTTGTTGCTATAATGTTAATTTTTTTGTTTATGCGTAAACTTCAGGTAGATATTCTAGGACTTTCAACCAGCCCTCATACTAATGGAGCTTATGCTCTTATTCTCTATGAGTTGGAGGGGAAGCGAAAGCTTCCAATTATTATCGGTGGTTTTGAGGCTCAGGCAATTGCCCTGAAACTTGAAAATATCAAACCGCCACGACCTTTTACTCACGATCTTTTCAAAAATATTGCGGATGCTTTTCATTTGCATGTTAATGAGATTATTATAGATGAACTGCACAATGAAACTTTTTATGCCAAGGTTATCTGTGAGGTGAACGGTGAAGTGCATGAAATTGATGCACGTCCCAGTGATGCCATTGCCATCGCCGTGCGTTTTAATGCGCCACTGTTTGTTACCGAAGACATAATGAACGAGGCTGGTATCAAGGAAGAGCAGAAAGAGGAGGGAGCAGAAGAGGGAGCCGCCCTGGAAACTCAAGAAGTCAGTGCTGGTCAGCTCACTCCTGATGCTTTGCTTGATGAACTTCAATCGGATCTTAATGATGCTATCAGCAATGAAAACTATGAAGAGGCAGCAAGGCTTCGTGATGAAATATCACGTCTGAAAAGCAGCAATTCATGAGCAGAGAGGCATCTGATTCCGACACCCTCTGCTCACTGTTCGTCTGTTTCGCTCTATTCAGTCGTTGTGCCGAAGCTGAACAAGAAGCTCCACCCCTGTTTTGTTTTTGTGGGGATGCTTTGAACAGCATCAAATCCATAGCCGTAATCAAGCCCTATCTGTCCGACAATGGGCAGGTAAAGTCTGAGGCCAAGTCCAGCCGATTTTTTAAGGTCTGAAAATTTAACGGCCTGCGTATTTTCCCAAAGATTGCCCGCCTCAATGAAGGTAAGTCCGTAAATGCTTACGGATTGCGACATGGTAAGAGGATAACGCAACTCAGAAGTGAATTTCGAGTAAACCTTTCCTGCATACAGGCTGGTGTTTGTGGTGGAACTGGCCCCGAGCTTTGCGCCGAGACTCCGGTCGTCATAACCTCTGAGCGGAACGGTAGGGAGAGAGGACATGCCGCTGCCTCCCATAAAAAAGTACTCTGTGTAGGGGATATAATCGTTTGTATTAAAGGTCGCAAGATAGCCGTGTTGCGTTGAAACGTTCCAGACGAGGTTCTTTGTCATCGGGATGTACCAGCTTGAGGAGCCAAGAAATTTGTAAAAGTCAACCGTACCAGGAAGAGGCCCTCCAGCCAATTGTCCCGTTATAGAATTTTTGCTCCCCCTGCGCGGAAAAAGCGGGTTGTCAATACTGTTGCGGGAAATTGTTTGCGTTATTGAAAATTGATCAGCCTGACTGGGAGCATTAGGATCGGTGTAGTCGATAAAACTTAAGAAGCCCCCATTGCTGTGCAGGTATTTCAGCTTCCAGTTGATGGAGAAGTAGTCGTCTGGCCAGGTCAGGCGCCTTCCAATGGAAAGTGTTGTGCCATACTGGTCAATGACGGTCGGGTTGTAATTGTTGTCGTTGGTATAGTCGTATGCGCTATGAGTTTTGAAAGCAGAAAATCCTACAGCAGTGGGTCCGCCGAATGCCCATGGTTCAGTAAAATTAAGACTGAGGGTTCTGTAGTTGCTGGTTCCGAACTGCCATTGGAACCCGAGTTGCTGTCCATCGCCGTGCGGTAAAGGTTTGTAGGCCTCTGGATTGAAAATGTCGTGCAACGAGAAGTTATTGAAAGTGACGCCGAGTGCGCCGGTAAATCCGCTGCCACTATAACCTATTGAAGCGTTGAAGGTATCAGTCTGTTTTTCGACGACATTGTAGGTCAAATCAACCGTATTTGTTTCCTGGTTCGGCTCGATATCCGGAGTAATCTGAGAGGGGTCAAAGTAGTTTAGCATACTGAGCTCCCTGATGCTACGCACAACATTTTTTCGGCTGAACATGTCGCCTGGAACCGTGTAAAGTTCTCGTCGGATCACATGATCTTTTGTTTTGGTATTGCCTTTGATATTGATGGTGTTGAGCTGATACGGTTCGCCTTCCCTGAGAGAGATAACCAGATCGACCATATCAGGTTTGACGACCTGTTCCTCAAGATTTGCCTTAAAAGAGAGGTAGCCGCGATCAAGATAAATCGAACTGATGTCGGCGTTGTCCTGGGAGAAATTCAGTCGTTCCTGAATCAGTTTGGCATTGTAGATATCGTCCTTTTTGAGCCCGAATGTTTTTTCAAGAATGTCCGTTGAAGCAAATTCCTTGGTATTGCCTGACCATGTTATGTTCCTGAGATGGTATTTTTTTCCTTCCTCAAGATAAATATCGAGGAAAAGCCCCTTTTTGTCCTTGGTATAGCTGATCGAATCGCGTACAACACGAGCATCACGATAGCCGTTATTGCGGTAAAACTCAGTCAGCAGATTTTTATCATCATTAAATTTATCGGTATCAAGTTTTGGAGTGCCGAAGATTCTGCGCCACCAGGAATTTTGACTGGTCTCCTTGAAAACCCCTCTCAATTTTTTCTGGTCAAAGGAAGTGTTGCCATGAAAGGTGATTTTTTCAATGGCGACCTTTGACCCTTCAGAAATGGAGAAAAGTGCATTTACATGATTTTTCGTCACTTCCTGGCGCTGAAATTTTGCTTCTGCAGTCAGATAGCCTTTTGACGCATAAAGTTTTTCAATTTTATTAGCAGCAGTAAGTAATTCCTGTTCGCTGATTTTCTTGCCAGTCACAAGAGAGGCGGTTCTTTTCAGTTCAGCACTATCGAACTTTTTGTTGCCATTAAAGATAACCTTGTCAAGCACTGGCCGTTCGCTGACAATAAAATTCAGTGTGACGTTGTTTTCTCCGAGATCAGTTCTCTCAACGCTGATATCACTGAAAAGCTGTAGTTTCCAGAGGTATTGCAGTGCTCCAGAGAGTTCCACTCCGGGAATTGCAATCCTGTCCATGGTTTTGAGCGGAAGACTGGCCGTTAATTCCTGTTCGCTTAGAGATTCAAGGCCGCTGAAAGAGATGTTTTTTACGGTGTAGAGATCTTGTTTTACTTCGCTTATTGTCTTTTTTTCAATAATACTGGACTGTTTGGTCGGCAGATTTTTTGCGTCAACATTTTTTCCTGCAGGATTAAGTGTTAGAGCAAAAAGAAGTAAGGATATCAGTTTTGTTGTTTGTTTCATGAAATATGAGGAATCAATCAAGGTTAAAGCTTGTTGGCAGGGAAATTATTTGTCTGAATTTGTTCACTGGTTTGTCCAAACCTTCGTTCCCTGCTCTGAAATTCCCGTATGGCATCATAAAGCTGTGAACGACGGAAGTCCGGCCAATATGTGTTTGTAAAGTAAATCTCGGAATAGGCGCTTTGCCAGAGCAAAAAGTTGCTGATTCTGAACTCTCCGCTTGTACGGATCAGAAGTTCAGGGTCGGGTATCGATGCTGTTGCAAGGTATGAAGCGAGAAGCTGTTCATCGACCGCTTCAGGATTGAGCCGCCCTGCCTTTACATCAAAAGCAATAGCCTTGCAAGCTTGCATAATATCCCATTGACCACTGTAACTGAGAGCAATGGTCAGCACAAGTTTACTGTTGTTTTTTGTGAGCTCCATGGTTTTCTTTAGAACAGCACTAACTTCTTTAGGCAAAAGGTTAATATCTCCAATGACATTGAGCCGGATATTATTGTCATGAAGTTTACGGGTTTCCCGACCGATAACCTTGACAAGGAGCTGCATCAATGCGGAGACCTCTTTTTCCGGCCGTTTCCAGTTTTCTGTCGAAAAGGTAAAAAGAGTAAGATATTTAACGCCGAGTTGTGAGCACGATTCCACCATATCCCGGACCGATTCCACACCAGCGACATGTCCATCAATTCTTGTTTTTCCTTTTAACCTTGCCCACCGACCGTTACCATCCATAATGATGGCGATATGGCAGGGAAGGTCACACGATGATTTCAGCTCAGCCTGTATCTGTTTATCAGCAAAGTCGGTATCTGCTGAAAACCAGTGGGCTTTAAGCGTTGATGAAAAGTCTGTTATTTTTATGAGTGCCATACTTCGGGTTATTCCTTATCGCTTGACGGGCATTCATGGCGGGTGTAACTCATGAATAATACTTCTATAGACTAAATCAATCCAAATTGAATAATATGCAGTTATTTCTTATTATACAAACTTTACATGGAGAGGAAATGCTGCAGGGAGACCAGTATTTTTTCTTTTGAAAGTCACCAAGACCAGTAACAGAGACTGTTCTCTTAAAATAATTCACAAAAGAAGTGAAATTAAGTAGTTACGAAGATCTTCGCTCCAAGCTTCTTTCGCATGAAGTAACCTGTGAAGAGGTCGTGCGTTTTTATCTGAAACGTATCGATGATTACCGGGATGATAATATTTATATAACGGTGTTTTATGAGCATGCTCTGGAACGCGCCAGAAGCCTTGACCAAAAGCTTAAAGCAGGCAGCCGACCCGGGAAATTATTCGGTATGCCGATGGCAATCAAGGATAACATTGCTATAAAAGGTGAACGACTTACTTGCGCCTCGAAAATTCTCGAGAATTACGAAAGTGTTTTTGATGCAACATCAGTAATTCGTCTTGAAGAGGAAGACGCTATTTTTCTGGGTAAAACGAACATGGATGAATTTGCCATGGGTAGTTCGAATGAAAATTCGGCTTATGGTAATGTTCCTAATCCTTTTGATAAAAAAAGAGTCCCCGGCGGGAGTTCGGGCGGTTCGGCTGCAGCAGTTGCCAATGATCTTGCCATGGTGGCTCTCGGGTCAGATACTGGCGGTTCCGTCAGGCAGCCAGCAGGTTTCTGCAATATTGTTGGTTTGAAACCAACATACGGCAGAATTTCTCGCTATGGACTTGTGGCTTTTGCCTCTTCCTTCGATCAGATAGGGGTGCTTGCCCGCAACTGTGACGATGCAGCGCTGGTCCTCGGTGTTATGGCTGGCAAAGATGGACTGGATGCGACCTCCTCCTGCCATGCTGTGCCTGATTACCCTTCTGAAATGGCAGCGACTCCTGTTGAGGGATTGAAGATTGGTGTTCCAAAAGAATATTTCCCCGAGAGTCTTAATCCGGATGTTGCCAGTATAGTGAAAGGAAAGCTGTTTGAACTTCGCGATCAGGGAGCTGAACTTGTAGAAATCACACTTCCTGATAGTAAATATGCTATAGCGGCTTATTATATTCTTGTAACTGCTGAAGCTTCGTCCAACCTTGCCCGTTTTGACGGTGCAAGATACGGTTATCGATCACAAAATGCCGGAGATCTTTCAGCAATGTATGTGAATTCGAGGACCGAAGGGTTTGGCAGGGAGGTCAAGCGCAGGATTATGCTGGGCACTTATGTTCTTTCGGCCGGATATTATGATACTTACTATAAAAAGGCTCAGCAGACAAGACGCGTCTTTCAGGAACGGTATCGGGAGGCCCTTGAAAAGGTTGACGTTATAGCCGGGCCGACATCGCCGTTTCCACCTTTTGGTATTGGGGATAAAACAGGTGATCCTCTCGAAATGTATCTGGCCGATGTCTTCACCGTTCCGGCAAGTATCGTCGGTATGCCGGCTATAAGTGTACCGCTGGGGTTTGACAGTTCCAGCCTTCCTGTCGGCATGCATCTTATCTGTAATTTTTTTGAAGAGGGAAAGTTGCTTGGGATTGCAAAACGGATGCAGCATTCGTTATAATTTTTGTTGGAGTACGTCGCGTTAATCTTAATAAATCTGTACTATGAGTGTATTAGTCAACAAGGATACCCGTTTGCTTGTGCAGGGGATAACCGGTGCGGAAGGTACTTTTCATACCTCCCAGATTCTTGAATATGGAACCAATGTCGTTGCTGGAGTCACTCCCGGAAAAGGTGATATCCTCTATAATGGCAATGACAAAGACAAATTCTGCCGACCAGTACCGGTCTTTAACACGGTACGTGAAGCTGTAGAGAAGGCCGAAGCCAACGTAACAGTTATCTTTGTTCCGGCTCCGTTTGCAGCCGATGCTATTATGGAGGCTGCTGATGCCGGGCTGAAAGTCATTATCTGTATTACCGAGGGGATTCCGGTTAACGATATGATGAAAGCCTTTGCTTTTGTCAAGCAAAAAGGAGCCGTGCTTATCGGGCCGAACTGTCCGGGCGTTATTACTCCTGGTGAAGCCAAAGTAGGCATCATGCCTGGTTTTATTCATAAAAAAGGCACTATCGGCGTCGTTTCCCGCAGTGGCACCCTGACCTACGAAGCAGTACACCAGCTTACCCAGGTTGGTCTCGGTCAATCAACCTGCATCGGTATCGGTGGAGATCCAATCATAGGCACCCAGTTTATCGACGCAGTCAAGCTCTTTGCCGCAGATGATGAGACTGAAGGACTTGTGATGATTGGTGAGATTGGTGGAAGCGCAGAGGAAGAAGCTGCCGCATACATACAGAAATATTTCAAAAAGCCGGTAATAGGATTTATTGCCGGACGTACCGCGCCTCCAGGTCGCCGTATGGGCCACGCTGGCGCAATTGTCTCCGGAGGAAAAGGAACCGCCGAAGACAAAATAAGAGCGATGGAAGAAGCTGGCATCAAGGTTGTTGACAGCCCGGCAGATATAGGAGAAGCCATGATCAAAGCTCTCGGCAGATAATAACATCATTGTTTACAGAGGGCTTGTAAAATAGATTTTATAAGTCCTCTGTAACATTGTAATAATCCTCAGAGACCAAGCGTGAGCAGGTCATGAATATGCACGATACCGACCGGACGCTCTTCATTGTCGCAGACCAATAATTGGGTAATACGGTAGGTTTCAAGAATATCAAGGCATTCTTTCGCCATGGTGCCGGTTTTCACGGTTTTTGGATTTGCGGTCATTACGGATCCTGCACTGAGGCAGAGAAACTCCCTGCCACTCTGAACCAGGCGGCGCAGATCACCATCGGTAAATATGCCGCAAAGACGGCCTTCACCATTGACTACAGCACTTACCCCATATCGCTTCGAGGTCATTTCAAGGATAAGATCGGTAACCGAAGCACGTTCTGTGACGAGAGGTAAAGCGTCATCCTTTGCCATAATATCAGTAACCTTGACGGTCAGCCGTCGTCCGAGGGATCCTTTGGGATGAGTCAGTGCAAAATCTCTCTTGGTGAAATTTTTTTGCTGCATCAAACAAATGGCAAGGGCATCTCCCATTGCCAACATTGCTGTTGTTGATGTTGTGGGCGCCAGATCGTAGGGGCAAGCCTCCTTTTCAATATCGGTATCAAGCATGATATCAGCGTTTTGAGCAAGAAAAGAGCGTTGATTGCCCGTCATCGCTATAATCTTTGCACCGATCTGCCGGAGTGCCGGGATGATGAAATTCATCTCCTCTGTTGTACCGCTTTTCGACAGGCATATAACTACGTCGTTATGGTCGACAATGCCAAGATCTCCATGGGCAGCATCTGCCGGGTGAAGGAAAAGGGCGGTCGATCCTGTTGACGACATGGTTGCTGCAATTTTCTGACCGATAATGCCTGATTTCCCCATGCCTGAGATGATGATTTTCCCTTTGCAAGAAGCCAAAAGTTCAACTGCATTCGAAAATGCGTTATCAAGCCGTTCTGCCATCATTGAAATTGCCTGAGCTTCCTGCTCAAGAATATTCTTTCCATTTTCTGTAATGTCTCCGCCTTGGTATGTTGCGCTCATATCTTGTCAGAATAGATGCTTCAATGAAGAAAAGATAGTGGGTTGCTATTTTTATATACTGTAATATCCGCTAAATTGAGGAAATATAATTTTCTTTGCTAATTATAACCCGTTTCTCATGAGTTGGGTACCTCTACTTGGGTTTTCTTTTTTGGTTTTTTTTCTGCTGGTTTTTCTTTTCAGCAAGTTTTTGGGCTATATGAAAAAAGAGCAGAATCTGGTCATTGAATCCTTCAAGGATTCGCTTATCGACAAAGATAATCCTGTTGGCCTCAATAAGGAAGAACTTGAAAAACTCAAGCAGCAGCAGCAGGAAGCCCAGCGTCATCTCAGTGACGTTATCTCAAGAATCCCTGTCATTCAAAAGGATGGCAGATTTCAGATTGACGAGGAGGCGATAAGGCAGCGGCGCACTGCCGCTCAAAGTGAGGAATCGCCTGGGACGATGAACAATGGTACCGTTTAAGTTTTTCTGATTTTTCTGTTGCATGTTTTCAAAGTTAAAGCTTCTCTTTAAAGATACCGTTATCTACGGTTCGAGTACTATTCTTGCCCGTAGTCTCAATTATCTTCTGGTTCCACTTTATGCCAACAAACTCTCCACGTTTGATAATGGTGTACAAACCATTATCTATGCCAATATTGCGCTGGCAAATGTTCTGTTTTCTTATGGCCTTGAAACCTCATATCTCAAGGTAGTTTCGGATTCGGCACATCGAGACAGGGATGAAACCCAGCTTTTCTCCACGGCGTTCATCACCCTTTTTGTGACCTCAACGCTTTTTGCGATCAGCATTGCTCTTTTTGCTCCGCTTATTGCCGAACTCATAGGACTTTCTGCCGGAGACTTCATCTTTGTTCGCTATGCAGCCCTTATTTTATGGATTGATACCCTTCTGGTTATTCCATTTGCAGAACTTCGCCTGAAAAGAAAAGCAGTGCAGTTTGCCATTGCAAGAGTGGCCGGAGTAATAGCGGTTGTTGTCAGTGCAATTATTCTTATTGTTCCCTTTCATGTCGGATTGCCGGGGGTTTTTATTGCAGAGGCCTTTGGTTCACTGATCAGTCTTCTGCTGGTTATTCCCGTTTTCCGTCAATTCAGAATCTTCTTTTCACAAGTACAGTTGCGTGAAATGCTTCGCATTGGCTTGCCTTATGTGCCGACCGGGATTGCCGGACTGCTTATTCATCTGATTGACAGGAATATTTTAATCCGCATACCACCTTCAGAGATTCAACGAATCTATGGACAGGGCTATCAGGCCTCTGATATTGTTGGCATTTATGGAAGAATTGCAGCTTTTGGAGTTGTGTTGCAGCTTTTTATCCAGGTATTCCGTTTTGCATGGCAGCCGTTTTTTCTGCAACATGCCAAAGATTCCGAGGCAAAAAGGCTTTTTCAGCATGTGCTCAGCATTTCAACCCTTTTTACCATGTTTCTGGCGCTTGCAGCCACTTTTTTTGTTCCTGACCTTGTCCGTTACCACTATTCAGACCGCTTTTACCTGCTGCCTCCGCGTTACTGGATTGGACTTTCAATTTTACCCTGGATTTTTTTGAGTTATGTCTTTGACATGATCTCCACAAATCTTTCCGCAGGACTTCTTATTACCGGCAATACCCGCTATCTGCCAGTTGTCACCTTTGCCGGTGCGGTGGTGACTGCACTTTTCTGCTGGTGGCTTATCCCGCTGAGCGGCATGGATGGGGCGGCTTATGCTATCGTTGCCGGCACGGCAGTCATGTGTCTTGTTATGGCATGGTATTCACTCAAAGTCTTTCCGATCCGTTATGATTGGCTTAAGCTTTTTCTCCTGCTTGTGGCAGGTATAGCACTGGCGTTGGTGCATTATCATAGAGCTCCAGAATTCTCAGAAGCAGGTACAGGTATTGTTTTGAAAATAGCGATGCTCTCTCTCTATTTCGCTCTTGCTGCAGCACTTTTCCGCCAGGAAGTTATGCTTATTGCGGTTAAAGTGGGGAACAAGTTCGGCAGGAAATGATGGTGTCCTTTATTATGGATGATGTTCTCTTGATCGATCCATTCTCATTGAGTGTTTGTGTGAGGTGATACGATTAAGCATTATTTTCAATGAATCCCGTTGTTCAGGCGTGCATATTTTAGCCAGTTCATGAAAATGAAGCCCAAGATCACGCTCTATTGCTGCCTGATGAGAACCTATTGCCGCTGCTATAGCCTCAATTTTTTTTGTATCGGGATTGTCTTTAAGCGACTCGTCAACAAGTTGTTTTTTCAAAAGGCCAATACTCTCCATTTCCGGTCTGACTTTGAGAAAATGATTTTGGCGCAGGGTACTAAAACTGGCGGCTTGAGATTTGCTGAGGGCAAGCGATTCTCCAAAAGAGAGCGGTCTGTTAAGCTGACGGATTCGAGGCTCAAATTGGTGTGTGTTCTGCCACCACAGAACACTGAGCAACGTTACATTGAGCAGAACAAGAAGGACAAGTGCTGTTGTAACAAATCGTTTAGAAGTCAGGAAATCCATACAATCTATCGTTCAGGTTGTTAGCGTTTGCGCATCAGAAGAGCGCTTTCATTATAGTTCAGTGTTACCATCAGCAACACTGAGCCATGTTCAAGGAGTCTGGTTTTCATTGGTCTGGTCATAGAAGGCAAACTCCTGGTTCGTGTAGTCAAAACTCTGATTTTCAGACAGATCACTGCTTATTGCCGTGGCCTGTTGTTTGTTTGTCTGCAGTGACAGCACTGTAGAGCCAAGGTTGATGATAACAAGCAACGCTATAAATGCGAGCCTGAAATCCAGACGGCGCATTCCACCAACAGACTCCTGCTCAATTCTCTGCATTAACCGTACCCTGAAAAGATGATTAACCTCAAGAGGAGCCATCTCATCAGCCAGCCTCATAGTTTTCTCGACCTCAGATGCTATGCTTTCTTTATTGTTTTTCATATCAATAATTCCTCCTTCTTGCTTACGACGACAATTGTGTCAATAACTTGTGTTTTTTTTATATCAATGATCAGTATAGTAGATGAACAGCTTGTCGTGAAGATTTTTTTTAGCCCTGTGTATCAGAGATTCTACCGCTGAAACCGATGTTTTCAGGATATCAGCGATCTCCTGATTACTGTATCCCTCCTGTTTGCTGAGAAGAAATGCAGTTTTCTGATTTTCAGGGAGTGTACTGAGAGCATCCAGCAATATTCCGGCTCGTTCGCTATCAGTGCATGCGTCAGCAGGATTATCGTGAAGGGGGGCGGCAATCTCATCTGACGGGTCTCCAATGCCAATAACCCGTTTCAATGAGCTGAACCGTTTTTTCCTTTTCAAACGGCGCAGGTGGTCAAGCGATTTCGTGACGGCAATTCTGTATATCCATGTCGAGAGCTTTGCCTCTTCACGGAACTGCTCAAAAGAGCGGAACACCTCGACAAACACGTCCTGGGCAAGATCCTCGGCATCTTCACGGTTAAAGACAAAACGATAACAGGTATTGACTACCATTTCCTGATGTTGGTCAACAAGAGCCCTGAACAGCTTTTCTTTTGATGCCATTCCTGTTGTATACAATATGCTTCTTTTAACCGGGCTCAAGCCAGTTTTGTTGCAAAGGCCAGAACTTTATCAACCTTTTCCTGTGAGTCGGCTTCACAATAGAGGCGTAGTACCGGTTCAGTACCGGATGGCCTGATAAGCATCCAGCCGCCTTCAAAGTGATATTTGTAGCCGTCAAGATCGTTGAATTTGAGAACTTTGTAACCAGCGATACTGGTGAGGTCACCGGCTGCTGCACGATCAATAATTTCCTGTTTTTTTGCTTCGTTGACCCGAAGGTCCACGCGGTTATAGCAGAAAAAGCCATATTCATCATACAACTCCTGAACAAGCTGCCCAAGAGTTTTTTCTCTGCGTGTCATCATTTCAAGGATCAGCAGAGCGGTATAGACACCGTCACGTTCTGGAAGAAATGAAGGAATGCCGATGCCGCCGGACTCTTCTCCACCGATAAGAATGTCATTTGTGGTCATGAGTTTGCTGAGATGCTTGAATCCAATCTGGAGCTCATGCATGACGAGATGATGTTTCTTGCAGATCTTGTCGATGACATCGGTTAAAGC
>SESB01002026.1_pt1 | contig 12295 bp, 14 predicted proteins | sample 3171441 | NCBI WGS metagenome assembly SESB01 (sample SAMN06051867, study PRJNA518727) | freshwater metagenome | biome: subpolar coniferous forest; feature: holomictic lake; material: water; isolation source: holomictic Lake 227, 6 m depth | place: Canada: near Kenora, Ontario | collected...
GAGCCAGACGTGGCCCCGGAGGCTGAGCGGCCCGCCCTGGATGAGGCGCGAGAGCCCGAAAGCTACCAAGGCGGCAGGCCACCACTCCAGCAGCCGCCAGGCTTCATAGAGGCCGAGGTTCTCCAGGAGGAGGATGGCCCCGAGGGCGATGACCACGAGGCCCAGGACCAGCCTGGGGGCGAGGTCGGTGAGAGGGAGGGACCGGCTCATGGGCGCACCTCCTGGGGGCCGCCCGAGGCAAAGGGCACGGCCAGGACCAGGGTGGAAAGCCACAGCAGGCACCAGAGGTAATCGACGAGCCAGGCAGTCTGGGGCATGGGGTTCTCCTTCCACATGCCCAGGCTACGGCTCCCGGGAGAAGCGTTCAGCCCAGGATCGGTGAGTGGTAGCCCAGCACCGGCGAAAGGTCAGCCGAGGGTGCTGCGCACGGTCTCCACCGGCACATCGTGGGCTTCGCCCCAGGCCTGCCAGTGGGCCGAGGTCTGCCCGGCGAAGGCCCGGCGGTACTCCTCGGCGGTGCTCACCTGCAGGAGGGCTTCCAGCTTCTTCTTGAAGTGGGGCTCCAGGGCGGCCACGGCGACCCAGCCATCGGCGGTGGGATAGAGGTTGTACTGGGGCAGACCACCCCCCAGGAGGGCTCCCGGCGCCGTGAGGCCATGGCGCAGGGGGGCAGAGAAGGCTTCGGCGGCCTCCGAGAGGGCCACCGTGGCCTGGCCGGCCCTGCCGGTGCGGGCGCGGTCCAACAGGAGGGCCAGTGCGGCGCTGATGGCCTGCTCAGCCCCGGCCAGATCCGAGAGCAGGGTGCGCGGCAGGGCCGGGGGGGCCACCAGGCCCATGGAGACCTGATAGGTCAGGTCGTGGCCAGCCTCCTCCGCCCGGGGTGCCGGGAAGCCCACAATGGCCACCTGACAGAGGTCGGGGTGGGCTGCTGCGAGGGCCCCAGGATCCAGGCCGAGGCGCACCAGGGCCGAGGGGCGGAAGGAGGTGATGAGCAGGTCCGCCTCAGCCAGCAGTGCGTGCAGGTGGGTCCGGCCTTCCGGGGCCTTGAGGTCCAGCACCACCACGGCTTGGCCCGCTGCCATCTCCCGATACCAGGCCGGGCTGTAGGTGGCCATGGGATCCCCGCTCGGGGGCTCCACCTTGATGACCTCTGCCCCCAGGGCCTGCAGGCGCTGGGCGGCGGCGGGCCCTGGCAGGTTGAGGGCCAGGTTGAGGACGCAGAATCCGTGGAGAGGGCTCATGGATGGCTCCCCCCGATGATAACTCGTCTGCTTGCCGGGCAAGGGAACCTGCTGCGAGAGAGCCATGAAAAATAAATCAAAAATACAAAAATAATCAAAAAATTCTGATATTGTGGCGCTCCATTTCCCTGAAGGGCCCAGACCTGATCGTCCTGCTGCATCCCCGCGCCCGGGGATCGGGCGCTGCAGTTCCTGCTCCTGGAAAGGAGGCCATATGAATGTGCGACTGTTGTCGCTGCTCTGCCTCGGCATGTCCCTGACGGCCGCGGGCGAACCCCAAGCTTGGTCCTGGCCAAAGGTGGTCCGGATGATCATCGAGGATGTTAAGCCCGGCAAGGAGGTGGCTCACCAGCAGAATGAGTTTGCCTGGGCCAAGGCCTACGCTGAGGCCAAGAGCCCCTATCACTTCCTGGGCATGACGCCGGTCTTCGGCGGCAGCCAGGCCTGGTGGGCGGCCTCCTTCATCTCCATGGCCGAGCTGGAGAAGTCCAACGCCCTGACCGAGAAGGACCCCAGCCTGAAATCCAAGGTGGATGCCTGTGCAGCCAAGGATGGGGACTATGTCACCAACTTCTCCATGGCAGCCTATGCCCTGCGCCCCGACCTCAGCCGCGGCCCTGGTGCCATAGCCCCCCGGTTCTACTGGATCTACACCGTCCGAGTCCGCCCCGGCCACGATGGAGAGTTTGATGCTCTGATCCTGGCGCTCAATGGCACCTACGACCGGGCCGGGATCACAGCCCGCTGGGGCGTTTACCAGGCTGTCGCGGGTACCACCAACCCCACCTACATGGTGGTGGTTCCCCTCCGGAGGCTGGCGGATGTCGACACCATTCTTGCTGACGAGGCCAAGTTCGCGCAGACAGCTGGGCCCGAGGGGCTCAAGAGTCTGGCCCGACTGACGGCAGAGAGCACCGGCCGGGAGGAGGCCGTGATCCTGGCAGTGGATCCCAAGCTGAGTTATCCCGATGCCGAGGACCTGGCCATGGATCCGGAGTTCTGGAAGGATTGGCTCCCCAAGGCCGCTCCCAAGGCGAAGGCGCCCAAGGCCAAATAGGGCCCCCTGCGAGAACCGGTGACCGGAGGGAACCGCCTTCCAGTCACCGGTGCCTTGCTAGGGCTTCACGACCCCGTCCACATAGACCCACTTGCCGTTTTCCCTGGCGAAGGTGCTGGTCTCGATGTGCAGGCTTCGGCGGCCCTGGGCCTGCAGGCTGGCGTGGAAGGTGACCACGCCGGTGTCGTCATCCTTGCCACCCTTTTCCTTGCTGACGATCTTGAGGCCCACGCACACCACGGACTTGCAGTACTCCTTCAGCTCGTCGCGGTTCTCCCCAGCGCGCATGGCCTCGGGGCGGGTGTTGATGAGGTAGTCCACCTTGGCCAGCGCATAGGCCGCATAGCGAGAGCGCATGAGCAGCTCCGCCGTGGCTGGCAGCGCCGCCCCAGCATGAAAGGGGCCGCAGCAGCGGTCATAGGGCTTCTTGGAGGCACAGGGGCAGGGTCGGGACATGGGTGTTCCTCTCGGTTAGCCGGGCATTGGGATGTGCAGTCCAATGGCGTCAGCATGCTCGCGGGCGCTCTCGTAGCCGGCGTCGGCGTGGCGGAAGACGCCCATGGCGGGGTCGTTCCAGAGCACCCGGGTGATGCAGCGGTCGGCCCGCTCCGTGCCATCGGCCACGATGACCACGCCGCTGTGCTGGCTGTAGCCCATGCCCACCCCACCGCCGTGGTGGAAGCTCACCCAGGAGGCACCACCGCTGGCTGCTGCCAGGGCATTGAGTAGCGGCCAGTCCGAGACCGCATCACTGCCGTCCTTCATGGCCTCGGTCTCCCGGTTGGGACTGGCCACGCTGCCGCTGTCCAGGTGGTCCCGGCCGATGACGATGGGGGCCTTCACCTGGCCGGTGCGCACCAACTCATTGAACTTGAGGCCGGCCAGGTGGCGCTCCCCGGCGCCGATCCAGCAAATGCGGGCAGGTAGGCCCTGGAAGGCAATCTTGTCATGGGCAGCCTTGAGCCAGCGATGGAGGCCTTCGTTTTCGGGGAACAGCGCCATCATGGCGGCGTCTGTGACGGCGATGTCGGCAGGATCCCCGGAGAGGGCTACCCAGCGGAAGGGGCCGATGCCCTTGCAGAACAGGGGGCGGATGAAGGCGGGTACGAAGCCCGGAAAGGCGAAGGCCTCCTCGCAGCCGGCCCGCTGGGCCTGGGCGCGGAGGTTGTTGCCGTAGTCGAAGGTGACGGCCCCCTGGCGCTGGAAGCCCACCATGGCTTCCACATGGGTGCGCATGGAAGCGAGAGCCCGCTGGACATAGGCCTCGGGCTGCTCTTGGCGCAGCAGGGCGGCCTGCTCCAGGCTGAGGCCCGCCGGGATGTAGCCGTTGTACTCGTCGTGGGCCGAGGTCTGGTCCGTGACCAGGTGGGGCTTCAGGCCCCGCTTCAGGAGCTCTGGCAGCACCTCGGCGGCGTTGCCCAGGAGCCCGATGCTGCGGGCCTCCCGGCGGGCCACGTACCCCTCGACCAGGGCCACGGCCTGCTCCAGATTGTCCGTCCACTCGTCCAGGTAGCGGGTGTCCAGGCGCTTCTGGATGCGGGTCTGGTCGACCTCAACGGCGAGGCAGACCCCGCCGTTCATGGTCACGGCCAGGGGCTGGGCACCGCCCATGCCCCCCAGGCCTGCCGTGAGGGTCCAGGTGCCGGCCAGGGTGCCGTTGAAGTGCTGGCGGGCGGCCTCAGCAAAGGTCTCATAGGTACCCTGGACGATCCCCTGGCTGCCGATGTAGATCCAGCTGCCGGCGGTCATCTGGCCGTACATCATCAGGCCCTTCTGATCCAGCTCGCGGAAGACCTCCCAGGTGGCCCACTTCGGCACCAGGTTGGAGTTGGCGATGAGCACCCGGGGGGCGTCCACGTGGGTCTTCACCACCCCCACGGGCTTGCCGCTCTGCACCAGCAGGGTCTCGTCGTCATTGAGGTGCTTCAGCTCTTTCACGATGGCGTGGAAGCAGTCCCAGTTCCGAGCGGCCTTGCCCAGCCCGCCATAGACCACCAGGTCCTCGGGCCGCTCGGCGACTTCGGGGTCCAGGTTGTTCATGAGCATGCGCAGGGCGGCTTCCTGGACCCAGCCCTTGCAGTGCAGGTGGGAGCCCCGGGGGGCGGTGACGACAGGGACGGGTGAGGCGTCGCTCATGGGAAACTCCGGTGGAACGGCCCTAGTCTCCCACGGCCCGCCCCCACTGGCTCAGCGATTGACCAGGGCCTGCTCGCCTAGCGGTGCTCGACCACAGCCTCGGTGCTGAAGCGCACCTTTGGGACACTGGCGTACTTGTCCTCGGCGGCGCGGTAGCCCATGGGGCAGGCACAGATGGTGTGGTACCCCGTGCCAGCTAGGCCCAGGATGGCATCGTACTTGTCCGGCTCCAGGCCCTCGAAGGGGCAGGCATCCACGCCCAGGACGGCGGCGGAGGTCATGAGGTTGCCCAGGGCGATGTAGGCCTGGCGGGCGGACCACTCGGCGATGACCGCATGGCGGGGACCCTTCACCAGGTCACCCACCATGTAGCCCCGGTAGCCGGCCAAGCTCTCGACAGTCACGCCGCGTACCTCGGCGATACGGGCCACGAAGGTGTCGATATAGGCTTCATCGATGTCTTCCTTGGCGGTGAGGATGACGTAGTGGCTGCAGTCTTCCACCTGCGCCTGGTTCCAGGTGGCCGGGCGGAGCTTGGCCTTGAGAGCGGCATCCGTCACCACAATGAACTTCCAGGGCTGAAGGCCATAGCTGGAGGGCGAGAGGACCAGGGCCTCCTCGATGACAGCCCAGTCGGCTGCAGAGATCTTGCGGGTGGTGTCGAACTTCTTGGTGGCATAGCGCCAGTTCAGCTGCTGGAGCAGGCTCGCGCCGGTGAGGGTGGTCATGGGTGCCTCGGAGAAGGTTTAGAGGGAGCGGGAGAGGCGGACGCGGAGCTGTTCGATGGGCATGGAGCCGACGATGCGATCCACCAGCTGCCCCTCTTTGAAGACCAGGAGCGAGGGCATGCTCAGCACCTCGTATTCCTCGGACAGAGGGGTGAAGTCGTCCACGTTGAGCTTGGCAAAGGTGGCCTGGCCCTTGAGCTCGGCGGCGAGCGCCTCGGTCACTGGGGCCAGCTCACGGCAGGGGGCGCACCAGGGGGCCCAGAAGTCCACCACGGTGATGCCTTGGGTGATGGCTCCGGCAAAGGTCTTGTCGGTGAGGTCATGGATGAGGTCGGACATGGGAAGTCTCCTGGGGAGGCTCTCAGGGTAACGGATTCCGGCGACAAACGCCGTCACGACACCTACGGTGGTCTGCAGTGCGTTTGCCCAAGGGGGGTGCAGCCTCAGGGGCGAAGCTGCGCCAGATCGCTTGGGGTATCCAGATCATCCTCACCGGCGGGGAAGGGCAGGGCCGCGGTCTGCTCCCGGAGGAGGATGCCCTTGGCGCCACGATCCCCCGTGAGGGCCAGGAGATCCGGGAAGAGGCGGCGGGGCAGGACGGCGGGGATGCCCACGGTATCGCCATAGGCGCAGGCTGTAGGGTGTTCCGGGGCCAGGGCCGCCAGGGCGAGGAGACGGCGGAGCAGGGGGGCGTTCACGGCTGGCTGGTCCACCGTCAGGAACAGGGCGCCCGGGGCGCCGGCTGGCAGGGCCCGGACGCCGGCCCGGATGGAGCTGGCCATGCCCTCTGCGGCCTCCGGGTTGGGCACCCGGTGAGCCTCGAGGGGACCCGGATCCCAGCCCCCCACCACGGCCAGGATGGGGTCGCAGCCGGCGGCGCGAACGATCCGCACCGCGCGCTGGAGGAGGGTCTCGCCATCCAGGGGCAGGAGGGCCTTGGGTCCGCCCATGCGGGTGCCAGCCCCAGCGGCCAGGATCACCGCTGGCAAGGGGGGTGTCATGCGGCCACGAGGGTCGGGATGAGGCCGGTCACAGGGAGGCGAGACATGGGCATCGAGAGCTCCCTCATGAGACGAGGTTTCAAAGCTACGCTCCGGGCCGGGCTACCGCAACCAGGTTGGCATCCCTCTCGCCATTCTCCCTTGCTGTGTCGGGAGTTTGTCGTGATGCGACGCGTCTGTCTTTGCCTTGGAATGCTGATGGCGCTTGGGCTTGGGGCCCAGGGAGCGGACCGCCCGGCCCCCCCGGCGACGGCCTCGGAGAAGGAACTGCAGGCTCCCTTGACGCTGGAGGACGGAAAACCGACGCCCGGGCAGGCCGCTGAGCCGGCTCCCTCTGGGCTCCGGACCTTCGGTTCCCTCGTTCTGGTCATCGGCTTGGCGGGGGCCAGCCTCTGGGCCCTGCGGAAGTACGGCCGTCGCCGCCTGCCCGGCGGGGGCGGGGGCCGCCTCAAGGTGGACGAGACCCTGGCCCTGGGCGATCGCCGCTACATCTCCATCCTCCAGGCCGATGGGGAGCGCTTCCTCATCGCCCTGACGCCCCAGAGCATCACCCTTCTGGCCCGCATGGAGCCGGACCTCGACGAGGATGCGGGCGGCTTTGACGAGGCCCTGGGGCGCCAGGTGGACCTGGGTCGGCCGGTGCCGGTCAAGGAGATGGAGGCCCTCCTCCGCCAGGGTGGGGGCGGCCAGTGAGCCGCCGGAGTTGGCTGCTGCCCCTCCTCCTGCTGCTGGCGGGGGTGGCTCTGGCGGCCCAGCCAGCCGGAGGGGCCCTGCCGTCGGTCACGGTGGACTTTGGCAAGTCCCCCTCGGGCCCGGCCCTCAGCTCCAGCCTGCAGGCCATGCTCCTGCTCACGGTGCTCAGCCTGGCCCCCACCATCCTCATGACAGCCACCAGCTTCACCCGCATCGTGGTGGTGATGCACTTTCTGCGGCAGGGCCTGGGGACCCAGCAGACCCCATCCAATCAGGTCCTCATCAGCCTCTCGCTGGTGCTGACCTTCTTTATTATGGCGCCCACGGCCCGGGAGATTAACACCACCGTGCTGCAGCCTCTCCAGCGCAATGAGCTCACCACGGATCAGGCCCTGGACCGCACCGCCGCGCCCATGAAGGTGTTCATGTTGCGCCACACCCGGAAGAAGGACCTCGCCCTCTTCCTGCGCATTGCCAAGGCCCCGGCCCCCAAGACCAAGGCCGATGTGCCCATGGAGTGCCTGCTGCCAGCCTTCCTCATCAGCGAGCTGAAGACCGCCTTTGAGATCGGCTTCATGATCTTCCTGCCCTTCCTGGTGCTGGACATGGTGGTGGCCAGCATCCTGCTGAGCATGGGCATGATGATGCTGCCACCCGTGGTGATCTCCCTGCCCTTCAAGGTGCTGCTCTTCGTGCTGGTGGATGGGTGGTACCTCATCGTTGGGTCCCTGGTGAAGGGGTACACGGGGTGAGGAATGGGCTATCAGCTATCGGCTATCAGCTATTTGGCTGGGGGGGTGAGCTGTGAATGAGTTGTTGATCGCTCAGATCGGGAAGGATGCGCTTCGAACGGCGCTGCTGGTGGCGGGGCCGGCGCTGCTGGTGTCGCTGGTGGTGGGCCTCCTCGTGTCGGTGTTCCAGGTGGTCACCAGCCTGCAGGACCAGACCATCGCCTTTGTCCCCAAGGTCATCGCCGTGATGCTGGTGGTTGCCATCAGCTTTCCCTGGATGCTCCAGGTGATGCTGCGCTTCACCACCCGGATGTTCACGGACTTCAACGCTGTTGTGCGACAGCTGAACTGAAGGCCATGGGACCGGTCCTCAGCAGTCCCGCACTCTGGGCCTATACGGGCGCCAAGGCGGCCCTATGGGTGCTGGTGCTGACCCGCATCACGGGACTGCTGGCGGTTTTTCCGCTCCTGGGTTCGGAGCAGATGCCCCTCTCTGTCCGAGCGGCTCTGGCGGTCATGCTGGCCACGGTGATCCTGCCGGTGCTGCCCGTGACAGCGACCCTGCCCTCGGGGATGCCCGAGATGGCGGCGCTCATGGCTGTGGAGCTGGCTATCGGCCTCCTGCTGGGCACGGTGGTGGCCTGGATCCTGGAGGCAGTCTCCTTCGCCGGCAGCCTCATGGACATCCAGATGGGCTTCTCCTTTGTCCAGTTCCTGGACCCCGCCACGTCCCAGACCAGCTCCGTGTCCAGCTCCCTCATGCTGCAGGTCGCCGCCCTCCTGATCTTCGTCACAGGCCTACACCACCAGATGATCCTGGCCCTGGTGGACAGCTACCGCATCGCCCCCATCGGTCACGGCATCCCCCTCCAGGTGTTGGGACTGGTGACGCTCACGGGTCAGATGCTGGCCAAGGGCTTTCAGCTGGCCTTCCCTGTGCTGGCCCTCCTCTTCCTCATGGACCTCATCCTGGGCATCTCCGGCAAGTTCATGCCTCAGCTGCAGCTCCTCCAGCTCAGCTTCCCCCTCAAGATCGCCCTGGGCCTCATGCTGCTGGGCCTCATCCTCCGGGAGCTGAGCGGCTGGCTGGCCCCGCTCTTTGCCATGGCCCCCCGCTTTGCCCTGAAGCTCCTGGGGGGCTGACCCGGCCCCCTGACTCTCCTGGACCCCCACCCCGATGGCCAACGACCCCGGCAAGACCGAGAAAGCCACTCCCAAGCGGCGCGAAAAAGCCCGGGAGGAGGGGTCTGTCCCGAAGAGCGCGGACTTCGACGGAGCCATCCTCCTGTGGGGGAATTTCTTCCTCTTTCTGGGCCTGGGCGGGGCCACCGTCAGCCTGATGGCCCAGACGGTCCGCCACTTCCTGCAGCGGGCCCAGCCCGGTGCGCTGGCGGAGGCGGGGCAGGTCACCCTGCTGGGGGACGTGATGATGATTCTGGGGCGCCTGCTGCTCCCCTTCCTGGCGCTCAACCTGCTGGTGGCGCTGGCGGGTGGGTTCGCCCAGCGAGGCTTCTCCTTCAGCACCAAGCCGCTGGTCCCCAAGTTCGACCGCCTGAACCCGGTCCAGGGCTTCAAGAAGATCTTCGCCGCCAAGGCCCTGGTGGACCTCGTCAAGAGCCTGGCCAAGTTCGTCCTGCTGGCCTCCGTGGCCTACCTGGTGATGGCCCCCCGCATCCCCCTCCTCCTGGCCACCCTCAAGCTCCCCCTGGGCCAGTCCCTCAGCATCTTTCAGACCACGGTGTTCGTGCTCTACCGGGACGTGATGGTGGCCATGCTCATCCTGGCCCTGCTCGACTTCGCCTGGCAGCGCCACAGCTTCGAGGAGGGCATCAAGATGACCAAGCAGGAGGTCAAGGACGAGATGAAGGATGCGGACGGCAACCCGGAGGTCAAGCAGCGCCAGAAGGCCCTCATGCAGGCGGCAGCCCGGCGCCGGATGCTGGCGGAGGTCAGCAAGGCCACAGTGGTGGTGACCAACCCCACCCACGTCGCCATCGCCCTCCGGTATGACGAGGGCACCGCCGCCCCAGTCTGTGTGGCCAAGGGACTGGACCATCTGGCTCTCAAGATCCGCGAGCGGGCCCGGGAAGCCGGCATTCCCACCCTGGAGCGGCCGGAGCTGGCCCGGGCCCTCTACCGGGTGGTGGAGTTGGAGAAGCCCATTCCCAAGGACCTCTACCAGGCCGTGGCGCAGGTGCTGGCCTTCGTCTATCGGCTGCGGGGTGCGGCATGATGGCCTCGGGGCCACGAAATGTTCCGGGCTGGAGTTCTCCGGCGCATGTACCGAAAGGGTATTGTCAGGCTATCCCGAGGACTCCTTGACCCGCCCCATTGTGCCACCCCACCTGCCGACCCCCAGCCTCCTGCTGGTGGATGACGATCCCATGCCCCGGGAGACCCTCTCGTCCCTGCTGACGAGCGAGGGTTTCCACGTGGTCACTGCCGCCACAGGCGAGGAGGCCGAGCAAAAGCTGAAGACCGAGCGGCCTCCATTCGACCTGGTGATCACTGACCTGGTGATGCCAGGGAAGAGCGGCATGGACGTCCTCAAGTGCGCCCTGAAGCTGAACCCCAGCTGCACCGTGCTGGTGCTGACTGGCTTCGGCAGTGTCCGGGAGGCCACGGAGGCCATGGAGCTCGGCGCCTTCGACTTCGTGACCAAGCCGATGCAGATCGACCAGTTCCGAAACACCCTCCGGCGGCTCATGGAGCGCCGGGACCTGGCCCGGGAGCGGGACGAGCTGAGGGCCCGGGTAAAGGCCCTGACGGAGCGGGCCGAGCGCCTGGAGACCACCCTGGGGCGCATGGAGATCCTGGCCAACCAGATTGCCCCTGGGCCTGCGCCGCGCTCCGACGCCCTGGAGGGCCTGGAGCGCCTGGCTGCCCTTAAGGCCAAGGGCCTCCTCTCGGACGAGGAGTTCGACCAGGGCAAGAAGAACCTGCTCTCCCGGTGGCTCGGTTGAGACTCTCCCGGGCGGGGTTCTTCCTGGTGGCGCTGGCGGTCCTGCCCCTGGCGGCCCAGACCCATGAGACCAGCCCTCCCACCAAGGCCAAGCCAGGCACCATGAGCGATGCCCAGGCCGCTCAGCTGGCCCGCGAAGCCCTGGGAGCCAACACCTCGGGCGCCATGCACCTGGCCCTGAGCCGCCTCAAGGCGCACACGTTCAAGTCCAGCAAGGTGCCGGAGCGGGAGCTGGTCCTCTACGCCCAAGGCCTCCTGGAAGCCCGCCTGGGCAACCTGCCGGCCGCCGCCCTGGCCCTCAAGAAGCTGGAACGGCAGTGGCCCGAGTCCCCCTTCATGGGTGAGGTAAACAGCCTGCTGGCCGAGGAAGCCCTGAGCCGGAAGCGGACCAAGGAGGCTGAGGAGCGCCTCCACAAGGCCCTGGCCTCGGACATGCCGGCGGAGCGCAAGCACCACCCGCAGGAGCTGCTGCTCTGCCTGCTGGCGGAGCAGGGGCGCCACGACGAAGCGCTAGCCCTCGCTCAGTCCCTCCGCTCCCATGCCGGCAAGGAGCGCCCCGGCGAGCTCCCCCTGGCGGCCATTGCTGAGGTGCTCGCCGCCGCCGGTTCCAAGGATCAAGCCGAGGCTGCCCGGAAGGAGTTCCTCCAGGCCCACCCCGCCAGCCCCATGGTGCCGCGGGTGGAACTGGCCTGGGGCCGCCTGCTGGGTCGGCAGGGCGACAAGCAGGGCGCAGCCCAGGCCCTGCGGAAGCTGGTCAAGGATCACCCCCTCACCCCCCAGGCTGACGATGCCCGCCTGGCCCTGGCCAGCCTCCTCACCGATGGCAGCCTCAAGGACACCAAGGACCTCCCCTCGGCAGAGTCGCTGCTGGCTGAGGTCCGCAAGGGGGGCAAGGCCCTGCCTAAGGGGGCGGCCCAGGTGGTGGAGCTCCGTCTGCTGACGGGCCGCTCGGCCTGGGATGAGGCCCTGGCGCTGACGGACGGCATGGAGCCTTCCCTGCGCCAGGACCCCGAAGTCCGCAAGCTCTGGGCGGAGGCCTGGAACGGCTGGACTGCCCATCACCTGGAGAAGGGCCGCACCGGCGACTTCCTCCCCAGGCTCAAGCCCGGTGCGTTCCTGGCCCTTGACCCGAAGCTGAGGCTGGCCTTGGTGGAGCGCTTTGCCGAGTATGGGCTCCTGGAGACGCTACCCTCCCTGGTGGCCGAGGTTCCGGAGTCCCAGCGGGCGAGCCTGCGCCGGGCGGCCCTGGCCAAGGCCCCCATCGAGACCCAGCCCAAGCCCATTCTCCGCCTCCTGGGGCCGAAGGTGGGCGGTGGTCCTGAAGAGGCCCTCGCCCGGGCCCGGGCTGAGTCGGCCCTGGATAACTGGGCCCAGGTCCGCACCGCCCTGCCTGGGGCGCGCCCCGGAGCCGAGCGGGTGGCGGTGCTGGTCCGCCTCCTGCAGCGGCCCCTGGCGGCCCCTGAGAAGCCCGCCCAGCGGCTCTCGGAGGCCGAGGGCTGGCTGACCCGCGCCCCCGAAAAAGGTGCCGTCCTGGAGCCCCTGGCCATCCTGGTGGCGGACCTCCGCTTCCAGGCCGGGGATGCCAAGGGGGCTCTTGCCCTCTATCCTGCCAAGGCCGCCGTCCCGAACCAGCAGGGCTGGGTGGCCCTGATGCGCGCCGAAGCCCTGGTGCGCCTGGGCCAGCGGGACCAGGCCCGGGTGCTCATCCGGGATGCTCGGCAGGAGCCCGGCTTCAAAGGCCAGCGG
>SESB01002028.1_pt1 | contig 12295 bp, 8 predicted proteins | sample 3171441 | NCBI WGS metagenome assembly SESB01 (sample SAMN06051867, study PRJNA518727) | freshwater metagenome | biome: subpolar coniferous forest; feature: holomictic lake; material: water; isolation source: holomictic Lake 227, 6 m depth | place: Canada: near Kenora, Ontario | collected 2014-07-08...
GCACAGAAAAATCGGCAGGAAGGCCAAGCTTAAAATTTCATTGATGTACGCCGGCCGCGACATGGGCGGTAAATGGCGCGGATGAAAGCGCGAGATGAAACCTTCGGTTGTTCGAGTGTCGCGTGTGATTTCCGTGGGAGCGCTCATCCGATTCGCAAATCATAGGCGGATGAAGTTGTGTGTAAATGCATTTTCTATTTTCGGCTCTTTGCCCCGTCGGAGGAACAGAAATAAATTCTGTCGCTTCACAAGGAAGCGCTCTCTGACGATGTTGCCCGAACCCCGCATTCACGTGGGTTCCCCGGCCATCGTTCCCGATCTTCCACGCCGCGCGAACGCGAGAGGCATGATCATTGACGCAGCCATTAAGTAGGGATCCCTAGGGGTTCGCATCGGTCCGGACGCGTGGTCAAAGGTCACCCGACGGGGCAAAGAGTCGAAGGCCCAAGTCTACGCATGAAATGCGGCTTAGCCCACACGTTTTTTGGCTTCTGGCAAAGCGATTTTGTATTGCGCGGCCACGCTGTCAAGGGACTCTGGAACCACACGCGCGCCGGCCACGGTGGACATGAAATTGGTGTCGCCATTCCAACGCGGAACAATGTGCGCATGCGCGTGTTGCGGAAGTCCGGCGCCGCCAGCGCGGCCCTCGTTCACGCCAATGTTCATACCTTGCGGACGCAGCGCCACATCCACAAGTGCGGCGGCAAGGTCCACCAGACTCCACAAGTGCGCGCGTTGTGTCGTGGAGTAATCCATGAGTCGCGCGCGCGCGTCGCCAAGCGCAACCAGCAAGTGGCCATTGGCATAGGGATATCGATTGAGCAAAATCAAACCGTGTTCGTTGCGAAAGACCACGTGTTGCGCGTCATCAAGTTGCGGATTTTTCCACGCCGCCAGTAAAAAATTTCCGTCAGAGTCGGCGGGCGGATTGATTTTGGATTGCGACGCCTGCGATTCAAGATCGCGGATGTACGCCATGCGCCACGGTGCCCACAAGTTGCGTTGCATGCTTGAAATAGTACACACTGCCACGGGAACTTAATTTGATTTCGGTTTCACATCGGAGGCAGGTTCTTGCAACACCCAGGCGCGGCCGCGATCGGATCGACCAGTGGTGCGGTCGCTTGTGCGATCGGACACATTCATTGGAATTTCAACTTGACCCGACCACCACTGCGTGATTGGCGCATTGCCATACATGCCCGCCACGCGCCGCGCCAAGGTTTCGTCGCCGCGAATGCGCAGGGTCCAATTGTCGCTCTTTTCAGCGTGATCAAGGGCAATTTGGTCCTCAAGCACAATTTCAAATCCAGTGCGCGAGCCACCACGACCGCCGCGCCACCACACATTCAATCGCCGGCGCGGCACGCCATTTTCCATCGCTTCCACAATCATTCCAAAGGCGACGGCATCCAATTCGCTTGAAGAAGTTTTGTAGGGTTGATAGCTGAACGCATGGCGCGCGTTGCCCTCGGGCCAACGAATCAGTCCAGGTTCGAAAGCCTCTTTCACAAGCGCGTCCAATTCGGAATTTGAAATTGGGGAAAGATTTTCTTTTGTTGGCAGCACATCAATGTTGACTAACTTTGTGACAACGCCTTTCGCATGCGATCCAAGTGGCGCGTTGGTGGAAGCCGGCAAATTGGATTCCCAGGCGATCGAAATTTCACCATTGTGGGTGCCCACAGGAAGTGAATCAAAATTGATTGTGAACGTGGTGTTGTTGGCGTTGGCGGCGGTTGCGCGCTGCCAGACTTCGTGCGTGAGTCTTTCAAGCGCGGACGCCGTAACGGGAATGTCATTGACCGCGGTCACGCGCAAAGTCACTTCCGATTCTGCGGGCCACCAATCCAGGACATTCACCGAAATAAATATGGGTTCCACGGAATTCCACTTCAGGGGCATATCTAAAATAATCACAGGAGCTAGGGCGTTGAGGCCTTGTTCAATTTCATCCATGGTGGCATCGGACACCGGCGCATGAGGAGGAAAAAGGTCAATTTTCTCGACAATGGAAGCAAATTTATTCAGCCATTGATAACTACCAGGCGTGGCCCACGAGTCGCCGTGGACGCACTGCGAAAGAAGCCGCAGTCGATTGGCGTCGCTCATTTCGCCGCGCATTAAACAGTTTGCCAAGTACAAAGGAATTTCTCGAAAGGTTTCGCCGTCGTCGGCTAAAGGCAACATGGCAATGACCATTCGATCTGGAAAGAGGGACCACCAACTTCGTGTTGACAGTTGGTCGCGCAACCACAAGGTTCCAGTCATCAGAGCAAGAATTGCAATCGCGGCCCAACCATATCGACGTCGTGTGCGAAATACATTGCCCTCAAAAATGGTGAGGTAGCCACACTCGTTGCAGCGAAATGGAAATCGCTCTTGCACATGGTGCCAACATTTTGGGCAGCGTCGTTGACCTCGCGAGCGATCCCAAAACAGCGACCACCACAAAGAATAAATAATGGTGGTGGCAAACAGCAGCACGCTGATCCACACCAGGATCAAAGTGGTCTCGAAGTTCATGCGTTGTTCATCGCGCCTTGATCCAGCGCAGAAGTTCCATTGGACTTGGCGGCTTGCCTTGCATGAGCACGCCCACGCGGAAGATGCGCGCGCCGGACCACAAGATGGCGGCTACGGTGAGCACATTGACAAATACGGCGAGTAGCGCTTGCCACATTGGCACGGGTTCGTTGGCGGCGGTCAATCGCAAAATCATCACAAATGGCGCGGCTGGAGGCACAAAACTGGAAACAGTGGCCAGCATTCCGTTTGGACTTTCAACAATTGGAAGCCACAACATCAGCGGAATGGTCAACGCAAGCATGGCTGGACCAATCAATGATTGGGCTTCGCGCAAATCAGAAACCGCGCTGCCAATGCTGACCATGATCGCGGCCACGGTGAAGTACGCCAATGGAAACCACACCAACATCCAGAGCAAGTGTTGCAGAGGAACAACATCAAGCATGGCTGCGGCGCCAAGTCCAGCCAAGCCCACGCCGCCGTACATCAACAACATCACACCAGCCACGCCCGCTTGACCAACTAATTTTCCCGTGAGCAATTCAATGGGGCTCGCCGCGGAGAGAAGCACTTCCATCACACGGCTTGATTTTTCCTCAATGGTTGATGTGAGCAAATAATTTCCGCTGGTGAAAACCGCGATCCACAATAAGAACATAAATCCCGCTGGAACCAACATTCTCAATTGCGCATTTTCTTTGGACTCGTTTCCTTCCGGGGAGACACGACGAGTTTCAATGGCGGATCGCCCCATGAGCTTGCTGAGGCGATCATAATTTTCGTTCGCTTGGTTCACACGCGCGCGCGTCACGGCTTCGCGCAGTGCGGATTCTAAAATTGTTGTATGCCGTGGACTGGCGCCACTGGGAACCAGCAACTCTGCGGCGGGGCCGTCCGCACTGGGTGTGACAATGATTAATGCGCGCAGCGAACTTTCTTTCAGTTGCGCGCGAAACTCATCAATGCGCTTGGTATCGCTGATATTTTCCACGGTTAACTCAACCTTGAGGGGCTCAGAAATAGATGAATTATCCTGATTTTCCAAGGTCTTTTGAGCGCTCATGGGCAGCGACATTTCCAACGATTGCGCAAGCGAATTGGTTGGGTCGATCACCACCACGCGTCCAATTAAGGGAGCGGATTTGGAACTCATCAGCATGGGTAAAAGCGGAATGGCCGCGAACATAATGGCCGGCAAAATAATGGCGCCAATGAGGAACCCTTTGGTGAGAGCGGTGTAGCGAAATTCACGCCAAGCGATGGCGCGGATGCGCCGTGTTGCGCCACGCTCAGCCATGGGTGACCTGCGGCTTTCCAGTTTTGTGAGCAGTCTCAATTTCAACAACTGAGCCGCCAACTAGTTTTACAAACACGTCATCCAGCGTGGCGCGTTGCAGTTCCACGCGGCGTAGCGGTGTTGCGCGCATGACATTTGACATGGCAAGTTGTGGGTCAACGCCCTCGGTGACGCGAATCTCAAACGCTTTTTGCTCCACGGACCAACGGAAGGATTCAATGTTGCTTACGTGCTCCAAAGCCGCTGCCGCTACATCAATTGAGTTGGCTGGCTCGGCCAAAATAGTTCGTGGGTCAAAGCGTCCATGAATAGCGCCCATGGTTTCATCCAAAACTTTTTCGCCCTTGTGAATAAGCAGGACTTGATCGCATAAATCCTCCGCCTGCTCCATTTGATGCGTGGAGAATAAAATAGTGGTGCCACTTTCTTTCAACTGGCGCACCACTGAACTCAGCAAGCGTCGATTCACGGGGTCAAGTCCGGAGAATGGCTCGTCCAAAATGAGCAGCGGGGGTTCATGCAAAACAGAGGCAATAAACTGTAATTTTTGCTGCATTCCCTTGGAAAGTTCCTCGCATCGTTTTTGGGAAACGCCAGGCAACTCCACGCGTTCCAACCATGCGCGAATGCGCGCGTCGGCGTCGTTGCGAGAAATGCCTTTCAACTTGGCAATGAAGCGCAGAAAATCGGCCACGCGCATTTTTCGATACACGCCGCGCTCTTCCGGCAAATAGCCAATGCGATCTTTTGCGTCAAGCGCGGAGCCGCCAAGTACGGTGATTGAACCAGAGTCTGGAAGCAAGATGCTCATGACCATGCGAATGGTTGTGCTTTTGCCCGCGCCGTTTGGTCCAAGAAATCCACAGACTTGCCCACGTTGGATTTCAAAGCTGACATTGCGCACAGCTTGCAACGCACCAAAGCGCTTGTTCACATTTGCAAGTTGAATAACAATATTTTTCATGAAAGAGTGTTCAGAAAATAATTTTCGAAAAAGTTCAAGGCTTTATCTTAGGGGCATCAATTGAAGAAGAGGTTGATGTTTTTTTCAACGGGTCTTGACCCTTGGAAAGGAGTACAACTTCGGTTGGCGGCGCGAACAAGGCGGCGTCAATTGGATCGCCAGAGATGGTGGTAAAATCACTTGTGGTCAGAGACTCGCCGCGCCGAATAGAGATGCGCCGCGGAATATCCAGATCGCCCACTTTGGTCCACGCTTCAATGGTCATCACGGTGGGCCTACCTGACGTTGCGGCTTCAGAAGTCTGTAAAACCCGCAATTTACCGCTGGATTCTTCAATCCACGCCGCGGCCTCCAGGCCTTCGCGGTCCTTCATGTCAACGCGCCGGCACATCACGCCATCTTTCATTTCTAGTGGACCAAGTTTGCGATTTGGAAATCGTTCAAAGATGGCGATCATCATTCGGTAGGGAAGTACGCCGACAGACGCGGTAAGCACGCCGCGTCGATCCAGTAGGCGCCACGAACCGTCGATCGGACTTCGCAGCCACGCCAAGTCGCCGTCGGTGCCGCTTTCCATACTTTGACCGCCCGGCAATTTTTGTGTGACTCGGAATTTTTCAGGACCCGTGCCTTGAACAAGCATTTGTATATGCGTAATGCCTTGCGGTGAACTGACCACTCCTTCAATGCGCAGCGATTGAATTTCTTTTGTGCCACCAGTGACATCAATGACTCGTTGCACAACTGCATCCACGGTTGGTTCATTGGTTTGTTTGGCCGGCGCCGCAAGTTGATTTGCGGAAGCGCCAAGGCAAATACCCAAGAGCGTGGACACAAAAACTTTGTCATAGCCAAGAGTCATAATGAATAGAACGTCATTAAAATACGGTGTTTTTCAACAGATCTTGTCACGTGGAATTACGGATTTCCGCTGGCAGGTGGAATTGCGGGCGGAGGTGTCGGCGAAGCTGCAGGCGGGGTTGTTGGTGTGGACGCGGCACTAGTAGCCGATCCATTGGCCGCGGCGGGTTTCACTCGAATTCTATTCGCAGGCTTCTTCGCAGCACTCGTCGCCGCTCCGCTCGCTGCGCCAGCCGCTGCGGGGTTCTTGGCGCCACCTACAAGCGCCTTAATCTCTGGTGGCAAATTAAAGATGGATGGATCAATTGATTTGTAATCCACTGAATCAACAACAAGAACTTGTTTCATGTTCATCGCTTCCACATCGGTGCGCGTTGCAATTTTCACGCCATCAAATTCCTTGTAGTCACTCATAATGGTGGTCGACGGCATTTTGCCCATGGGACTTTCCACTGTGAGCACCATGCCACGGGTCAGGCCAGTTTGAATTTCGTAATACAAGGCGCCATCTCCAGGACCGCCAGAAACAATAATTTCATAGCAAGGAACGCCGCCAAAATTGACCGCGCCTTTGGTTTCAGCTTTGCCCCAAATCTTGCTTGGATCAAGGTCTTTATACATGTCGCTGGATTTTTTCAGCTCCTCCAACATAGGACCCTCAATCAAACTTGGTCCTTGCATTGGGTTCATGCTCCAACCCACTGTGCCGTCGAAACCTTGTGTGATTTTTCCAACACCTGGAAATTCCATAATGGAGAGAATTTTATTTGGAGCAAGAGAGATGATTTCCAATTTTCCAGACATGCCAGCCGCTGTCATGGACAATGTTCCCTTGGTCACCATGGAAGTATGTTTGCGAATAGCCGCTTCACCGCCAATGGCAGCGATACCTTTTGTAAAAATATCGTTGGCGGTTGGAAGTGGTCCCGCGGGTTGAGGATTCAGCGGCGTGATGATTGCGTTTGGGCTAGCGCCTGATGTGGCTGGCGCGGCGGGGGTGAGTTCATCACCTTGACCGACTTTTTTTCGTGAACTTGAAGTTGCGGGTGGTGGCGTGGTTGGACTTGCGGCGGGACTTGTTGGCGCCGTTACCGCTGGCGTTTGATCAGCGCTTGGCTTTGAACCAAAGGCGTCGCCTTGCGCGTGCAAAGTTGGTGCGAAGAAAGCCACGGACAGAATGACAATTGCGAATGATTTCATGGGGTTCCTTTGAAGAGCGACAAGTGTACCTTTGAAAATCAAAATTCTTGTGAGCATGATTGTGCGATCTTGGTTTGAAAGGCAAGGCGCATGAAGTGATTGAATAGAAAATATCAAGCAAATCACGCAATTTTTGCGGCCATTCTGCTCGCAGGAATCAATTCATTTCACCGAGCGCACAGCCTCAGGTTGGGCGGGTTGGTATTGCTCAGTGATCCAACGCGCGGCCGCGTTCACATCGGCGTCTTGGTTGGGCATCCAATCTTCTCGGTGAGTTCCAGTTGTTTGATCAGGAAGAACGCCAACACCTTCAATGGTGGAACCATCAGGCAAGGTGAAATTGGCAAACGCAAATAGAAGCGCATCACCCGAGGCGAGCGATTTCATTTGTGCGGGCAGCGCTGCGCCAGCGCTCGTGCGGCCGAACACTCGCGCGCGACCAAGTTTCTGCAAACCGCCTGCGAAGATTTCGCTGGTGCTGGCCGAAAGTGGATCCACAACAATCGCAACCGGACCCGCAAATGGTTCCACGCGCTCGCCTTGCGGCGTGCTGCGTCTTGGATTCACTTTGAACTCAAGCGTAGTGTCACGCGTTCGCATGGTGCCCAAACTTTTAGGTTCATCCATGACATGACCCGCAACACCCATGGCCATGCCACCCGCGCCACCAGGGTTTCCGCGCAAATCAATAATCACTCCATCCGCGTTGAGATTGCGTTGAAATGCCTCATCAACTTTTTGCGCGATCGCGGGCATCCAAATGTTGAAGCCGATCACCACAATATTGAAGTCATTGGGCAACCCAAGCGCCAGTAATTCTTTCTTGCTCAACACTCGTTCATCGCAGCGCACTTGAAATGGCGGTAAAAGACCTAGTTTTGTGCTTATTCCTTGGCTACGAGCCCGTGTCAATTCGGTCGTATGCAACTCGCCTGGCTTGGTCTGAAAGATCCATGTTTCTTGGCTGTCAATTTCTCCAGCATCGGCGCTTTGCAAAATAAGTTCTTCAACATATTTGGCGGTTTCGGAATTGGAGTCCTGTTGGGACGCGGCTATGTCCACTCCATCAACGGACTTGACGACCCAACCCATTTGCACACCAGCTTTGTCGGCGGGGGAGTTCGGTCGCACTCCAGTGACAGTTGGAATTTCTTGGATAAACCTAAGAGTAAGACCGAAGGAAGCCTCGGCCTCCGCGGCGCGTTTGGATTTTGTTTCAGATTTTGTCGCGGCTGGTTTTTCTAGCGGCACTTCTTTTTCACTAGCGACGTTCCCAAATTTTTCCAACGCGGAAGCGGCAGTCGGCACATTTGAATCGAAATCAATTGACGTAGATGTATCCGCGTGCTTGGGAGAATCCTCTTTGGCCAACGCGGCCGCGCTTTCGGCGGGAATAATTCCAAAGTGGCTGCGCTTGAGTCGCGACAACATGTCTTGAAGAATCGCGCGCAACTCCTCGCGACTGGTCGCGTTCATTGCCTTGGGTCGCAATTCCATTTTCACCGCCACCCAATCCACTCCGCCATGGTCGAGTTCCACATCGGATTGCTCAACCGTATTCCAGGTTTCATCAAAAGTGGCCAACGCAATTTCTTGGGTAATGGGGGTCTTGGGCTGCCAATGGTCAGCATTTGGCGTGGTGGCAGCTGTCTTTGGAGCACTGCAGCCACACAATGTGACAACGCACATTGCACAAAAAAGTAGGGAAAGATGGCTAGGTTTCATCGCTTTGTCATTTGTACACGCTCTGGCACATGTCTGATCTATCCGTTTATCCGGATACACGGTTGAACACCCGTCGCTGTCCATATATAGTTGCCGTATGGCCAGCCGCTTTTTAGACACATTGCAAAAACGAGTGCTTCTTTTTGATGGAGCCATGGGAACAAGCATTCACTCTTGCACAGATTGCGCGCCCCAAGATTATTTGGGCCGCGACAATTGCACGGACATTCTTGTGAAGTCGCGCCCCGACATGATTCAGCGCATTCACGAAACTTTTCTTTTGGCTGGCGCCGATGTTGTGGAGACCGACACTTTTGGCTCCAACAAACTTGTGGGCGCGGACTTTGATCCAGAGATGGTGGCTTGGACGCGCGAGTTGAACAAACTTGGCGCGCAGATTGCGCGCGCGGCGTGCGACAAGCACGCCACAAAAGATCGCCCACGCTTTGTCGCGGGCTCCATTGGGCCGGGCACAAAGTTGATCACGCTGGGCAATACCGATTGGGAATCCATGCTTGATTCCTATTGCGAACAGGCGCGCGGATTGATCGATGGCGGCGTTGACTGTTTCATGATTGAAACATGCCAAGATTTGTTGCAAGTGAAGTGCGCTATCAACGCGTGCATTGACGCGCTTGCGCAATCGGGCCGCACCGTGAATGACATTCCAATTTTGGTGAGTGTGACCATGGAAACCACCGGCACCATGTTGCTTGGAAGTGACATGGCCGCGGTGGTCAACGCATTGAAGCCATTTCCAATCGCCAGTTTGGGTTTGAACTGCGCCACTGGACCAGTGGAAATGGCCGAACATATCGCGTATTTAGCGAAGCATTGGGACCGCGCCGTCAGCGTGATTCCAAACGCGGGATTACCTATTTTGCTTGATGGCCGTACGGAATATCCACTTCGCGCCGACGCCTTTGCAAACGCCATGCGCCGCTTCATTGACGAATACAAGATCGACATTGTCGGCGGCTGTTGCGGCACAACTCCACAACACATTCAAGAAGTGCGCAATGTTCTTGGCGAGTCGCGCGCACGCACTCCGCGCATTACCACAACTCAGTCGCCAGGTTGCAGCAGTTTGTACAGCATGACTGAGTTCAAGCAGGACAACTCATTTTTAATTGTTGCCGAACGCACCAACGCCAACGGCAGCCGCAAGTTCAAGCGCCTGCTTGATGAGGAGCAGTGGGACCAACTCATTGGAATGGCGCGCGAAGAAATGAAAGACGGCAGCCACCTTCTTGATGTGTGCGTTGACTTTGTTGGCCGCAACGGCGTGACCGACATGGCCGAATTTGTTTCGCGCGTTGTGCGACAAGTGAACGCGCCGCTGATGCTTGACAGCACGGAGTGGCCAGTACTTGAGGCCGGTCTGAAAAGATCCGCTGGCCGTTGCATTGTGAACTCCATTAATTTGGAGGATGGCGAAGGCCGCATGAACACGGTGTGTCCGTTGCTCAAGCGCTACGGCGCCGCGTGCGTGGCGTTGACCATTGATGAGGATCCACAAGCGGGAATGGCTAAAACAGCGCAGAGAAAGCTTGAAATTGCGAAACGCATTCACGACTTGTTCACTCGCAAGTGGGGACTGGATGAGAACGATCTGATTTTTGATCCGCTGACATTCACCATCGCCACTGGTAATGAGGACGATCGCGCGCTTGGCTATCAAACGCTTGATGGGATTGAATTGATCGCCAAGCAATTTCCAAATTGCGGAATCATTCTTGGCTTGTCCAACATTTCATTTGGCTTGAAACCTTCCGCGCGCACCGTGCTCAACACCGTGTTCTTGGTCGAGGCCCGCAAGCGTGGACTGACCGCCGCCATTGTTCACTTTTCCAAACTACTTCCAAAAAATAGAATTCCGCAAGAGCAATGGGAAGCCGCGGAGTGGCTCATCTTTGATCGCCGCGGCGACACGCGACCTGAAGGCAAGCCCGCGGAATTTGATCCGCTGTTGTACTACATCAGTTTGTTTCCGGATGGCGAGGAACAAAAAGTTGAGAAGAAGGGAATGGCTGATCTTCCGCTAGAGGAACGTTTGCAGCGCCACATTATTGATGGCGACGACGGCGTGCTTTCAGAATCGTTGACCGAAGCCATGACCAAGTACGAGCCGCTTGTGATTATCAATGATCATTTGCTTGCAGGCATGAAAACCGTTGGCGAATTGTTTGGCGCCGGCACCATGCAACTTCCGTTCGTGTTGCAGAGCGCGGGCGTGATGAAAAAAGCCGTGGCGTTTTTGCAGCCTTTTATGGCAAAAAAAGGCGTTGCGGAGAAACCTAAAGCCACCATTGTGTTGGCCACCGTCGCGGGCGACGTGCATGACATTGGCAAAAATTTGGTGGACATTATTTTGTCCAACAATGGTTTCAAGGTTCACAACATTGGCATTAAGCAAAGTCTGCAACAAATTATCGACGCGTGGAAATCCACCGGCGCCGACACGATTGGCATGAGCGGCTTGCTTGTGAAAAGCGTGACGGTGATGGAGCAAAATTTAAAGCAACTTAATGAGCTCAACATTCGCGTGCCCATTATGTTGGGTGGCGCGGCGCTCACGCGTCATTACGCGGAAAGTCATTTGCGCGGCGTGTATCAAGGTCCGCTGTACTACGGCAAGGACGCCTTTGAAGGACTTTCAGTTTGCAACGCGCTGGCCGACGGCACGCTTGCAAAAGTAGATGAGGAAATTTCTGCGCGACTCACCAAGCGCGCCGAAGTGGACGCCAAAGTTGGTCAGCGACTTGAAGCCGCGGATTCCGCAACCGCCACCGCGCCTGGCCGCAGTGATGTTGATCAAAACATTCCAGTTCCCAAGCCGCCATTCATGGGCGATCGACTTGTTGAATCCATTGATCTTGACGCCATTTATCCATATGTGAACAAGATTGCGCTGTACCGCGGTCAATGGGGTTTTAAGCGCGGCGACATGACGGAAGAGCAACACGAAGCGCTGATTCGCGATACCGCCGAGCCAATTTTTGAGCGTCTGAAAGCGCAATGCAAGCAAGAAAGTATTTTGCGTCCCGCCGTTGTGTACGGATTTTTTCCGTGCGCCAGCGAAGCCAACGACTTGGTGGTGTACGACCCAACCGATCCCGAGCGCGAGTTGGAGCGTTTCACTTTCCCAAGACAAACCGCGCGGCAACGTTTGTGCATCAGCGATTTTTTCCGTCCCGCAAATTCCGGCGAGCGTGATGTTGTTGCATTTCACTGCGTCACCATGGGCATTGAAGTAAGCCACCGCGCCAAGCAACTTTTTGAGCGCAACGAATACACGGAATATCTGTACCTGCACGGCATGGGCGTGGAGTGCGCCGAAGCGCTGGCCGAACTGTGGCACAAACGCATTCGCGCCGAGCTTGGCATTGGCAACGATGACAGTCCGCGCCTGAAGGAATTGTTCACGCAGAAATATCGTGGCAGCCGCTACAGCTTTGGATATCCGGCGTGCCCTGAGATGAGCGATCAGGAAAAACTTTTCAGACTTCTAAAGCCAGAGCGCATTGGCTGTCACTTGTCTGAAAATTGGCAGATTGATCCGGAGCAAAGCACGAGCGCGATTATTGTGCATCACCCAGAGGCCAAGTACTTCGCCATTTAATTTGAAGTGGGGGCGCGGACAATTTGCGCCTTTTAATGAGATTCTTGAATAGTCGCTCAAACAACGCGCTGGTTGCAAGAGAGTGAAACGCTTT
>SESB01002033.1_pt1 | contig 12279 bp, 7 predicted proteins | sample 3171441 | NCBI WGS metagenome assembly SESB01 (sample SAMN06051867, study PRJNA518727) | freshwater metagenome | biome: subpolar coniferous forest; feature: holomictic lake; material: water; isolation source: holomictic Lake 227, 6 m depth | place: Canada: near Kenora, Ontario | collected 2014-07-08...
ATACCATTAAAACAAATGATACCAAAACATTGATCAATGGTGTTATTCAGTATGAAATTATTAATGGTCTTAAATTTACTTTGAGCGGATCTACACAAAAAGATCAGTATAACTATAATAGTTATTATAATAGTGCATCTGGCTTAGCAGTAAATTTAAATGGAGTTGCACATAGAACATCTATTGCAAATACCAATAACATCCTAGAAACTTATTTTAATTATAATAAGAGTATTGGGCAGCATAATATTAAACTTTTGGCAGGTTATTCTTATCAGCAAAACAGAACGAATGATGGTTTTGGGATACAGACTCAAAATTTTTCAAATGATAATCTAACCTACAATAATTTATTTTTATCAAACCCTGCATCTATTGCACAAATAGCATTCGATAATAGCCCGATCTCTACGCTTAGAATTATTTCGTATTATGGTCGTGTTCAATATCAGTACTCTGATAAATATTTATTTCAGGCATCTTTAAGAGATGATGGGTCTTCTGCTTTTGGTGCTAATCATAGATATGGTTTATTTCCAGCAGCATCAGTTGGCTGGAGGATGATCAATGAAAACTTTATCAAAAAATATTCTTTTATCAGCGATCTTAAATTAAGAGCAGGCTATGGTGTTTCAGGAAATAGTGTTGGTTTTGATGCGTTTTCTTCCATATTAGTTTATGGTACACAGGGAAATGGCAGCAGATTTTTGTATAACGGAAATATTACCAATGCCATTGGTCCTGTAAGAAATAATAACCCGGATCTAAAATGGGAAAGTACTGCTACCTCTAATATAGGTTTGGACTTTGGACTATTTAAAAATAGAATTACAGGTTCGGTAGATTACTATATTAAGAAGACCTCTGATCTGATCTATGCGCAGTATCCGGTTTCTTTAACACAGTACTTCACAAATACTATTACAGCCAATGCAGGAAATATTAAGAACAGCGGTATCGAAGTTCAATTGAATGGTCTTGTAGTAAAAAATAAAAACTTCTCCTGGAAAACATCTTTGAATTTTTCTCACAATAAAAATGTGGTGGAGAGTCTTTCTAATGGTCTATTCAATCTGCCTTCTTTTTACACAGCTCAGTTAGGTGGTAAAGGACAGTCAGGAAATTATAGTCAGATTGTTCAGCCAGGTTATGCACTAGGTACTTTTTATCTCTGGCATTATATGGGTAAAAACGCAGCTGGCGTAAGTACTTATTTAAATGCTGCAGGAAATACAATTGCTACACAGCCTTTAACAACGGATCAGCGTATTGCAGGTAATGCCCAACCTAAATTGATATATGGTTTCAGTAATAGCTTTACTTATAAGCAATTTGATTTTAACTTCTTAATTCGTGGTGTTACTGGAAATCAAATTTTAAATGCAACCCTTGCAAACCTTAATAACCCTTCTGATGCCAGGCTACAGAATATTCCAAGATTTACTTTGGGAGAATCTGCAAAGGATATCAATGGGTACCTGATATCAGATCGTTTTTTAGAGAATGGTTCTTATTTACGTCTTGATAATGCATCTCTTGGATACAGCTTCAAACCAAAAATACAAGCTATTAAAAGTGTTCGCTTGTATCTAACAGCTTCGAATCTATTTGTGATTACCAAATACAAAGGAATTGATCCTGAAATTAATATGGGTGGTCTTACTCCAGGGATAGACAATAATAATTTTTATCCAAAAACTCGTAGTTATTTAATTGGACTTAACGCAACATTCTAATCCTTAAAAGGTAAAAAGATGAAAAAAATATATGTAATTATAACAGGGGTTATCATGATTTTTATGATAAACTCCTGCACTAAACTTGATGTGCCAGTTGAATCACAATATGTGAATGGCAACTTTCCAAATACAAATGCAGATTATACTGCTTTGCTAGGTACCATCTATTCAAACCTCTCTTCCAACTTTGCAGTAAACTACTGGCGGATGCAGGAACTATCGACAGATGAAGCCATTTTGCCTGCTCGTGATGGTAATTTTGATGATGGTGGTCAATACAGACAATTACATTATCATAGCTGGACATTTGATCATCCCAATGTAACAGGTATATGGCAATGGGGTTTTAGTGGAATAAATACCTGCAATCGTTTATTGACCGTAGTAAATAATGCAAACTCTTCTGCAAGTGTAAAAGCAGCATATACAGCTGAGATAAGAGCGATGCGTGCATTGTATTATTTCTTTATGTTGGACATATATGGAAACGTACCTATCATTACAACTTTCCCAGTACTTGAATTGCCAGCAACTCAGCCAAGAGCTAAAGTATATCAGTTTATAGAAAGTGAACTTTTAGCGGTTTTGCCTTCGTTACCTTCCAAATCGAATAGTATTTCAGTTAATATTTTACAATACGGACGCCCAACTAAGGGTATGGTATTTGCCTTGTTATCTAAAATGTATCTTAATGCTGAAGTTTATGTTGGTACACCACGTTATCAAGATGTAGTAGCAATGGCTGATAGTGTTCAAAACAATGGCAACTATTATCTTGATGCAAAATATAGGGATATATTTTTGCCAAATAATGGTCCTCAGATAAATGAAACCATCTTTGCAATTCCTTATGATCAGCAGATTCCTGGAAATCAGTTTACCAGATTTGGATTCTTTTATTATCTGGCACCAACTTATGGTTTTAGTGTAGGATTGAGTATTGCAATGAGTACAACACCTGAGTTTTATAATCGTTTTAATTTACCTGGTGATTTCAGAACAAAAACCTGGTTGGCAGGTCCCCAGTACATCCCAGATGGCAATGGTGGGTTCACTTCTCAACCAGCATATTTTCCTGGTACTACCACGCAAATCTATATCAATCCAATTTTAACTTTAGTTCCTCCGAAGCCGATGGATCTTGGTAATACTATTGCAACTCAAAGTGAAGGTGTAAGATCCATTAAATATTATCCGGATCCTACCATGATTCAGGCAACTCGATTAAATGGAAACGACGTACCAGTATTTCGTCTGGCAGATATCTATTTAATGAAAGCAGAAGCTATACTTCGTGGTGCTTCAGCTACAACAGTAAATGGAGAACTACAAACTCCGTTGGTTTTGTGTAATAAAATAAGAGCACGTTCAGGTGCACAGTTAGCTTCTTCTATGGATCTTCCGGGTATATTAGATGAACGTGCAAGAGAACTATCATGGGAAGCATGGCGTCGTAATGATCTGATTCGTTTTGGACTTTATGAACAGAGTTATCCTTTACCTAATGATAATCTGATAATGAATACAGATGTTAGCCGCAGACTTTATCCAATTCCTTCAACAGAATTAAAAACAAATCCTAACTTAATTCAGAATCCTGGTTACTAATTGTTTCATATACAACTTACAGAGAATGGTAAATTAAAAGTTTACCGTTCTCTGTTAATTAATTTGTTGAACTAGCTTGATCATAACATTCATATAATTACAAAAAATGAAATACTCTATCTGTTTATTGCTATTGGTATGTTTTTCTTTTATTTCCGATAACAAATTTGATGACCTTACAATTAATCAGATTCAAGTTATAGGATCTCACAATAGTTATAAGCAAGCAATTGATCCTGCGTTGTTTTCATTTCTGCAATCAAGGGATTCTGCAAGAATGAGTAAAATACAATATAGCCATATCAGCCTAACAGATCAGCTTAATTTGGGATTGTTGAATTTAGAAATAGATATATATGCTGACTCGAAGGGAGGAAAGTACGCACATCCAAAAGGGCTGGATTGGGTACCTAATCAGGCACCTTATGATACAGCCAAAGTTATGAATGAACCGGGATTTAAAGTCTTTCATATACAGGATATCGATTTCAGATCGAATTGTTTGACATTTAAAAACTGTTTACAGGAATTAAAGAAATGGTCGGAAGCTCATCCTGATCATTATCCTGTATTCATTACCATGAATACAAAAGACCAAAAGATTTCATTACCTGGATTTAATGTTCCCGAGAAATTTTCTCCTGAAATTTTCGATAGTCTTGATCATGTGATTACACAATATCTTGGTGTAAATCATTTAATAACACCCGACATGGTTCGTGGGAAATATGAAACACTTAATACTGCAGTATTGCACAATAACTGGCCTAAATTAAAAGATTCAAAAGGAAAATTTATATTTATTCTGGATGAAAATGGGGATAATAGAACTATGTATTTAGCTAATCATCCTTCTTTAAAAAACAGGGTATTATTTGCCGATGCTGAAGCTGGTACTCCAGAATCCGCAATATTGATTAAGAACAATGCAAAGTCAGACTTAACATTGATTAGTAATTTAGTAAAGCAAGGTTATATCATTCGCACCAGAGCTGATGGAGATACAGATGAAGCTCGTAAAAATGATAAAAGTTCTTTTGAAGCCGCTAAAAAATCCGGTGCGCAAATCATTACAACTGATTATTATCAGAAGAGTAGCTTTTTCAATTCTGATTATATCGTTTATTTTGAAAATGGGAATAAGTATCTACGGGTAAATACTTTGCTTCAGCCAAAAGATAAATAACGATTCAGAGAATAATAAAATATCTAAATCACCTCTTACTAATCTTATTCATCGAAATATTTCTCTGCAAGGAACATTTGAACCGATTCATTGTGGGATCGCGTTTTTGTGCATGCTTTTGACTGACACCACTATTCACGCGCTTTCTCCATAAATTAAAACTACTGCGCTTTAATTCTTTGCGCATGAGTGCAATGGTTTCGGCTTCGGTGATGCCAAACTGAAAAGTGATAGCTTCAAATGGCGTACGGTCTTCCCAGGCCATTTCTATGATTCGATCTGTGTCTTTCTGGTCCATAGTTGTATTTACTTCAACAAGTAATTGACCAAATTGTTTAAAAAGCGGTACTTCAAAACCTATCCTTATTTAGGTATATTGCTATACCAAAAAAACATAGATGAAGAACATCCTGATTACCCTTTCCATTATCATATGCACAGCAACTGTTCAAGCACAACCTGCCTTAAATACCATCAAAGTTTCAGACCTGAAAAAAGATCTGTATGCTTTGGCTGATGCGCATTTTCGCGGTCGCTCCGCTGGTACCATCGACGAACTGAAAGCATCTATGTGGCTGGGCGAACAGTATCGCGCACTTGGCTTGTTGCCTGCTGGTGATGATGGTTCTTATTTCCAGTTCTTTAATATGTGGCATAACCATATTGCCGATCAAAGTAGTATCAGCATCAACAATCAATCGCTTGCACTCTGGAAAGATGTAACTGTGGCACAAATGGCGAATGCCCAAATTGATGCACCGATTTTATATTTAGGTGATGCGTCTACTATGAGTACTGCTAATCTTGATGTGAAGGGAAAAGTATTGGTGATTGAAGCAAATGCTGCTGGCATTAATCTAAATGTATCATTACCCACCTGGCGTTATCCACGCAGCATCCTTGCTAAATATGGCAACGCACTCATTACAAAAGGTGCTGCCGCCATCATTTTTATTGCAGACGATATTGCAGAAAATGCATGGGCTGATGCGAACGAAAATAATTACCGTGGTTCTTTTGATATTGATGGCGGACCGAACGCTACTGTGCAAACTAAAGTGCCCGTATTGTGGGTGCATGCATCTGCGAAAGCACTTTTGCAATCTGCAGGCGCTAACTTAAAAGCAAACCTGATCATTGAACATCAGTCTTATCCCTCCGTGAATATTGTAGGATACATTAAAGGCACAGATAAAAATCTGGCTTCCGAATATCTGCTTTATAGCGGTCACCAGGATGCGCATGGTGTGCGCACTTCCAATCACCCGGATAGCGTATACTATGGTGCAGATGATAATGCCAGTGTGGATGTGGCCATGATGGCGAATGCACGTGCTTTTATTAAAAATCCTGCGAAGCGTTCTGTACTTTTTGTAATTCATGGTGCAGAAGAAAGAGGTTTGCTGGGTTCACGTTATTATTCATCGCATCCTACTGTGCCCATTACTTCTATTGTGGCGGTGTTGAATGGTGATATGATTGGTCGCAATAACCCCGATAGTGCAGCTATTTTAGGTATGCAATCACCTCATAAAAATTCAACTGCATTAGTAGAGATGGCTTTGCAGGCAAATAACGAAGGACCGAAATTTAAACTCGATACACTTTGGGATAAGCCCACTCATGTGGAAGGCTGGTATTTTAGAAGTGATCATTTGCCCTATGCACGTCTAGGAATTCCATCTTTGATGTACACTACTTTATTACATCCCGATTATCACACGCCTTTGGATAACGCGCAAAATATTGATTACGATAAATTGAAGAAAATGGCAGACTGGATGTATCGTACCGGATGGAAAGTGGCGAATGCGGCTGTTCGTCCGGCAAAAGATGTAAATTTTAAATTAGAACGATAAAGTGTAGATACTCAATTTTAAAAAGAATTATCTTTCATTACAGGTAATTAAGCATCAATATGGTAAATATTATTTGGATCATTTTAGTATTATTTGCAGTCTGGTTTATTTATATTTTAGCCACTGATGTTTTAAAAAATAAAAATGATCTAGAAAATGTAAGCTGGATCAAAACAGGACTCATTGGTTTTGTTGTTAATTTTTTTGATGTGCTAGGCATTGGTGCATTTGCTCCTCAAACAGCACTTTTAAAATTCACCAAACAAACCTCTGATAAGTTGATCCCGGGAACCATGAATGTGGCAAACACAATCCCCGTTTTAATTCAAGCCATCATTTTCATCAAAGTGATTGAAGTGGAGCCCACAACCATGGTTGTTATGTTTTTAACAGCTATGTGCGGTGCATTTATTGGTGCTGATATTATAGCAAAACTTTCTGAGAATAAAATCAGGCTAACCATGAGCATCGCTTTGATGATCACTGCTGGTTTTATGTTAGCTAATAAATTACATTGGATTCAGGGAGATGGTGTTGCCATTGGTATACATGGCTGGAAATTAGTACTGGCAGGAGCTGTTAATTTTATTCTGGGTGCTATGATGACTGCTGGCGTTGGATTGTATGCCCCTTGCATGGCGTTGGTTTTTTTATTAGGATTATCACCCCAGGTTGCTTTTCCCATCATGATGGGCTCTTGCGCTTTTTTAATGCCCCTGGCTTCCTATAAATTTATCAAATCAGGTGCGTATAATAAAAAAGCTGCTGTTGGAATGGCAATACCCAGCATTGTGGCAGTACTCATCGCAGCATTGATCGTAAAATCTTTACCATTAGATACACTTCGTTGGTTAGTACTTTTCATTATTGTTTACACTTCCATTACCATGTTTTGGAGTGCAGTAAAAAATAAATAAAACAATGAAAAAATATTTACTCCTTTTTGTACAAATTGTTTTGACCATAAACCTATTTGCCCAGCCACTATTTAACCCGGCTACTTATTTATGGTATAAAACTCCTGCCAAAAAATGGGATGAGGCCATTCCCATTGGCAACGGCAGATTGGGTGCCATGGTTTTTGGAAACTATGGCGAGGAAAGAATTCAATTAAATGAAAGTACGTACTGGTCGGGCGGACCTTATAGTACTGTTGTTAAAGGTGGATATAAAGTATTGCCTCAAATTCAAGCGGATGTTTTTAATGGGAAGTATTTAGAAGCACATAATTTATTTGGTAGAAACTTAATGGGCTACCCTGTTGAACAACAAAAATATCAGAGCCTTGCCAATCTGATTTTATTTTTTCCTGATCAGGATTCGGTTAGCAATTATAAAAGAGATTTGGATTTGAGCACCGGCATCAGTTCTGTTAGTTACCAGGCAAAGGGCATCAACTATAAAAGAGAAGTATTTGCCTCCGCGCCAGATCAGGTAATTGTGATCCGTTTTACTGCTGATAAAAAAGGAAGCTTATTTGTAAAAGCAAACCTTCGCGGCGTACGTAATCAAACGCACTCTAATTATGCCACCGATTATTTTAGAATGGATGCCAAAGGAAATGATGGATTAATACTTACAGGCAAGTCTGCAGATTATATGGGCGTAAAAGGTCAATTAAAATATGAAGCCCAAATTAAAGCAGTGGCAGTTGGTGGAACTACGCATACTAAAGGAGTCGATTTGATTATTGAAAAAGCAGATACGATTACTTTATATTTTTCTGCTGCCACTAATTTTATCAATTATAAAGATGTAAGTGGCGATGCTGCTAAAAAAACAAAACAGTATTTAGATGCCATTAAAAACAAATCATACGAATCCATTTACACCAGTACTTTAAAGGATTATAAAAAATATTTTAATCGGGTTTCCTTAACCCTTGAAAGTAATGATCGATCTTATCTGCCTACCAATGTAAGAATGGAGAAAATTCAAACCAGCCCCGACCCATCTATGGCAGCATTGAGTTATAATTTTGGAAGATATTTGATGATCTCCTGCTCCAGAGAAAATGGACAGCCTGCTAATTTACAAGGATTGTGGAATGATGACATGAACCCTTCCTGGGATGCAAAATACACGACCAATATTAATACAGAAATGAATTACTGGCCAGTAGAGTCAGGCAATTTATCAGAGTCAGCTTTGCCACTGATAAAAATGGTAAAAGAATTGCAGGATCAGGGTAGTCAGGTTGCCAGAGAACACTATGGGGCAAGGGGTTGGGTTATGCATCAGAATACAGATCTATGGCGGGTTACAGCGCCAATGGATGGTCCGACCTGGGGCACATTTACTGTGGGTGGTGCATGGCTTTGTACCCATTTATGGGAACACTATTTGTATACCCAGGACAAAGCCTATTTAAAAGAAATTTATCCTGTAATTAAAGGATCAGTACAATTTTTCTTAGATTTTTTGGTACCCCATCCCAATGGTAAATGGCTTGTTACGAATCCTTCTACTTCACCAGAAAATTTTCCGGATGGTGGTGGTAACAAACCTTATTTTGATGAAGTGACTGCTGGCTTTAGAGAAGGCACCACTATTTGTGCAGGTTCTTCTATTGACATGCAGATCTTATATGATCTATTTGGTTATTTTAATGAGGCATCAAATTTATTATCTGTTAATGATGCCTTTAATGAAAAAGTAAAATTAGCAAGAACAAAATTAGTGCCGCCTCAGATCGGCTCCGATGGATCGCTACAAGAATGGACCGAAGATTGGAAATCACTTGAAAAAAATCATCGCCATTTTTCGCATATGTACGGCTTATATCCGGGTAAAATATTAACACAAATAAATACACCAACATTTATTGAAGCGTATAAAAAAGTTTTAAATGAAAGAGGTGATGGTGCCATGGGATTTTCAAGAGCATGGAAAATGGCGCTATGGGCCAGGCTATTTGATGGTGAACGTTCTTATAAGATCTACCAGGGTTATTTAAAAGAACAATCATGCAGTTCTCTTTTTGCATTATGCGGCAGGGCACCTCAAGTGGATGGAACATTTGGAGTAACCGCAGCCATTACTGAAATGCTGATTCAATCGCATAATGGTTATGTACAATTATTACCAGCTTTACCTAAAAATTGGAGTGAGGGTAATTTTAATGGCGTTTGCACCAGAGGCGCTTTTGAATTTAATTTTTCATGGAAAAATAATACAATACAAAATCTCGAAATCAAATCAAAAGCCGGACAAAACTGTACTTTAAAAATGGATCAAAATATTAAGATCTTAAACCAGGGCCAGATCGTACCATTTAAAAAAACCGGTAAAGATCTATTTGAATTTAAAACCATTAAAGGACAAGTGTACCAAGTAGAATTGATTTAAAGTATTTAAAAATATCAAAGCATGCAAAACTACCCTAGTATTTTTAATGATGTGATCGGCCCTGTAATGAGGGGACCATCAAGCTCGCACTGTGCAGCATCACTGCGTATTGCAAGAATTTGTAAGGACTTGATGGATGGAAACATAAAAGATATTGTAATTGAATTTGATCCCAATGGATCTTTGGCAACAACGCACAAAAGTCAGGGTTCGGATATGGGTTTGTTTGGTGGATTTTTAGGTTGGGAAGCTTATGATGAGCGATTACCAGAATCAGAAAAATATTTAGCAACTGCTGGAATTAATTATACGATTCAAATTTGCGAATTAGAGGAAAAGCATCCTAACACTTACAAAATAAATTTAACCAGCGAAAAAGAATCCAGAGAATTAATTGCGATCTCAACAGGTGGTGGGATGATTGAAGTGATTCAAATTGACGGAAACAAAGTTTCAATTGCAGGGGATTATTATGAAACATTGATTTATTGTACCGACTTTAATACGATCATTTCCTATTTACAATCAGCGATTGATTATGATGATATTATTGTTCATGAAGGAACCACATCGTTCATTGAAATAAAATCTCAAAATAATATTCCTGAAATCATTTGGCAGGAAATTATTCAAATGAATGATGTAAAAGCTATAAAAAGTATTAAGCCCGTACTTCCGATCATGGCCAGGAAAAATTTATCGGTGCCATTTATTACCTGCCATGAAATGCTGGAATATAATAGAGATAAAAACAAAGCACTGTGGGAACTGGCTATTGCATATGAAAGTATTCGTGGGAATATTAGTGAAGAAATGGTTTTCGAAAAAATGCGTGCCATTATACAGATCATGGGCAATGCGATTGAAACCGGATTGAAGGGCACAAGCTATCATGATAGAATTTTAGGAAGCCAATCGCCACAGTTTAAAAAAAGCCTGGAAGCGAATCAATTAATTGGTGGGGATGTGCTTAATAAAACAATCATGTATGTGTCTGCCATTATGGAAGTAAAAAGTTCCATGGGTGTAATTGTTGCTGCTCCAACTGCTGGCTCTTGCGGCGGTTTACCTGGAGTAGTTTTTGGAACTGCACATTGTATTAATAATAATGAAGATGCCATTATCAAAGCAATGTTATCTGCAGGTCTTATTGGGGTATTCATTGCGGCGCATGCCACATTTGCTGCTGAAGTGGGTGGCTGTATGGCAGAAACAGGTTCTGGTGGCGGCATGGCAGCTGCAGCACTTGTAGAAATGAATGGTGGAAGTCTGGAACAATCTATTGCAGCCGCATCGTTAGCCTTACAAAATTCATTGGGCATTATTTGTGATCCGATTGGAAATAGAGTGGAAGCACCATGCCTTGGTAGAAATGTGATGGCTGCATCTAATGCCATCTCCTGTGCGAATATGGCATTATCGAACTACGAACATTTAATTCCTTTAGATGAAGTGATCGAAACCATGAAGGCTGTTGGTGATCAGATTCACCATACCTTAAGATGCACTAATCTTGGTGGATTATCAATTACTAATACCGCAAAAAAAATTGAAGCATTACTAGAAGAAAATCCACCCCTGTTTTTCAAAAGTTGTTAGAATTTATTGTAACTATTTTTTTCTTAAATGATAGCCTTTTGGTTTTGTAAATGCGCGAATTCCTGCATGCGATAAGGTAGCACCAAATCCGGAATTGCCTCTTCCACTCCAAGGTAAAGAAGCACTTACCCGATCACAACAATTCCAATATGCACTACCGGCATTCATTTGTTCTAATATTTCCATTGCACGAGAACGAGTGGTACTATATACTCCAGCTGTTAATCCATAAGCTGTGTCTTGCATAAGTGTAATAGCTTCTTCATCGTTACTCACTTTCATGATCCCAATGATCGGACCAAAAGATTCTTCTTTCATCACATTCATTTCATGTGTTACATTCACGAGTACTGTGGGACTAAAATAATATCCGTCCCCTTCTATTTTATTTCCTCCAGTTAAAATAGTTGCTCCCTTACTTACTGCATCCTGTACTTGATCTTCTAAAAATGCAATCTGCGATTTTCTACTTAATGGTCCTATATAAATTCCTGCTTCAGTAGGATCTCCGATTTTCCAGGACTTTACTTCCTGCACAAATTCTTTTACAAAACGATCATACACATTTTCGTGTACATAGATGCGCTCAACAGAACAACAGCTTTGTCCATTATTATAAAAAGCCCCGTCGGCAGTTCCTGCTGCAACTGATGCGATGTTCTCTATATCATCTGTGATATAGATTGGATCCTTACCTCCCAATTCGCATTGGCATACTACCATTTTAGGAGCTACCTGCGAATAAATATATTGACCAGTTTTATAAGATCCTGTAAAGAAGTAACCTTGCAATGGCATCTTTAATAATTGTGCTCCAACTGCGCCTGTTCCAATTGCAACCTGAAAATTATCAGCAGGGACTCCTGCTTTTTTTAATAACCTTTCGATATGCAATCCGGTTAAAGTAGAAAATTCAGAAGGCTTATAAAATACTGCGTTA
>SESB01002034.1_pt1 | contig 12273 bp, 11 predicted proteins | sample 3171441 | NCBI WGS metagenome assembly SESB01 (sample SAMN06051867, study PRJNA518727) | freshwater metagenome | biome: subpolar coniferous forest; feature: holomictic lake; material: water; isolation source: holomictic Lake 227, 6 m depth | place: Canada: near Kenora, Ontario | collected...
GGCGTCGGAAATGTCAATCACGGTGAAACTCCTTGGAATGCGAAAAGGCCCCGGACCTGAACGGTCCGGGGCCTTGACGGCGGGATTGAGGAAGTGGGCGAAACGCACCCAGGAGAATGATATCGAAGCGGTGGTGCGCCTCGTTTCGGGCTCAGACCGAGCCCTGATCAGCGCTACTTTCAGAGCCAGCAACACGTACGGAGGTCTCGGCAATGGGCCGAGCCTCCGAACTGGCGGCCAACGCCCGGCGTGCGATGTCGGCGGCTTGCCAGAGGCCGACCTTGAGGCCGTGAGACTCAGCCTCTTCGAGGGTATCGTGTTCGTGATCGCCGGGCTCTTCAGATGGCCCAAGCCGGGCGATCTCTTCCAGCGCCCGTTTCAGGTGGTGATGAGTCATGACGATCTCCTGAGCCACGAACGTCCGACACCGTTTCCGGCGAGGAAGGTGTCCAGTCGCAGCGCGGCGCTTCGGTTACTGTGGTGGGGTGATGGTGTGCCTCCGTCCATCGAGCGTGATGGCGGGGGCGGGGGCACGGTCATGACATCGTCATCGCGACCGGGGCCGGCGCGGCCTACAGGGCTGTCAGCCGCCTCGCGAGTCGCCACAGCAGCGTAATCGCCAGAAGTGGGATCACCATCACCCTGAGGATGGTGACGCCGATCAGGGTCGCGAGCGATAAGACGAAAGCTCCCGGCTCGTTGGCAATCACCACCGCTGCCGTTCGGACAGCATCGAACGTTGCTGGAGACTCCGTTGCTGACAGCGAGATGAGGGCCGCGGGCGCGCCGAACCGGCGGAGGTTGACCGTCGCCTCCTCGACCCGTCCAGAGGTGAGGGCTTCGGCACACCTGTCCGCCGACCACACGGCGGCCGGCAGGCCGAGTCTCGCCGCCAGCACCGCGACCAGCGCGACGCGGCAGAGCCGTCGAACAAGGAGAGCGCTGTGACTTCTGGCGCCGACCGTGCACCAGAGCCCCATCGACGCAGCGGCAATCAGCAGGGACAGTATGGGAAGGCCGATACTGCTGACACCGACCAACACGATGTTGGAAATAATCGCCGCGGTCGTGGCAACAAGAAGGGCCTCGTTGGCCGAGTCAACGGCTCTATCCAAAGGGTCGAGAAGCTCTCCTGGCGATACAGTGATGGCAACCCCGACCGTAAAGCTACGGGCCATGGAAAGAATCGCGTTCGCAGCCCGAGCTGTGACAAAGATACTGGCCGTGTCATTGAGCGTTCGTCCTGACGTCTCCAACGCTGTGCGATCAAGCATGTCAAGACCAAGGCGGCCGGGGATATAGTCGGCGACAAGGCCGATCACCACCACCGAGAGCGCCACGGCAATGGGGCGTAGCTTCCGGAACGGTCGGGTGACGGTCTTTTCCTGAGAATCGGTCATGGCAGGGCTTCCTGGTCGGAGTCATGCGAGCGCGAACTCCGGAGACGAACGTCTCCAGATGTTGGGCTGCGCTTCGAGGGGGCGGGGAAGTTGGAGGCCCCGAGGTCACCAACAGGGCGGAGCCAGCCAGAGCCATGACATCGGTCCAACTGTCGGGTCCGGCGCGGCCACCCTGGACGAGAGATGGCCGACTGGAGCGGCATTCGTGCGGGCGATGGGGGTGGGCATGGACTGGAAACAGGGCGCCGGGCGACCAACTACCGTGGAATGCTGGCCACCGCGGCCGGGCTGACAGCTGCGGCATCCGTAACCTGGACAGGGAGCGGGTGCGGCTCTTGTCCTTACCCATCCATACTCCGAAGCATCGCGGGTTTGGAGGCCAGCCCATGGCATTCGTTCGACCTCGCCGGCCCAAGCCCCAATGGCGACGGGTGGCAGAAATGTTAACCCCGGAGAGGAAGAGGAGCGGAAATCTCAACACCGGTCTCGCCGTAGAGGGAAAGGTGGTTGCCATCCTATTGAAGGTGATCAAGAACCGGCCGCGAACCAAGGTACCTTTGACCGCCGCGCGACAGATTTGGACTCCGTTGGCTGGCCCATAAGGTAAAAAAAGGGGGAGGCCGTGGCCGATCTGTCGGCCACGGCCTCCCCCCATTTCCCACCACGGCCCATCTCGCCGTGACCTACCCCTGCCGCCTCGCGCCGGAGCCCTGGACCGACCGCTCGATGTACTCGGCGACATCGGCAGCGGTGTACCGGATGGCGCCGCCGGTGAGGCGGCGGTAGCGCGGGCCGCCCTCGGCCCGGCGCCAACGCTCGACGGTCTCAGGGTGAACGCGCAGGGCTTGGGCAACCTCTTTCGTGGTGAGGAGCGCAGGCAGGTTGCCGGTCCTCTCGGTTGCCAGAAGAGGCAGGAGCGACGCTCCGTCGAAAGCGGGATGCAACATGTCGGTCATGGGCGACTCCTTCACAGTAGGCCGGCCTCGGACGGCCGGCGCGGTGGCGATCACGCGGCGTCGACCGCGCGGTGGATGTCCTGCACGTATTCAGAGACTATGCCCGTCGCCGCCGACAGGTGCGCGCGGTCGAGGTGGGCGTACTTCTGGGTGACAACCGGGGATGAATGGCCGAGCAGCCGCTGCACGGTGTAGATGGGTGTGCCCTGGGTGACGAGAATCGATGCGTAGGTATGGCGAAGGTCGTGGAGCCGGACGTTGGCGAGGCGGGCCGCTTTGCGGGCGCGATCCCACACCGCCCTCAGGTCCTTCCTGAAAGTCCGCGTGCGCGGGTCGAGGAACACCGGCGCGTCGTCGCCGAGCCGGGGCAGGCGCTGGAGCAGGGCGACGGCGACGGCCGACAGCGGCCGGTCGAGGGGGCGTCCCGACTTGGTGTCCGGCAGGCACCACGCCCCCGTCGCCAAGTCGATGTCGGACCAGCGCACCGTGAGGACCTCGCCCAGCCGGGCGCCGGTGAGCAGCAGAAACAGCACCGCCGCCGCGCCGATGGGGTCGGGATCGGCATCCACGGCCTGCACCAGGGCGGCGATCTCGTCGCGGGTCAGGTACCGCTCCCGCCCCGACGGCTCGCGGAACTGCTGGATGCCCTTGGCCGGGTTGCGCTCCGCCAGCTCCCACTGCACCGCGAGATTGTACAGATGCCGGACCAGGGCCAAGAACCTGTTGGCCGTGGCCGGCCGGCAGCCTTCGGCGACAATGCCATCGATCATCGCCTGTACCTCGCCGGAGCGGAGGTCGCTGAGCGACCGATGCCCCCAAGCCGGCAGGATGCGACGCTGGAGCATCCTTGCGTCCTCGGCGGCGCTTTTCTTGCGCAGTTTCACATGAGGCAGGTAATGCCGCTCTATGAACTGTGCCACCGTCAGGCGGGGCCGCTCTGGCTCGGCCTGGGGTGTGCCAGAGCGACCAATCTCGGCGTGCAGTTCGATGGCCTTGCGCCGGGCATCGTCCAACGACAATTCGTCAGCGCGGCCAAGCCGGACAAAATGCGCCCGCCTAAACCTCTTCTTACGGTAGTAGTAGGTTGCCCCACCGCGCCGGACCTCGAGGGCGAGGCCGGGGGCTCGGGTGTCGGTCACCGTCACCTTCCGCCGACCATCTAGGACGGCGCCCAGGTTGGAGAGCAACTTCTGGTTAATCAACGCTTTCATGGCGCAAAAAAAGCCCCGCCACCCGCTGGGGCGGCGGGGCTTCTCCCTCCCTGCTTAGGGGTTGGTTGGCACCTGCCGGAGCGACGGGCGCTTTTCTGCAACCGCCCACCCCTGCTTAGCAGCCCAGGCGGGGTCGGCCTGCACCGCGAGCTCGGCCCAGGCGATCTGAGGTGGTCGCCGGCCAGGCTTCAAGTCCCGCAGCCACTGGTTGACTGCGTCCCGCCATGCTTTGGCAACAGCGGACGGGACCTCGACGGCCTCGAGAATCTCGTCGACACCGAGGCCGAGAAGCAGCCACCATCCGTTGCTGGCCTTGGAGCCACCAATCTTTGCCGCGGAGTACGTGTCGCCGCTCTGCGTGGTAAGAAATGCGAACATAGAACCTCCTGTCGTTTAGTTCGCCGCCGGTCGAACCCTGACCGGCCTGTTTGTCTTGGACCATCACACCGGAGAAGGCTATTCATTGGCCGTGAGGCTCACTACTACCTGTGAGCCTCACGACGACGACTTGAGCTGCAGGTGAGGAGGGGGCATTGGACAAAAAGAAGATGTCAGGAAGCCAGGAGCCCGATCTCCGCGCCCTCCCCAGATGGGTCCCGCTGCGCGTCGCCTTCGCTTACGTGCTCGGCCGCGTCGAGGCGACGATGGGGATACCGCCCGAGAAACGCCGGGGAACCGACAGAATCTGGCATGAGGTGTGCGACTACCACTTCGGCATTTCCGAGAAGAAGCTCGTCGGTCTGATAGCGCCACACCCCGACACGGGCCTCTTCGATGGCAGCACCGGCGAGCGCGTCAAGCCCACCCCGCAACCCGACGCTCTCCAGGGCAGGCTGATCGCCGGGGATGAGACCCCCGCCGACGATCACGTCGAGCCCAGTCCACAACCCGACTCACTCGACGACGACGCTCGGTTCGCGGTGGTCGAGGCCCACTTCGCGCTGATGCGCATGCTCCAGAGCGGCGACGTGGCCGCGACGGCAGTCAGGCGACCGCTCACAAACGCCTGGGGAGACGACCCAGCCGGGGGCCGGAGTGGTAGAGAACGTGAGGAAGACGTCCCGGCGAGCTGGTGGCGATTCCCTGGGCGACACACCGACGCCGATGACAACGTTTGGTGCGCGGCGCCGATCCCAGACTATGTCGACTCGGCGGTCAACAAGAGGGCCATCGCCATGGACCCCGACGACCAAGACGAGGTCTGGGACGACATCCGCGTCGACGCCCGCCAACTGGTCGAGAACATCACCGCGATCGAGCGCGCTGGTTCGATCGCGGCGCGGCAGAAGAAGCCGGGCAGGCCCGTGGGGAATGGTGAGAGCATCCGCGTGAAGTTCCACATCGGCACTGATCGCCGCGTCACGATCGGCTGTGACACGAATGATGTCACCTTCACGTTGACGAAGGGATTCGCGGCATATTTCATCGTTTTGTCCGAGTCAGAAGGGCGTATCCACTACGACTTACTTGACCAAGCCGCAGAAGTACTCCATAGAAACCCAGGGTATCCCATCGTTGATACAAAACGATTAAAGACACAGTCTAAAATTAATTCAGATTCATTAAGGCAGGATGTTCAGAAGGCAATGTCTTACTCAAGGGATAAGATTAGAGGTAGAGCAGAGGAAGCTGGGAGAGAATTCATGGAGAGAGTTGCGGATGAACTATCATTTTCCAAAAAGGGCGCGCAGCTATCTGGCAAGAATACTTTGGCGCCCGGTTTTAGCACCGATCCTGGATGCATCTGTGTCTACACTCGGTCTCAGGACATCACATGGGACCTGCGCCCGCGCCGACAACAGCCCACCGTCGCCAACACGCCCGATGACAAGGGCTCACCGTCCAACACCAGCGAGCAGGACTGACGCAGAGACCATGGCCGGCATGACGTTTGGTGTAGCTAGCCTCTCTGCTACTCCCCAGCCTGCTTGTTACACCAACACCGCCCGCAGCCCGTCGGCCTACACCGTCGGCATTGTGTCGCTTTCCGCTTCAGTGGTAGCCGCCAGCTCGGCTTCAATCTTCTCAGCATCGGCTTCGCGGAAAGCCATCCTGAAATCGAAATCAGGAAACATCTGCAGGATCACTCGCAGAGCGGCAATCGTCTCCGGCAACGCGGCAACGCAGTGCGGGACGAGCTCGAGGTTCTTCCGGCCAGAGTTCTTGATGTCATCGGCCGAAACCTGGAAGCCTCGGTCAGTCAGAGCCTTGGCGACCTTCGACATCGAGCGCGGCTCGAACCGAATCCCCCACTCGCCCCGCCGCCCGGCCAGAAGGAACTGGCGCCGCAGTAGCCCGACTCCGCGGTCATCGTTGACCTGTCGCGTCCTCACCCCGGCCGCCGCGCTTGCTCGCCGAGCCGCCGACGCGACGGTGATATGGGACTCGCAGTCTAGGAAGTCGTCGAGAGTCCGAACCACCCGCTCGTTTGAGCGCTCCCAGGTCTCCACCAGAGCCCTGGCCTCCTCGGCGTCGGAGACGGTCTCCCACGGCCGGGTGTCGAACGCCACCCGCTCCGACTTCCGCCCGATCGCGACCATCCGCGCCTCCGTCGGCCGGCGCCGGTAGTCGTAGCGCAGGCGGATCCGCCGCTTGCGCTTGACACCGACCAAGTCGAGCGCGTGGGTGAACTGCTCCCGCGATGAGATGAGCTCCTCATGCTCGATCTCCAGTCCGTGGTGATAGCCCAGGTAGAGCTTGACCATGCGGAGGTTCTCGTGCCGGGAAGCGCAGTCAAACTTGATGCCGCCCTTGGCGCAGACCGGCTTGGAAGTGCCGAACCGTCGCGCCGTCATGGTCATCCGTGTGGTGATCGAAATGATCTGCTCAGCACGGTGCTTCGGCTTAGGGTCAAGGACCAGCTTATCGCCGAATAGCCGCTCTCGGATGCTCGCAAAGTACTTACAAAGGGGCCCCTCCAGGTTCAGCTGTTCGAGAGGAGCATCGATCAACAAACCGTCAGTGGTCGCGCTCACCACAGTGGCCGAGGCCGGGACGCCGTACAAGATTTCACCCAAGATGGCCCGGATGCAGCTCGTCACCCAGGCGGCAAAAAACGGCTCCGAGAGCGGCGAGAGCTTGAGCGCCTGGGTAGACAATGTCGATGGGTCGAAGACACGCTTTGCCTTTAACCCCTGGGCGGTAAGGCCGTAGGTCGAATTCCCAAGTTCCTTCCACATACTGTTGAGCGCCTCGTGGGTTTCCTTCGGATACTGCTTCCGCTTAGTCTGGACGAGATGGGTAAGCTTCTCAAAGATGTATTCGTCAGATGCCCATGGCACCTTGATTCCCTGGATGATCTTCACTGAAGCATTCATCTTCCGTGCCAGGAACACCTCGGGCGAGGCGACAAACACCCGATCCGCGGCGTGAGCCCGCAGCGGGAACACCAGTGCGCCACTCTCCGTCCGCACCGGCAGACAGGGGAACCGCGTCCCCTCGGGGAACGAGAACTCGACCCAGCATACCCCCATGTCATCGATGCCATAGGCGTCCGGGTCAAACTCCTGGTAGGCGCGCTCGTAGGCGAGCGGTCTGAGGTTTGCCATCACGCAGGGGTAAGCCCCAGGCAGGTCGAAGTCGTACCATACCCCCCGAGGTGTGGGGCCGTGCCAGTAGCACTCGTTGCGCCCGCCGTGGAAAGCGTTGCAGGCGAGCTGGTAGTAGATCTCCAGCCCAGGCGTGGGCAGCAGCTCCGCCTTGGCCGATGTGTAGCGGCGCCGCTTCTCGTCGAACCGCTTCACCTTGCGGACCTCGCGCCCCACCAGCCGCGCCACGGCGGCCCGCCCGCCGGCTAGGCTGGTCTGGAGCGAGCAGGAGGCGCCCGCGATCGTCGTCGGCGTGCGCCGAAGTCCCAGCTCCTTGCGGGCGAATTCCTCGAAAAACAGCCCGACCTCAAGGGCGATCTTAGCGTCCTGGTAGGCATAGGCGTCGAACGCCTCGCGGTGGTCGCGCATGATCAGGTCCATCCGCGCCTTCGAGTATTCGGCGGCGAGCCCTTGGCCAACCTTCTCCGGCCTCTCCTCGGCGGGTCCACGCGGTACCTCGAGGTCCGCGTGGAGATCGAGCTTCTTCGTCCCCACGAGAAGCGCCGCCGCAGCCAGGGACTTGCTCGATCCAGGGGTGAGCTTGAGGGTGTCGACGAAGCGCACCCTCACCTTGAACCGCCGTCCGCTCAGCGAGCGCAGGGGTATCTGCCGGCTGGTGCTGTAGGAGCGCCCAACATCGCCATCGTCGGGCACAGTCGGGCCCACCTCACCAACGTCGGTATCGTCAGCGCCCACTACCTCCTCGAGCCCGACGGCATGGCCGGCCGGGCGACTCGCGACTGTCTTGCCGAGCCCCTTGAACTCGGCCCGCATGTTCCAGAAGTCCCTGAAACTCGTCACATCGCCGCGGAGAAAATGGCCGTAGCACACGATCTCGTCTGGGACGCCGCGGACGACGCCATCCCGCATCGCCTGCTTTAAGGCGCCCTGGATGAACTGCTCCATGGTAGGCCGATGCTTCCGCTCTGAGCCCTCGGGCACGTACATGTAGCGCGACGTTCGCCCGCCACAGCCAACCACCGCCGTCAGGCACAGGACCTCGTTCTCCCACCCGTTGCCGGCCGGCCACGTCGTCCACTCGGCGTCGAACCCCATTCGAACCGGCGGCCCACTGTAGGGCGGCGGCTTGAGTCCGGGCTTGTAAGAGTCAGTTGCCTGCTTGATCGCGACGGCATCCCGTCGCTTCATCGCGGCCTTGATCTGGCGGGCGGTTTTTGGCTTGGCGTTGAGCCGCGCCCAACTCTCCAACTCGCCTGGGGTCAGCACGTCCAGCCCCGCCCCCTGGCGCAGCCGAGCGAGGATCGCAGGGTCGACATGATCGAGCTCGGGGTCCCCGTCGACGTGTTCGGGCTCGTCGTCTTCGTCTGTCTGGTCGGGTTCGTCGTTGGCCATGGGGCAGCATCCGTGCTGATCGTCTGGCCGAAGCTGACCGAGACCTGACCCGAAGGTCAAGCCACCTGCGACCCCTGAGAGCCGTCACGGCGACGTAGAATGGTGTAGCGAGACTCTCCCTACTTCCCCTGCTCAAAGGCTACACCAACACCGAAGCCGGCAAGCGGAGACGCAGCAACCATCCGTGCGGCAAAGCGGTGCCCAAGGTGCTTCGTTGGTCCCAAAGGTTCTATCTGGTCACAAAGACCTCAACCCTACGCATCTCCGGTCCAGAGCGTCCGTTTTTGCCGCATCACCATCTGCCAGCGCTCGTAGCGGTCAGGCCATTTCAGCGCGAAAAGTTCGATCAACCGGATCGCCTCGTCTAGCCGCTCCAACGCACCATCTGGGTCACCATTGTCCTGGAGATCGCTAGATAATGTATTGAGGCATCTTACAAGATCGGGCGTGAAACGGCTCGGCGCGGTAGCAGCGAGTGTTCTGTAGAGTTCCACCGCCTCGCGGCTCGCGCTTAGAGCACCCCTGCGGTCTCCAGCGGCACTGCGACAGAGAGAGAGATTGCCAAGGCACTTAGCTAAATCAGGCCGAAAGCGGGGCGCGTTGGCGGCTACAAGAGTTCGGAAGAGCTTTTCAGCCTTGCTGCCGTTTTTGAGAGCCCTGGAATGGTTCCCTGTGTCGAGGTAGCGGTTAGAGAGTGTGCAGAGACTTGTTGCAACCATTGGCGTGAATTCAATCGGGTCAATCTCGGCAAGCCTCTGGTAGAGCCGAGCGGCTTCCCGACTGGCATCGAGTGCCCCGAAAGGATAATCATTGCTATTCAAATAGTTGGAGAGGTTGTTCAGGCAACCAGCCAGATCGGCGAGAAAAGCTCCCGTGCTTATGACGGCAAGGGCCTTGAATATTTCCACCGCTTTGCGGCACGAGCCGAGCGCACCAAGCTGATCGCCGGTATCATTGAGGCGGTTGCCATGAGTGCTGAGGCACTTTGCTAAATTATGTGTGTAGCGATCAGGGTCGATGTCAGCGAGGGTTTGACAGAGCCGCACAGCCTCTCGGCTCGCCTCAAGGGCTTCGTTGAAATTACCGTTTTCACTCAGGCAGATGGAGAGGTTGTTGAGGTAACTGACGCGCTGGTCGTCACTTTCGGCTGTAGCGACCAACTCCTTCCAGATGATGATGAAAAATCCGGCCTGGCCTGCGGGAACAAATCTTGCCGCGATCTCTGCCAGCGTCCCGCAGCGCTCGGGGTGGTTGGCGACCATGCGTTCGAGTGCGGTGCCGAGACGATGATCAAATTGTCCGAGCACGATTTCAACGTCATGGGCGAGGCGAAACAGACGATCAAGACGGGAGGCGGGGTCAACTACGATGGCAGCCCATAGCCACTCAGGGGCAATGGACCAGCGCTCAGTAAGCACCCGTTTAACCAGAACGGCAGCGACCAAGTCCGGAGCGGGAGGCTCCAGGGTGCCGTCAGGACCGAGGCGGCCGGTGGAGTGCAACGCGTCGACCACCGCTCCGGTTGCCGGAAAGCCAATTTCCAGGGCAGGGTCGGCGAGTTGGCGGAAATCGGCTTCGCTCAGCGGTCCCCGAATGGCCGCGAAGGCCAACAGACGCTCCAGCAGATACTCGTTGAGGTGATGTTTTTCACTCTCTCTACGCAGGCGGCTTATTTCTCGACGGACCAGGGCGTCAATTATCTGGTTACTGGCCACGGAGATCACAGACCGCTCTGGGTGCAACACACTGAAGATCGCGGCGGCGGCTATGAACAGCGGCAGGCGGTTCTCGGGGGCGCCGTCCAGCCAGCGGTCGAAGGCGGTGGCGTCCACCGGTTGAGGCTTAAAGCCCTGGTTGGCCGGAACGCGCCGCTGCGCCCCGGTGAAGATGGCGTAGGCGTGGCCGGGCTCGCGAATCGGCTCGAGGGGCAGCGGCGCATGATCGAAGAGTTCACCGACGCCGGCCCGGTCCAACTCGTCCTGCCAGAACGACTCGCCCTTGCGGCTGAGCAGCAGCAGGCGCAGGCGGTAATCTTTGGGCGTGGCGGTGCGGCCCAGCCGGGCCAGCAGGCCGCGCACCGCTTCGAGATGCTCTTCGGGATAGTCGAGAATCCAGAACGCCCCGGCTTGGGCTACCGGCATCACCCGCAGTTGCGCCGCCTCGATGAAACCGGCGCTCCACGCCTCGCCCTGCAGCCGTCGCGCCAGCTCCGCCGCCAGCCGTGTCTTGCCGATCCCGCCCGGCCCGCTGACGAAACGGGCGCGCAAGGGCTCGCCCCCGGTGGCCCAGTCGTAAAGCTCGGTCATCTCGCCGTCGCGGCCGATCAGCGCCGTCAGTTCGCCGGTCCAGCGCAGCCAGGAGAAGATATCGACCCTCGGCGTCAGCCCCCGCCACGGCAGCTCCGGCTCGGCGGGCGGCGGGCTGGCGTGGAAATTCTGCACGAGATCACCGCGGACCTCGCCGAGATTGACGTTGCCGATGAACTGGTCGGCCTGAAGCGCGGTGCGCGGAAAAAACGACAGCCCGGCCATCAATGCCCCCCGCCGGGGAGGGACAGATAGGCGAACACGGCGCTGGCCACCCCCGCCACCATCGCGATGACGTTGACGACATCAAAGCCGCCGCCCTTGGCGGGCGCCGGGGGCGGTGCCGAACAGCTCTGAATGAGGTTACCACCGACATCGCCCAGGTTGGCGTTGCCGGTGACAGTTCGCGCCTTGAGCACGCGGTTGCCGCGGCTCCCGCGAACGATCAGGAAGGCGAGGCAGAGGCCAGCAATCACTCCGAACAGGACACTGGTCATCACGGCCCTCCTCCCGGTTTCTTCAAAATCATGCTACAAGTTGGTCGAACCGCGTCAATGAAAGAGGCGTTGGACTGCGCCAATCCGCTTTATGACCAGATACTTCGCATCGTAGGCTTCATTTTGCGAGCGTGTGCGGGGGGCAGGTCGTGGTCATCCATAGTGTCTGGTTTCGCTGCATCCCCATCAGCCAACACCCGTAGTCGCGGTCAGGCCATTTCAACGCGACAGGTTCGATCAACCGGATCGCCTCGTCGAGCCGCGCTAACGCACCATTTGGGTCACCATTATCATGGAGATTGCATGATAACGTATTGAGACACCTTGCTTCCGAGGTTGACCATCGTACCAACCTGACCCGAGGAGACCGAGATACGAGTCGCAGTGTCAGAGACGCCACTCCTTCTTCATGACAGCGAGCAGGTCGGCCTGTCGCTTGTGTAGAGTCTTCTCGTCCCAGACGGTGGAGTTGACTATCTGGGTCGTGAGAGCGAAGGTAGTCGTACCATTTCTTACAAAGTATTGAGTCTTTTTAGGGATAAAATCTAGGTTTCCAGCCTGAGAGTTCTTGCGTCGAGGTAGAAGAGCTAGGTTGCCGAGCCTGTGCACCCAACTATCGCGGACGTCAGGCGCGGGGAAGGTCGAGACCCAACCGCTTCCTGGGGCCGGGTTCTGCGGCATGACGTGCTCGACGGTGATGACGTCGGGGTGGTGGGTAACACCCCCAGCGGAGAGCAACTCGTCTAGGCGCAATAGTAACGGTAGGCGGGTCTTGACGCCTAGGTAGACAGGACCATCGAGCGTAGTGGCAACGCTCGCGCACTCAGCGGGCGTGAGTTGGAGCACTGAGTCGGGCGAGTGAATGTCAGCCGAACCTTCCAGAGCGGTGAGTATCCTCCCGAAGCGTTGGATGCGCTCGGTCGTGCCGACACGAAGCAGGAACAGCGCGTAGGTCAAGCGCTC
>SESB01002036.1_pt1 | contig 12269 bp, 14 predicted proteins | sample 3171441 | NCBI WGS metagenome assembly SESB01 (sample SAMN06051867, study PRJNA518727) | freshwater metagenome | biome: subpolar coniferous forest; feature: holomictic lake; material: water; isolation source: holomictic Lake 227, 6 m depth | place: Canada: near Kenora, Ontario | collected...
TCGGACCAGGCTATCATATTGGGATTTCATCATAAATGCGGCAATGAGGGGCGTTTTTATGGCTTAGAGTGGCCTTTACGCAACCAAAATGATAGTGATAAGATGACTACGTATCTCTCAGTTCATGGTCGGCTTCACTCGAAGTTATCTTCCTGTCGAAGCCACTTGCACCAAGATTGATTTTGACCTGTTTGATAAACGACAAACTGCCCACAGCGATGTTCTCAGATCATCTACTTTCCCGGATATTCTCTTCGCTTTTAAGAGCCTCCTCGAGGGCCAATTGACGCTTCCAAGCTCGAAAAGGATCATGAACCGTTTCAATTTCTGCTTCCGAAATATCCTCAAAAATCACTTCGGCAAGGACGCCCTTGCTTTTAAAATACTGCTCAAGCAAATTATTGTGGGCTTGTGAGAGGCGGCGAAACAGGAAACGCACGCCGCCCCTGTAGCAACGTTCACGTTAAAAGGGTCTTCCGAGGTATAAATATACACTGTTGTTTATATCGGTCAGTGAACGCCCGTAGCCCAGATACAAGGGTCCGATCGGGCTGTCGGCGGCAACGAAGACGCACGTGGATTGAAGCACCCCGTCCGGATTGCCCGGCACAAGCGGACCGCCAACCTGGCCGACCTCATACGAAAGACCCCCGTAGACCCCCTCAAGCAGGCTTCCTTGCAAAATCCTGTGGTAATAAACGAGCCGGGCGAATTTCAGATCTTCTCCAACCAACTGGCCCGTGGCGTAGCCCGACTGCTGCATGAAACCACCCCATTGGAACAGGTCATAACGCGGCAACTGATCGGAGCCGATTCTGCCGCCGGCTTTCACACTGAAGTTGAACGAATGCGGACCGAATGAACGAACGACGGTTCCGTCGACGTCCCACTTGGTGTAGTTATCGTCGGCGCCGATCGCGTTGTTTGAGTTGAACAAATTCAGCCCCCCTCTCCAGCCCGAACGCGGAAATTGTGCACTGTCTATCTGATCGAGAAACAGCCGTGCCCTGAATGCCCCTTGTGAGATGTTGTCATTCCCAGGTGACAGGCTTTCCGGCCCGGTGCTGAGTTCAGGGGATAGCACGCCCCCCACCATGCCGATCCTGAGCTCGCCGTACCGTGTGAACTGGCTGCCGAGGTCAATTCCGCCAAGAAAAGTGTTTACTCCATAAGTGGCGATGCGATGGCTGCCTTGATAGAGGTCTGTCCAGCGCTGTTCGTACGAGGCGTGCGGGGCTACGAAGAAGAAGCCCCGGTCATCGAGCGGTTGGTAGAACTCGGTCATGAAACTGCTGGTGCGGCCGATCTGTAAATCGTTTCGCCACTCCGCACCGAGCGAGTTAAGCCAGGTTCTGCGATAGCTGGCAAGAAGGTTGAAATACGCACCGCCCTGAAAATCGCTGCTGAGCCCCAATCCGAAACGCAGATAGTCCGGCCCCCAGGATTTTTCGATCGCGTCCACCGCAAGCACCCGCTTGCCGGGTTCTTCCAGGAAACGGTAATTCACGTGTTCAAAATTATCGGTGCCGTAGATGCGGCGCATGTCGCGGTCGAGTACCTGCTGATCGATCGGCTGACCGGTCTGAGTCTCCATCACCCCCTGCATCGCTATTGGGTTGACGCGCTCCGGATTCTCGAACCGGATCTCGTCGACCGGTCTCAGGTCCGGCGCCGAGGCGACCAGTTGCTGCTGGCTGAGCGCGGCGTATTCCTCGGCCGGGATGGAGAGTTGTGCGAGCCGTTTCGCCACCTTGCGGGCTGCTGCCTCGCCAAGAGGGCTGATCTGGGGCAGGTTGTCAAAATCGCCGGTCGAAAAGTCTCCCAGCTCCGGCGAGATCAGAATATCGGTGGGTTTCAGCAGCGCCAGCGAGGTCTGAACATTCTGCTCGGTCAGAATGCTGAGCATCTGCCCGGATACGCCGAGGATTCCGGTCAACTCTTCGCGCTTCAACAGAGGCGTGCCGACATTCACCGCGATAATGATGTCAGGGCTCATTGATAGACCTGTTTCCACCGGCAGATTTTGGGTGAGCATGCCGTCAACCAGCAATTTGCCAGAGATCTCCACCGGTGCAACTGCGACAGGAACCGACATGCTGGCGCGCATGACGTTGGCCAGTTCGCCCTCGCTGAAAACCACGACTTTGCCGGTCACAAGATCCGTCGCCACGGCTCGGTAAGGAATGGGCAGATCATCGAAATAGTGGAAACCTTTGGCCTTGGAGAGCCGGCGGAGTACTGTCTCGAGCTGCACACCAGACACGAAGCCTTTGGGAAAACCCAATTTGCCGTCGTTGTACCCAAGTTCAGGGCCAAAGAAAATTTTGTAGTCATACTGTTTGCGGCGCATGGACAGCTCCTGGCGCGGCGGCTGCTCTTTAAACAGGAGTTCGGTTGAGATGCCCGCGATGATTTCCTCCATTTCCTCAACGCTCGTTCCCGTTGCATAGGAGGCGCCGACCAGCGCCCCCATGCTGTTACCGACGATGCAATGTATAGGCACGCGATACTCTTCCAGAACCTTGAGCACGCCGACGTGTGCCGCGCCCCGCGCCCCTCCGCCGGACAGCACAAGACAGATTTTCGGCTGTCTGGCGCCGTCCGCCTGCCGAGCTGTTTCGTCTGCTCTGGCCGGTATCGCTGCGGCAAGAAGGAAGGCGGTCAAGGCGAGCCCGAATACGGCGATTAATGCTTCAAAATGAAATCGTGTTCTCATTTACTGACCTTCCCGGATGCGCCGTCTGTTGCTTGTTCATTGACATGAGCGCGCCTTCAGTGCGTTGATTTGGTACATATACGACATGAACAGCCGCCGGCCGTTCTCGATAGTGCCATGATGTGCCCGATAGCATCCTGATGTTTCGGTAAGAAACCTTGGCATTCAAAGCCTCTCCTTGACTCTTTCCGCTATCCGCTATCCATCACTTAATAACAATTTCAAATGAGGACGCGAAAAATTTAAATATTTCATCAGGGGTTGATTTTGGTGATTTTTGATCCTTGAATTCCCAGCCCCGCCATTAACCCTTTCTGGCCGAAGGTGAAGGCATAAATACCTTCTTGGGCAGTCGAGGTTGACAACGTTCGCGCTTTCCCCTCGTCCACGAAGACAATGCTGGGACCCACACCAATCTCCCATCCGTTACTTTTGTTGAGATACTCAAGAGATGCGGTATCCATTAAAAACAAGGCATAACCGAATTTCTGGGCACCCGCCTGCAAACCGTAGGAACCTGCGACGGAATTGTAGTAACCTACGGTTTTACCCTCTATCAACAATGCGCCTTCTCCATATTGTCCACCAACAAGGAATCCCACCTTCAAGATACTCGGGAAAACCAGAACACCTTTTGCTACTTTGGAAAGTTCCTTGGCAGCAGGGCTGCTGGCATACAGTTTTTTCAGCGCCTTATCAACTGCGCGATCCAACTTTGCCGTGTCACCAGCCATGGCGGATAGGGTAGAACAAGTTGCGGTAAATACGGTCATCATCAATACAACAAGTGATAAACGAATCATGTTACGCATAAGAATCTCCTTTTTTTGTTGGTAATATTGATATTATTCTACTCTTGTTAGGTCATGGCTTTCGAAATACCCGCTTTCCGGTAAGTTTACGGCCGTCATCAAAGGTAAGCAAATGATCGACAATCAGTGTTCTGCCCTCATCCTGAAGATAACGCCAGGAGGTCCATACTGGTTTTCGGCCAACCTGGGTTACGGACTTCATGGTGGTTACTATAGATGTGCCTTTTTTGTCCCAGACACTGCGGAACTCGATTTTGCCCAGCTTTTCAATGTCAAGGATATGTGTTCCGCCATCCAGGATCAGGGGCAGGGTCTGGTTGCCAAACAAAACGGTGCTGAACTTGATGGTCAATGTCTTGTCGGTTTGGGTGATATCCTGTGTCACGGACATCGTGTCCATAACCTTGCGCATGATCATGGGAACCCCCTGAACAGCAAGCAGAGCATCCATGGAAGTGGCTTCCGGCGCTTTCAGATCAAGCGTCCAGAAACCCGAGAAATTCGGGCGGTCTGCTGCCTGAAGCGAATGCACCCCCATTACCACCATCAGACTCAATACGAAAAGTGCTCGATAACAACGTGCCATGCATACCTCTGTTTTATTAACACTAATACAGAACTGTAAATGCTTTGTAAACAGCTTTTGATGCGGTTTACTTCGAAAACAGGAATGTCAGCCGCTGAACAACCCCGGGATTAGAACATGAATCCTAAACCGATGTAGGGACCGCTGAGGTTCATATTATTCAGCGGACTGCTGTCCTTGAAATCCCAACTCAGATACCGGTAGCCTGCGATCACATCACATAGACCGAATCGATAACCGAGGCCTCCGGCCGCCTGCCAGGTGAAATCACTCTCACCCGTGCCGATGTCCAGATAAAGGGGCATATACAACTGTCCATATAATGCGATCTCACTTCTTAAGCCTACGATGCCGTCCCAAACGTCGCCGGAAACAGAAACTTGCGGGTTGCGCGCACGATCTCTACTGGTGCTCACATCGACATCTACTTGAGTCCAGAAATAGCGGGCGCCGGCGACGATATCGAGATTGCCTCTTTCGCAATCAATAACGTTGTAGCCGATGACCGGTGTAACGACCCACGACTTCACTTGCACCTCGGTATGCGTGTTGAGTGTTCTGTTAAACTCGCTGATACTGCCGTCCTTGGTACCCTTGACATCCATATAAATTGTATCTACCAGGAACGACCACTTGCCTTTTTTAACGCCAGCAATCCCCATGTACGAAAATTTCAGATTACTGAGAAGGTCATTAAAATCGACACTGAAATCAGTGCCGCTTGTGGTTGAACCTTTAATGCCTGCCATCCAAAGATACGGTTCTATCACGAACTGCCATTGATCTGTCTTGTCCGTATCCTGGGCCATGATTCTGGATGGCTTCCATGATCTGAGCCTTGACCGCACTCAGCCCGAAGCTCGCGCCGGCTTGCAGCGGCGGAAATTCGAGGGCGGACTTGGCCAGTTCCTCAACCTTTTGCTGGACGAGGATGAAGCGCCAGAACTCGTATTGATACCAGTTCAAGTATTGGTAAGAACCAACGTTGCCTTTGTTCCATGCCGTGCGTTCAAAGGGGTCGAGGCGCAGGTTGACGATAGTCGGCGCGCCGACGGTGATCGTCTCGCCGATCCATTCGTTCGGCTGTTCTTTGAAGGTATATTTGATGTCGCCGATGCGTACGGCACCGAGGGCGCTCTCCGCGAAATACCAGATCTCGGTGTGCTTCGACGGACCCTTTTCGGTGATCATGTCGGTCTGGTCCACGCCGTCAATGTGAACCTTGTAGGTCGTGCCGTTGAGGTCTTTCCCCTTCTTCAACTCATCAATGATATTCGGGTTGCCGGCGGCGGCGACGAGGGTCGGGAACCAGTCCTGGGACGAGAAGATGCCATTCGCCACCGAGCCAGCCGGGACTTTGCCGGGCCAGCGGAGCAGCGCCGGCGCACGGAAGCCACCCTCGAAGGTGGTGCCCTTGCCGCCGTAGAACGGAGTCTGTCCGCCATCGGGCCACGAGAAGTTCTCGGTGCCGTTGTCGGTGGTGAACATGACGATGGTGTGTCGTCCACGCCCATGTCTTTGAGCTTCCTCATCACGTCGCCAACGATGTCGTCGAGCTGAGCCATACCGGCCTCAGAAACGGTCCAACCGTTCGTCGAGTTGCGCATCGCCTCGTATTTCGGAGATAGGTGCGTGACGATGTGCATGCGGGTCGGGTTCAGCCAGAGGAAGAAGGGCTTCCCGTCAGCCTTGGCCTTGTCGATGAACTTGAAGGAGAGGGCCTGGATTTCGTCGTCCACGGTTTCCATACGCTTGGGATAGAGCGTGCCGGCGTCCTCGACCTTCTGCTTGCCGATCTTGCCCCAGCGCGGCATCACTGTGGGGTCATCCGTATCGGTCGCCCAACTGTGAACCATGTTGCGCGGGCCGAGGGTGTTCAGCAGCTCTTGCGGGTAACCGGGATGCGCGGGGTCTTCCATCGCATCGAGGTGGTAGAGGTAGCCGAAAAACTCGTCGAAGCCATGAACGGTCGGGAGATGCGCGTTTTGGTCACCGAGGTTTTACCAAACTGGCCGGTGGCGTAGCCCATGGCCTTGAGCGCCGTAGCGATGGTCGGGGCCTTGTCGGGCATGCCAATGGGCGAGCCGGCCTGGCCGACCGTGGTCATGCCGCTGCGGATCGGCAACATGCCGGTGATGAAGGCCGCGCGCCCGCCGTGCAACTCGCTTCCGCGTAGTAGTCGGTGAAGAGCATGCCTTCCTTGGCGATCTTATCGAGGTTCGGGGTGCGTGCAGCCATCATGCCGCGATGGTAGGCGCCGATGTTCCAGATGCCGATGTCGTCGGCCATAATGACGACAATGTTGGGTTTCTTGTCCGCCGCATATGTCGGGCAGGCGATGAAAGCCAAACCGACAGCGATTACGGCGAATATGACTGCGATTTTTGATTTCATGTGCTCCTCCTTGTTGACAATGGTATTTTTCACGGAGATCCGTAGTTGGGTTCTCTTCCGGCAACAGCGCCAAAAAGAGAGATCTGAATGATTATCTGTTTCGGGTCACCTCCTTTATATGGCTGATCCGCCATTATTTTTTGGGTGTCTCAACGCCGATAGCCATTTCCTCGGTTATCTGCATATATACCACATCGCCTTTAATAATATTTGCGAACTTTTTCACGCCTGGGTCAACCTTCGTGGTGATGGTTTTGCCATCCGTGACTTTAAGTGTAACGGTGCGCGTGTCGTAGTTGATATTTAGCACCGTCGCCGTAATCTCCATTGTTTTCACCGCAACCATGCCGGGCTTGGCGCCGATGGGCGCAAGCATTACCAAGCCGCCCTGACTTGCCGGGACCGCGGGCCTGTTTTCAGGCTTGTCGACAAAGATGGCTACAGACTTGGAGGCGGTTGCAATCACTTCATCGCCAACCCTTATCTGGGGGAAATTTACGATTTCCGGCCCTGCCTTGATGAAATGTGAATTGCCTTCCATATCCTTTATAACCGCGGTGCGGGCATCGTAGTCAATGGCTTCGACCGTGCCTTTCGCAACACCCACTTCCGTAACAATTCCGCCCGGTTTGTCCACGGTTGCCGCTTCCTGCTGCATTGTCGCGCAGGCAAAGAATCCTGCCAAAAAAACGCCCGCCATCAATACCTGCCAAATTTTCTTCATTCCTTATTCTCCTTTTTTTATATGAAAATAATCTGATTTCATCCTTCGTTGTGCCCGCTCCGGGCATGGCTGTTATTTCGGATAAATCGTTTTCCAGTCGTTCTTCATGTCTACGACCGTCCAGCCTTTGGCCTTGGCTTCGTCGAGTCCTTTGTCCAGGCGGCCGATATGCGATTGGCGATCGTAAGCCCATTCACGTTCGGCATCGGTGTGATGGACATAAAGACAAAAACGCGGGCCGCTACCGGCTGCGGTGTATTGAAGCATCTGCAGGTCGCCGTCGGAATTGCCGAACGCGGCAATCGGGCTCCGGCCGATGTGCTCATTGATGCCGACCGGTTTGCCGGCCCCGTCGTCAATGAAGTTCACTTCCGGCAGGCGTTCGAGTACGGGCTTGCCGTCACGCATTTCGAACTTGGTCTTGACGCTGCTGCCGACGACCTGCTCAGGCGGGATACCGTAGATTTTTTCGGTCCAGGGCCGCATGAACTCGATACCGCCGCCGGAAACGATGAAGGTCTTGAAGCCGTTCAACCGCAAGTAGGCGAGCAGTTCCAGCATGGGTTTATAGACCATCTCGGTATAAGGCCGCCTGGTCATGGGATGCTTTGCGGTGGCGATCCAGCGCAAAGAACATCTGGAAATACATCGGCTGCTCGGCCCAGAGCGTGCCGTCGTTGTCGAAGGTGGCAATGCGCTCATCGACCGGTACAAAGCCCGGCGAGCTTTTTGTGGTAACTTGTTTGACGAAGGATACGATGGCCTTTTTTGAAGAGGTGTCGTTCCAAGACGGAAGTGGATCGGCGGCGAAGGCCGGCAGCGCCAGCCCGTAGAGAAGAACGATAATCGAGAGGAGGATTCGTTTTAAGTATTTGCGCATCCGTTTATTTCTCCTTTATTGATGAAATGTGAATTCTTTCCGCCTCCTTCACAGTCAAGGTGCGGGCATCGTGGTTAATGGCTTCGATGGAAGTATTAATGCATCAGGTGGGCGAAATATGAAAGTTTATTTAATGAACAAGAGCCTTATAGCCTGCCCATGTATCTCAACACCAATGCAAAGCACAAAAAAAGCGAGAATTTTCGAAATTGCCAAAGCGGCAGCGGCTGAAAATTTCTTGGTCATAAAATTAAGATTGCGGTAGCCAATGGAGACGGCTACGCATATCAAGCAAATTCCAATTATTGCAGAACCTTGTTCCAGTGTTACCATGAGCCTGGATTCACGATCCAAATGGGCGCTAAAGGTCAAAACAACCGCCAGTCCTCCAGTACCTACTGTCAGGGGAAAGGTAAAAGGATAAAAAGTCTTCAGTTCAATTGAGGAACGCAGATTGCCCGTTTCGGTTGCAGGATTGGGGGTCTCCTTCTGGTTCAAAAGCCCCCCCATCATTGCCAATGTAATTCCTCCCGAGAGCTGAACAACCGGGATGGAAATTCCAAATAGCTTTAGAATATAACCGCCGAAAAAAAAGAAAAACGATAATAAAAAAAAGAATACAGCGCAATTTTTCTTGATATCGTTTCCCAGGTTTGATTGTCGACCCCTCTGGTCATCCCGTAAAGGATAAGGGCGGTTCCGATTGGATTGACTACCGGGAATAGCGCAGCGAAAATCGTTGAAATAATTTTTGTAGCAATAAATAAATTGGGCTTAAGTCATTCGCTTTTTCCCGCTTCGTTGGCGGCCGCTCCAGAGCTACGAAAACACTCTCCGTGGCAGCCGAATGTTTTTGGATGCGGACATTGCATGTCAAAAAACAGGGCGGCACTGGGGACTGCCCCAGTGTCGCCAGGCCGATTGTTTATTGTCCGGGAAGGCCCAGGTTGAATCCGTCCTTCTGGAGTTGATCCCGCAGCCACTGGAACTTCTGGTAGTTTGTAAGCGTGATCGGTCCAGAGTATGAATCGCTTTGCACCTTGCGCGGCGGGTACTTGACGTAGGTCATCATCAGCTTCTTGACCTCTTGGCCCATGACCGGGGCTATCCAGGTGTTCTCGATGAAGCTGTTCATTACGATATCGTAGCGCTCCTGCGGGTCTGCCAGGAGGTCGAAGATCTGCGGCACGGTAGAAACATACTTCTCCGGGCCCTTCCAGCCCAGATTGGAGTCCACCGCCAGACCGCCGGTCGCCTGCCCGTCGTCACCACGCAGATTGAACACGAATTTGAATTGGTGCCAGCGGAATGCCCCCGGCTACAGCTCGTTCTCGGTGAAGTAGAACCATTGTTCGCACGGGTTCTTGCCGGTACCGAACAGGACCGGCGTAATGTCGTAGCTGTCGAAGATGATGGGCTGCCCTTCGCGGTCCTTCTCCGGCAGCTTCACGCCGGCGAGCGATGCGAAGGTGGCCATGTAATCCAGGCCGCCGACGATGTCGTGGTTCTTCGATCCGGCTTTGATCTTCGGCCCCCACGCATAGGCAGGAACGCGGTTGCCGCCCTCACGCACGGTCCCCTTGGTGCCGCGGAACGGAGTATAGCCGGCGTCGGGATAGACGTCCTGCCAGGCGCCGTTGTCCGTGGTCCAGAAGACGTAGGTATTCTTGTCGAGGCCGAGGCTGCGGACCTTGTCCATGACCCTGCCGATGCGGGTGTCGTTCTCAACGATGGAGTCGGCGTATTTGCTCTTGGAGATTGATTTGTGTTCGAAGTCGGGGTGCGGCATGTTCGGCTGGTGTACCTTCATGAAGTTGATGCTCATGAAGAATGGCTTACCGGATTTGGCTGCCTTGTCGATATACTCAAGCGATGCCTTCTCGATATATTCGTCAATATACGGAATTCCGACCACCCCCTTCTCGGGAGTATTGACATACTGGCCGTTAAGCTTGAATTCCTCGATGGTTTTGCCGCCCGCCGTGCCGGACAACGCTCCCTTGGTCACCTTCTGGAACATTTCGCGTAGCTCCGCTGGCATGGCGGGAAACCACTTAGGGTCGGCATAGGTGTAGGCATTAAGATGATAAAGCCCGACATACTTCATTTCATCGTAGCCCTGGGCCGTGGGAAGGGCGTAGTCGTCCTCCCCCAGATGCCACTTGCCGGTAAAGAAGGTCTGGTATCCGGCTGTCTTCAACACCGACGCCAGGGTCCATTCCGCTGCCGGCAGACCGCCCCCCTGGCCCTGGAAGGCCACGGTGGTCATGCCGCTCCGGTTGGGAATGCGGCCGGTTTGAACCGCTGCCCGGCCCGGCGTGCAGCTCGGCTGGCCGTAGAACGAGAAGAAAGTCATCCCTTCGTCCGCCATTCTGTCGAGGCTCGGGGTGGGCATGCCACGTCCCACACCGCCGCCGTAGGCACCTGCATCGCCATAACCGAAGTCATCGGACAGGATCAGGATAATGTTGGGTTTGTCCGCCGCGTGCGCGGTTGCGGTGATTCCGCAAAGGAACGAAATCGCCACGGCCGTCAATAGTGACAAGATGCAGTTTGCCAGTTTATGTTTCACCATTTTTTCTGTCCTTTCGTGTTTTGGTTGTTCATCATGTGTTTGTCAAGCGGCGTGTCGCCACCAGACTCATTTGACACCGTAATAATGCCGGCGGTTCAGGGGCATTTTCATACCTGGCAGCGGCTGGAATGTTACGGTCCGGCCTGCCGCAAAATCTCCTGCAGGCTGATCATGCTGTCCTGTTTTATCTTGATCAGTCCCTGGCGAGGCAGATCGAGATCAAGGATGACAGCCAGAACGAGTGCCAGCAGTAACGATACAAGCGCGGTCGAAACAAAATGCCGGCACCCGTGGAGGCCGCATCCATGCCCAATGAAGGATAGCGCCACGGTGGCAATAATAGATACCAAAGCGAGCACGGGCTGCGGAACGTGGTTCTGCAGGGCTTGCGAACGGTCTGCATCCAGATCGAATGCCGCATTCAGCGATTGCACGAACAAGCCCAGCGGCACGGAACGCGTATCGAGTTCCGACATGGTAATTGCCACCGTCCAGAGTTGCTGCTGCATTTGTGTGGCGTTAGCGTTCGCAGCGGCGATACGAACAGGGTCGGTGCCCGCGTTGTAGAAATCCAGCCGGGTGTCTACATAGGCGATTAGCAGCCGCACGATTTGGCTTCGGTGCGGTTCCGGCAGAAGGCGTGCGCGCAGGTACGCCGTCCCGATGGCATTCGACTCGGCAAGTACGAGCTCCTTGCGTATTTCATAACGCGAAAGCGCCATCGAAAATGTAAAGCCGAGCATCAGCGCGAGCAGTCCGAACAATGGCCCCTGCAGTGCAGTGATATGAAATCTCGTTTGCTCGTCTTCGCTTGATTGACGCCTGCGTCCTGATCGGAAGCCGATCTCCGTTGCAGCAAGGAATATGATCAGCATCGCCGCGATAATCATATATTCATTCATTTCCAGGAAGATTGCCATTCGTCATTTCTCTTTTTCATCACGCCCGGCCATCCGCCGGGCGGATCGATGACTTGTTCCAACCTTCATTGGCCTTCCAGTCTTCAAATACGACCTCGATTAGCCATCTAAGGGAATATGCTTCCACAATATCCAAGGTTCGCCAACTTAAATCGGTGGCCACAATATATCGGTAATCCTCTTCACCTTCGTATTTCAAGGCGATTACGAAACGTTTTTTACCGTGGGCGCAAACATGCATCCGGGCACTTCCGACAGTGACCGTCGTTTCTTCGCCTCCACGTAACCGTACTTTCTGCTCGACACCTGGATGGGATGCAAAGTATTTTTTGACTTGTATTCTTTTGTTGCCGAACAGGATGTTTTGACTCTCTTTGATTTGGCTTATCACCTGGACTCCGCCGAATATTTTAGAGGCCTTGTCCATGAACGATTTCGTTCCGTAAAGAGCATCAGCGACAATACATTGTACCTTGATTTGAGGGTGATTCACTTTGAATGCCCTCAGCAGATTCAATGCGATCTCCGGAATCTGAGGGTAGTTATCATCTCTATCTGGCATGACCGGCCGATTCTTTTTGGCCACACCTTGTTTTCTCAGTTTTTCATCCTGTTTTTTCCATTCCTTCAATTTCGGATCCGGCATGTAAAACTGAAAACCG
>SESB01002039.1_pt1 | contig 12268 bp, 12 predicted proteins | sample 3171441 | NCBI WGS metagenome assembly SESB01 (sample SAMN06051867, study PRJNA518727) | freshwater metagenome | biome: subpolar coniferous forest; feature: holomictic lake; material: water; isolation source: holomictic Lake 227, 6 m depth | place: Canada: near Kenora, Ontario | collected...
CAAAGTTCTTCACTTATTGCCGCCGTGACTATTGATTCCGTCGGACCTCAGAGTTTTAGGGCCAGGCATTTGAGCGCCTTTGGGCGCATCTTGCTCGCTATGGAAGGTGAGCAAAGATTTGAAATAGAAAATTGTGGATAACCGGTTGTCGCGGCGCTTTTTTAACCCATACTTTGGCCTAGCGCGAGATAAGAGGGCCACAGGGCAAAGAGAACTGAGATCGGAAGAATTAGAAAGACCACGGGAATCATCAAGGCGATCTCTGCCTTTCCCGCTTGCTTCGCCAATTCAATCTGATGGCGCTTGCGCACATCTTCAACCTGTCGGTGGAGCACTTCTGATAGCGCCGTACCTCGTTCGATGGCAATAATTAGCGAGTCACAGAATCTTCTAATTGTTGCCGAACCGGCGGCGCCGGCCAATTGATCTATAGCTTCAGTAAAACTTCTTCCGCTCTTTAACTCCGCCACGCTAGCTCGAACCAAGTCCGCTAATTCGCCATTGGCCACCTCCGAAATGCGCAGCAGTGCTTTTGATGGACTCTCGCCGGCTACGACCAGAATCGTGAAGAGCTCGACAAAGGAAGGGAATTGATGATCCAAATTCTCTGAGTTATTTCTCTTCTTCCGTTTTCGCAAGAAAGAATTTTGTTCGATCAGGTTTCTATTCAGGGATTTGAACCTGGCTCTTGCGGAAATATCCGGGTTCGTACTACTCAAGAATGAACCGCGCAAGAAGGAACCGTTTTGCGCGTAACTACCCGAGTTTGAACTACCCGAGTTTGAGTAAGAATCAGCGCTCGAGGTTCTAAATGATTCTGTTCTTAACATTTCACGGCTCGCTTCCGCAATCGCCAAACTTCTTAGATACTCGTCGTGAAATTCGGAGAATGGGTCGCGGTATTCGCTCAGCAGCAAGTGGGTGGCATAGGCCAAGAGCGGCGAGATTAGGCATAGAGCCAGAAAAGCGCTCTTCAAAAGACAGCTCCCGATTGAATCGGCGATTGCTCGCCAATAGTCGAGGCCCCGAGTGATGGCACGGTCGGGTAAGAAAAGATCCGGGAATTTTCCCGCAGTCGTCCGACTCGGGCCATCCAAAAATAGGCAACGATGGTCATCGCTACTCCAACCATCAAAACTATTACCCCAGAAGGTGATGAATATGCCCGGGCAGTTGCCGGCTGTGCTGCCAATAGGAGAAGCAGTAGCCACGGAGCTATCGCCGCCAGGAGCGCTGAATTCTTTATCCAGCCGTGCTTCGCGGAGATCTCGGCACGTAGCGCCAAATCACTGCGGACAAAGTCGGCCAAAGTTCGAAGCGTCAGCGCGGTATCGCGACTTCCAGATGATTTAGCAAAGAGTAGAACTTCACAAACTTGGTCAGCGATGGGGTCTAGGAAGAAGTTTTTAACTGAAATTAGCGAACCTTCGAAATCTCCAGTTTCAGTTAATCGCTCGCGAAAACGTAAAAATACCAACCGGCTTGGCATTGGTCCGCGATCGGAAAGCGAGGCTAAAGTTTGTGCCAGTGAAAGCCCAGACTGTAATCCGGAAATTAACTGATCCAAAATTTCCGGCCATAGCTCTTGTAAAGCGGTGCGTGACTTCTCCCGCTTTCGCTTTGCCTTAAACAATGGAAACGCTGACGAGAATATGGCGATCGGCATTGCTATCACAACTGAACCAACCAAAAGAAAGGTGATTAAGAAGCCAGCCATTCCCGTTATTACTGTGTAAAGCAGGATCGGAGTCGGAATCTTTAAAGTAGATATGAAATTTACTTTGGAAGATAATTTTGCGCCGGCGCTGGGTTTCTGATGATGCATGCGGCCAGCTCGAAAAACTAAAGACGAGACAATGCCAGCGAATATCAACGCAGCGGAGATTGGGTGAAAGGCGATAAAACTCTTCATTAGAGCTCACTCCGCTTTCGGATATCACTCTCTGTGCTCGAAATTCGATTTCGTCTAACCTTTCCCAGCCCGGTTAGGTATCTCGGGTTGGTTGTATTGGTTTTACGATCTAAGGTAAAGATCGCTTCGATTTCGATCAAATCCCCCTCCACTCGTCCGGTTATCGCGGCAATTTCGCTAATACGACGAGTTCCAGCGCTATCTAGTTCAACATGGACGATCAGATCAATTGCTGACGCAACTACGGGCGTTATGAAACGATGCGAAATGTTCTCCCCCGCCAATAACGGCAAGGTTTGTAATTTACTGATGGCATCTCGGGCGGAATTTGCGTGAATAGTCGCCATTCCCGGCAACCCAGAGTTAAGAGCGATTAAAAGGTCCAAGGATTCCGCTTCTCTGATCTCACCAACTACTAAACGAGAGGGCCGCATTCGCAACGCCTCCTTGATCAAGCGTCTCAGCGGAATCTCACCATCACCCTGCAAATTCGCATCCCGCGTTTGAAGTGCCACGCAATCTGGCAATTTCGGTTTGAGTTCAAAGACTTCTTCAATCGTGATCACTCGACTCTTTATTGGAGCGGCACTAATTAGCGCGTTGAGCAGCGTCGTTTTGCCCGCTTGAGTCGAGCCGCTCACTAAAATATTGATGCCATCATCGACGCATCGTTGCAAGAATTTATTGATCTCCGAACTCATAACTCCCATTGCTGTTAGGTCAGCCAAAGATTTCCCTCGCACTAAGTGCTTGCGAATATTTACCGCCCAATGCACAGCTGTTATTTCAGGGATCGCAACATGCAATCGACTGCCATCCGGCAGCCTCGCGTCGACAAATGGATTTGATAAATCTAAGCGGCGCCCACCCCACATGAGAAGCCTTTCGATTAACGCGTGCACCTCTGCAGCGCTCATAACAAGGTTGGTTAGTTCACTTACGCCACCTTTCGCTATGAAAATGCGGTTTGGTGAATTGATCCAGATTTCTTCGACGCTTGGATCGGACATATAAGAAGAAAGGGGGCCGAAATTGGTTTCGCGCTCGTTTGGTTCCGGCTCGATCTCTATAGCCCGGATTTGAGCGGAATTTTGCATGTGGCTGAGCCAACCTCAGTCAGTGGATTTCTTTTGGCTCTCAAGTCTGGTTTGTTAGCACTGGTGCGAAAGATTGACAATCAGGAACCGGGAAAGCACGGACAGTAGTTGAGTTCTCAACTGGTGAGGAAAAGAACCGAGATCAGATTTATGAATGAAAGTAGTTTCGATCAACCCTCGAGGAAAAGTAAATGAGAAGAGTTCTCCGAATGAAAGTAGTTTCGATCAACCCTCGAAATGAAAGCGCTAAGCCTTTCCTCTGGCAGCAATTCAGTAATCGTGACCGCTATATCAAAACTTTGAACCGCTCTGAACTCGAACCGTGCCACTTCGATCTTCGCAAGCATTCTCGCGCTAGCTATTTTCGCCGATTCAAATCCCCCACGCAGCGAAATCCAAAATCCAAATTCAGAGACTCTGCTAAAAAATTCCGAATCGCGAATTTGCCCCTCAATTTCGAAACTCATTCTGATTAAGAAGGTCTCGATTTCCCAAATATCGCTTAATGCGAGTGCTTTTGGGGAAGATCCTTGATTGTAATCTTCGAAAGTTTCAATCTTGAAAGTAATTACCGAAAGACCGGAGAAATTTCGCTGTTGAGCGGCATGCTCTCGACTTAAGTTCTCATGAAAAATGGAAGGTGCCATCGAGGAGGTTAAAGAGTCGATAACCCCATTGTTGCGAAATTCGATCCTCTGAGCCACATAGATAGTCTATTCAAGCCACTTAAGCTCCGAAAGGGAGAGAACGGATGCGACGAGTCACATTGAAAAAGCAACTTGTAACCCGTTAAATCCCGAATACGCTAGCCCCATGACCGATGCCAAAGACGAGCGTTACGAACTAGCTCGTGCCAGCGCGATTCGCCTGTTGCGCTTGGAATCGGCGTTGTTGGTTTTGTTGGTGCTTTTCCTTGGAATTAAAGCGATGGTCTCGACGGTGTCGGCGCCGGGTGCGCTGGCAGGTGAAGTGATCTTTGGCTTTCTTGGTGCGGGTGCGCTTTATATTTCGGCTGGCGGATTTGTAAAGGGAAAGTCTTACGGGCGGGCGCCAGCAGTTTTAGCAAATTTAATTGTGATGGGCGTTGCTTACTTCATGGCTGGTGGCGGGCGCTTAGTGATCGCAATTGCATTGGGATTATTAGGATTGGTGACTTTTCTTTCAGCGCTCTTTGGTTATCGCGAATAACTAATAACTCCATTAGCGAATTTTCTCGAGTAGCAATTTTCAAAACCCCAGCACCAGCATTTACTAACTACCAAGGAATTATTTGTCGGTCTTCCCAAAGTACGCCAGTCTGATCAACGCCGAGTACGAATTCGCGCGTTGCTAGCCAGATTGCTGTTTCGGCACCTTCCTCTGCAGACCGCGGCGCATCAGGCCCGCCCATATCGGTACGACAATGTGCAGGGCAGGTGGCATCAACCAGAACGCCGCGCGAGCCCAACCCCGATTCATGAGCGAAATTTCGAATTAGGGAATTCAACCCCGCTTTACTGATTCGATAAGGTGCCAAGCCACCGGCACTTCCAGGTCCTGACATTCTTCCAAGGCAGGCTGAAAAGGCGATGATTCGCCCATTGCGAGCTTCGACCATGCCCGGGGCGATCGCACTTATGGCGGTGAAGGCGGCATCGAGATTTATCGAAAGAACTCGTCGCCATTCCGCGTCGCTGGTTCGAATCGTCTTCGAAAGTTTTTCACTCATTACGCCATGAGCCAACACTAGAGTCGATACCGGACCGGATTTTGAAACGATATCGGCCAACGCATATCGAAAAGCCGCCGAATCGGCTACATCAACTGAACGAAAATCGCACTTTAATGATTTGGCAACGCTCATCAGTCGCTCTGGATCTTTCGCAATTAAGACAACTCGATGTCCAGCTCTGATCAGACCACTGGCAACTTCGTATCCCAAACCACGCGAACCACCAGTGACAATCGCTAATGGCGCTGATTTTGTATCGGAAGCGAGCTCTGATGCAATGGGTGTAACGGCGGCCACATACATTTCACCCGCACTCATTAGCCGAACTCTGCCCTGACTGCGCCGAGAGCGCACGTCGAAATCATCCAGATGGGCTAGGACTAATGTCACTTCAGACCAAAAGAATAAAAAAAGTGTCTACCTATTATCAGGTGCGACATCACCGTTTTACGCGGGCACAAACTACGCTGTGGATTAGACTTGCCTTTTGATTTAGACGCAGCGATGCAAAACGCGAGTCTTGCCACTACATGGATAGGGAGCATTGCAAGTGCCGGCACCCGGAACCAGATCTTCACTAAGTCACAAGCCTGCCAAAAAATTTGGCGACTCATTTGGGCTCAACGACTGGCTTGTAGATGAGATGTACGAGCGCTACTTAGTTGATCCCGCTTCTGTGGACATTTCCTGGTTTGAGTTCTTTGCAAATTACACACCTGGGTTAGATGGCGCCCAATTGGTACCAGCTCTGCCGGCACTGGCCGATGCGCCCAAAGGCGGAACACCACCAATACCCAAGAGCGCACTCAACGCACCAACGATTGCCCGGCGCCCGCATATCGAAGCGGTTTCTAACACCGATTTTGAGGCGGCACTGTCAGAAGCGTTTTCGACTTCAAGCGCCCCGATTTTTTCTGAAGCTGACTTTTATACCTTGGCCGAGGATGCCGAAGTCGTTGCAGAGGTTCATCAGAGCGAAGTGGCGCAAGTTTCGCAAACACCGTCCGAAGTCGCAGCGGCCGTGGTTGCCCCGGTTGAAATCGCACCAGCGGAACCAGCCCAAACTTTCCAACCGCAAGAGAAGCTAAAGAGCGCCCCTATCGTGGCCAGCCCAACTCCGGCCGATCCAGTTGTTAAGCCCATCCCAAACTTGGTCACGCCAGGCGCAGCCAGAATAGAGCCAATCCGTGGCGTCGGTGCGCGAGTAGTCCAGAGCATGGAGGCATCGCTGAAGGTGCCAACGGCCACCAGCGTTCGTGCCATCCCAGCGAAATTATTGATCGACAATCGCACCGTTATTAATAACCACTTAAAGCGCGCTCGCGGTGGCAAGGTCTCCTTCACCCACTTGATCGGCTACGCCATGATCAAGGCGCTACGCCAGATGCCAGAAATGAATTGCTTCTTCACACTACAAGATGAAAAACCAGCGGTGGGCCATCCAGAACATATCAATCTTGGCATCGCAATTGATTTCACAAAATCAGATGGGACTCGGCAGTTACTTGTTCCATCGATCAAAGGTTGCGAAGCCCTAGATTTCGCGCAATTCTGGAGCTCATACGAAGATACCGTGCGCAAAGCTCGCAGCGGCGCTTTAACTGTTGAAGATTTCGCGGGCACCACAGTCTCACTTACTAACCCAGGAACAATAGGAACGGTTCACTCTGTACCTAGATTGGTATCTGGCCAAGGCTTAATTCTTGGCGTTGGCGCCTTGGATTACCCAGCCGAATTTATGGGAGCAAGCGAAGAGACGCTAACTGAACATGGCATTAGCAAGGTAGTAACGGTCACTAGCACCTACGACCACCGCATCATTCAAGGCGCAACTTCCGGTGATTTCCTTCGCCGAATCAGTGATCTCTTGCTTGGTGGCGATGAGTTCTACGATGAGATTTTCGCCGCTCTTCGAATCCCTTATGTGCCTATTCGCTGGGTCAACGACACCAGTTTTGATAAAGAAGATCAACTCGACAAGGTAGCCCGCGTTCAGCATTTGATTGATGCATATCGAACAACGGGCCACCTGATGGCTGATATCGATCCGCTGGAATATGTGCAGCGATCTCACGTCGATCTTGATGTTGTCACTCATGGCTTAACGCTCTGGGATTTAGATCGAGAATTTGCCACTGGCGGATTTGGTGGCGAACCAATCATGAAGCTTCGAACCATCTTGGGAATTTTGCGCGATTCATATTGCCGCACTATCGGTATCGAATATATGTATATGCAAGATCCTGCAGAGCGCCGATGGATCCAAGAGCGAGTTGAAGTCGGTGCCCCACGCACCCCACGAGAAGAACAACTACGAATCCTTCGCAAGCTCAACAGCGCCGAAGCTTTCGAATCCTTCCTTCAGACAAAGTACGTTGGCCAGAAGCGCTTCTCGCTAGAAGGCGGTGAATCAGTAATCCCATTGCTCGATGCCGTGATCTCGGAAGCAGCTGATTCGGGGATGGTCGAAGTTTGTATCGGCATGTCTCACCGTGGTCGCCTAAATGTCTTAGCAAATATCGCGGGCAAATCCGCCGGCGCTATCTTCCAAGAGTTCGAAGGCCACTACGCCGAAAACCAAGTTCATGGCTCGGGCGATGTTAAATATCACCTTGGTACCGAAGGAACTTTCACCGCTGAATCTGGCGCCACCACAAAGATTTACTTGGCTGCTAATCCTTCTCACCTGGAGGCAGTAAATCCTGTTCTTGAAGGAATTGTGCGCGCTAAGCAAGATATTTTGAATGTGAAAGAGGCATACACAGTTCTGCCGATTTTGGTCCACGGCGATGCCGCCTTCGCTGGCCAAGGTTTGGTTGCGGAAACGTTGAACCTTTCGCAATTGCGCGGCTACCGCACCGGCGGAACGATCCATGTAATTATTAACAATCAAGTCGGCTTTACTACTTCACCAGTCGCCGCTCGCTCTTCAACTTATTCCACCGATGTGGCAAAGATGATTCAAGCACCGGTCTTCCATGTAAATGGCGATGATCCCGAAAGCGTTGTTCGTGTAGCCCGCTTAGCATTTGAATACCGCCAAGCCTTCAATAAAGATGTTGTGATTGACATGGTTTGCTACCGTCGCCGTGGCCACAATGAGGGCGATGAGCCAAGTTTCACGCAACCGCTGATGTACAAGATGATTGAAGCCAAGCGCTCCACCCGAAAGATCTACACCGAAGCCCTTATCGGACGTGGCGATATCAGCGTTGCCGAAGCTGAAGAAGTTCTTCGCGACTACCAATCTCAACTTGAAGCGGTCTTTAATGCAGTTCACAACGTTCAACCCGAAGATCCAATCTTCACCGTTCCGCAAACTCCGACGCCAGAAAGCGTAAATACTGCGCTCGATGAGGCCACCCTTCGCAGGATCGCGGCAACTCAAATTGCAACCCCAGAAGGTTTTGTGATCCATCCAAAGTTGCTGCCACAACTTCAAAAGCGTACCGAGATGTTGGATGAGGGCACGGTCGATTGGTCTACCGGTGAATTACTCGCCTTTGGTTCTTTGCTGTTGGAAGGCCACCCAATTCGCCTTGCTGGCCAAGATGTCGGCCGCGGAACTTTCTCCAACCGACATGCAGTAATAGTTGATCAAGTATCTGGCAATCAATGGACACCACTGCGCGGTCTAATTTCCGATGCCAATCAATTCTTTGTCTTTGACTCACTTCTATCAGAGTACGCCGCCCTAGGTTTTGAATATGGCTACTCCAATGAACGCGAAAACGCTTTAGTTCTTTGGGAAGCTCAGTTTGGTGATTTCGCCAACGGCGCCCAAACCATTATTGATGAGTTCATCTCTTCAGCGCTACAAAAGTGGGGCGAGCGCTCCTCTCTTGTAATGCTCTTGCCACATGGTTACGAAGGTCAAGGACCAGATCACTCTTCCGCTCGAATTGAACGCTACTTAGCGCTCTGTGCCGAAGGAAATATGACCGTTGCCCAACCATCTTCGGCCGCCTCCTATTTCCATCTGCTGCGCTGGCATATGAAGAACCCAGCTCGTCGACCAATGATTATCTTTGAGCCAAAGTCGATGTTGCGACTCAAAGCCGCTGCCTCTGCGATGAACGATTTCACCACGGGAACTTTCCGCCCATTGATCGGTGACGATTCGGTTCACAACGCGACGCGTTTAATTTTCTGCTCCGGCAAGATTTATTACGACCTAATAGCCGAGCGCGCCAAGCTGGGCGAAATCAGCACTGCGATCGTTCGTATTGAACAGCTATATCCACTGCCTACAGATGCCATTGCGGCCGAAGCGGCGAAGCATCCGCACGCCAATCTGCTCTGGGTCCAAGATGAACCAGCGAACCAAGGCCCTTGGCCATTTATCGCCTTGCACGCCGCCGAAGCGCTCGAAGGGCGAGGACTTCGTCCGGTCTCCCGTCGCGCCACCGCCAGCCCCGCAACTGGAAATCATTATGTCCACGAAGAGGAACAAAAGGCGCTGCTAATGGAGGCCTTCTCGCGCTAATTCGGCCGGAAGTTTTATAACTTTGCGATTTGCTTAACTAACTGTATTTCTCGACTATCTCTTCTTTTTACCCTTTCGGTAGCGAACCATCACCGCGCCCTTGATCTCGTGGGCTTCCAACCAGCCCCAGTGTCTGGAATCCGTACTGGCCGCAGAGTTATCGCCCTCGACCCAAAAGCGTGGCAGCCCAAATTCGACCGGTTCGATCTCCTTGATCCGCTTTATCTGCAAGAAATCCAGCTCGCCGCTCTGCCCTGCGCGCTGGACCAATACCGCCCTGCCCATCAGCCCCCGGGTCAACGAGGTACTGAGTCCAGCTGGCCACCAACTGGTTAGCAGCCAATCTCCTTCGTTGTAGGTAGGCGACATGGAGTTACCAACGACGGCAATTCGCCGCAGACCGCCAATTCCAAAGTTCGCACTCTCCATAGGGGTAGTAGTCTCACACAGTAGATTTTTATTTATCCAGTAACCGCACCCCCAGCTACCGAAAGGCACATCAGATATGAACGGATCAATTTCGGCAAAATTCGCCGCACTAATTGCACCAAAGGCAATCGCCTTCGCCCACTGCGATCTACCTTGCGGCGTATATGACCCAGCACAGGCAAAGATCGAAGCGTTATCTGTAAAGGCAACTATGGAAAAGTACGCTGCCTCTTCAGATCCTGACTTCAAAGCTCGCGCCGTTGCCATCAAGGAAGAGCGCTCTGAACTGGTCAAGCATCACCTCTGGGTCTTATGGACCGACTACTTCAAGGCACCTCACTTTGAGGCCTACCCACAACTAAATGCTCTCTTCAACGAAGCCACAAAGCTCGCCGGTGCCGGTGGCACCAAGGGCACCAATGATGTTGCTGTAGCAGAGAAGTTGCTCACCAAGATCGATGAGATCGCCGAGATCTTCTGGGCGACAAAGAAGGCTTAACTCTTTAAAAAAGTAAAAAACGCTCTTGCTGGAATCGGTTACCACCGAAACTCGTTAGAGCGTTTTCTTTTCTGCGAGCATACCTTCAGCGGCGGTGCGCGCCATAAACGAGACCCGATCCACAATCTTGCGTTGGACCCGCGCGCTCGCCAGCAACCTAGTTTCGTGATTTATTTCAGCATTAAAAGTTAGCAATGGACCGGCACTTTCGATACAGGTTGCATGCGCCCGAATCTCATTTCCTACACCTACACCAGATAGGTAATTAAGCTGAAGTTCAACGGTATGCGAAGTTTCGCCTGGTTCGAAAAATTCCTCCAGTGCGGCAGTGCAAGCGATCTCCATTAAATTTAATAGCGCACTTGTCGAGATGACCGGAAGATCACTGATATTGGCCGCGACGCAGGTATCCCCAGGGCGAACCGTTAGCGACGCCATTCCCAGCGCCCCAACCAATTTCTCGGTGTTCACGGTCTTAAACCTAACGCCATTTTCGTAAGCGCAGTTTTATTCGATCGGAAAGTCTCGCCGAATTTCATGCGAAGTTTCGATGATCTGTGTAACCCCATCCACGGTAATTTCAGTGCGGCTGTATTCGGCAAAGAACTGAGTTTGACCGATGAACTGGGAATTATGCATCGCGATCATCTGGTCGGCCAACATCTGGGTCTGGTCAAAGATCTTGGCAAAGAGCTCTTCTGGGGCGGTTTCACAGCAGGATCTATTGAGTAACGATTGCAATAACTCAAGCCCGGCACGTTCGTTGGCAATCACACCTTCGCAAGGCGGACACTCCTGGAGGTGAACTTTTACCGCTTGAAGTTGATTTCCATCTGCAATTTCATTATCTAAAAAGAGCAGCATCGCTGCCATGATCTCCTCGCAGGGAGTTTGGTGAGGACCGCCGCAGCTCATAGCGCTGGCTCCTTTCCAAAGCCGCGCTCGCGGGCATAATCAGCCAACGACTCGCGCAGTAACTTTCGTCCACGATGTAACCGGGACATAACGGTGCCGGTCGGAACATTTACGATTTCGGCAATTTCCTTGTAAGAAAAACCCTCGACATCAGCTAGATAAACCGCCATCCGAAATTCTTCAGGCATTGCGGCAAGGGCGTCTTTAATATCGCCATCGGCTAAATTTTCAAGAACCTCATCTTCGGCCGATTTTCCTTGGTCGCTGGTATGACTAGCGGAATCAAAGATCTGCCAATCTTCAAGTTCACCTGATGCGATCAACGGTTGGCGTTGTGCTTTGCGATATGAATTTATAAAAGTGGTGGTGAGAATTCGGTAGAGCCAGGCTTTTAAATTGGTGCCAGGTTCGAATTGATGAAATGAGGTAAAAGCCTTCGCGAAGGTGTCTTGAACCAAATCTTGGGCATCATGTGGATTCTTGGTATAGCGCAGGGCTGCGGCATAGAGCGGGCTGGTGAAAACTAAGGCATCGCGTTCAAACCGAGCTTTGCGCTCGGAGATGGATTCGGTTTCACGATTGACCGGAAGCAGCGATTTACTCGCCGCCAGTTCTAGTTCGGCGGGCAGCTCGGAAGATAGTTCAGGGGTGATTTCGGTTGGCATCAACATTAAGGCTACTGCCATTTGCCTCACCTCACCCTTCAATTTTTACTGAACATCTGGCGCTAACTGACTGAGAATTGCGCCATCTGAGTGCGGCAATGGCGATTGCGACCGAGAACTATTTAGAGAGCGCACCATTTCGAGAACGATCGTCGGGCGTTGAATATTCCCCTAAAAGGCTCGTGAGCGTGATCAGGGAGTTAAAAGAGGGTTTCGGGCTCCCCCAATTCAATCTCCGCAATAAGTTCTGGCCCACTATTTCTGGCTGAGTTCACCTTGGTTGAGACCGGAACTGCCCGCAGTCCGCTGGCTGGATTATCGAACTCCAGAAGCAACTTAAGTTGGTCAACCTCTTTAAGAGCTGGGTTGAGCCATTGCTCCCATCTTTGTTTCGGCAGAAAAGTTGGCATTCGATGATGAATCGTTGCTAAGAAATCGACCGCTGGCCTGGTTATCAAAGCGGCGCTCTGATGGGACTCACCATTTTGATCGACCCACTGATCCCAAATTCCGGCAAATGCCAAGGTAGGTTGATCAGGATTTGTGGAAGATAT
>SESB01002048.1_pt1 | contig 12238 bp, 10 predicted proteins | sample 3171441 | NCBI WGS metagenome assembly SESB01 (sample SAMN06051867, study PRJNA518727) | freshwater metagenome | biome: subpolar coniferous forest; feature: holomictic lake; material: water; isolation source: holomictic Lake 227, 6 m depth | place: Canada: near Kenora, Ontario | collected...
TTTTGTGGTGTTACGTTTGCGGAGCAGATCTCTGCCGGAATATCGCATCAGCAACCGGAATATCCTCAGGAGTCGTGATCTTTATATTGTGGTATCCGGTTTCAAAAATCCTGATGAGCTGTTCCGGAAAAAAACGTTCGACCAGCGCGGCATCATCAGTGGCGTACCACCCTTCAAGCTCAGCCTGTTCATGTGCCTGAATCAGGAGCGCACTTCGAAAACCCTGAGGGGTCTGTACCTGGAGAAGCCTGCTGCGGTCAAGTGTTTCTCCGAAAAAACCCGGCGTATCCCCGATATATTTAATCGTATCCTTTGGTTTGGTTGCCGGGACACAGGCGCCGTAGAGCATTGAGAGCTGCGAAATTTCATCAATCTCTTCAGGTGTTATCAGAGGGCGCGCCCCATCATGAACAAGAATTGTGTCAGGCACACTACCCGTCAGGTGTCTTTCCTGTTCAATAGCCTTGATGCAGTTGTTGACGGAATCCTGCCGCTCCTTTCCTCCTTCAATAATCGCCTTCAGCTTGCTGAAGCCCGCAGCAGCAGCCATCTCTTCAAGTATAGCTCTGTTCTCTTCCTTTGTTGCGATATAAAAAGTTTTTATAGAGGAGGCCGTTTGAAATGCCTTTAACGTATGGTAGATCACCGGAAAACCTCCGATTTCAAGCATCTGTTTGCTCTGTCCCTCATTGAGCTGCATTCGTTTTCCGATACCGCTTGCGGCAATAATCGCTGTAGAATTCATAGTGAAGAGGTCAATCGTTCAGAGTTTAATGAATGAACATGGCATCTCCATACGCCAGAAACAGGTAATCCTCTTTGAGCGCTGCTTTATAAGCTTCCATCAGAAGCCTGTGCTCGGCAAAGGCGCTGACGGCCATAAGCAGAGTGGTTTCAGGCTGTTGAAAATTGGTGAGGAGAGCATCAACCACCTTGAACTGATAGGGAGGATAGATAAACTTGTCTGTCCAGCCCCTTCCAAATTTAATTTTGCCATCAACCGTGGCGTTGGCTTCCAGCACACGAAGGGTTGTTGTTCCGACAGCAAAGACGCGTCCTGTTTTGTTGACCTTGGTTTCATTGATCTCCATGGCCGTCTGGTAGGGAATATTGAAATATTCAGAATCCATTTTATGCTTGGAGACGTCCTCGACTTCAATGGCACTGAAGGTGCTCAGGCTTGGATGAAGGGTTATCGGCAGGATTTTTACCCCAATTTTCTGGATTTTCTGCAGAATCGGCATGGTGAAATGCAAGCCTGCCATTGGAGCAACAACGGCTCCGGTCTCGCTGGCGTAAACGGTCTGGTAGTTTTCTTTGTCAGACTCCCTTGGTGAGCGAGTAAGGTAGGGTGGAAGGGGAATGCTGCCGATTCTTTCAACAAGACTGAAGACATCAATATCCGGATTGAGAAACCTTATAGTTCTGCCGCGGGAAGTTGTGTTATCAACGACTTCAGCAACAACATCCTCCTCAAAGTAAATCTTGTTTCCTACCCTTACTTTTCGTGCTGGATCAACTAATACATCCCACAATCCAGCCTCTTTATTGAGTACCCTCAGTAGAAATACTTCGATTTTGGCGTCGGTTTTTTCTTTCTGTCCAAATATCTTGGCAGGAAAAACCCGACTGTTGTTTAAGACCAGCAGGTCTCCTTTTTTAAAATAAGAGACGATATCATCAAAGACTTTGTGCTCAAAATCTTTTCTCCGCCGGTTCAGCACCATCATTTTGCACTTATCCCTTGGCGAGGCCAGCTCATCAGCTATTTTTGTTTTAGGTAAAGTATATCGAAAGTTAGACAGGCGCATAAGAAGTTTGATAGGTCAACAAGAAGAACATAAAGTATAAAAATAAAAACCCCGGGGAGCATGCTTAACATGCCTGCTCCCCGGTAAGTTTTCAAACAGAGGCTGAATGATAGGGTTCGCCTTTTTTCAGGGTGAGATGGCACCCGGCGATGCATGCGAGGGCTTCATCTTGCTCCGACTCGATCAGGGTGACAATAATATCGTTCTTTTCAATAGTTAGTGCATAACGGTTATTCCTGAAACAAACACTCAGCGACAGTTTATTCCATTGAGCCGGCAGGTTTGGATGCACATTGAGTTTTTCATTGTAGAAAGAAATACCGGCGAAATAACGGATAACCGTATCAAGTGTTCCTGCCATGACACCGCAGTGAATGCCTTCCTGTGTGGTTCCTCCCTGAGTATCCTGAATGTCGCTTTTAAGCGCCTCGGAAAACCACTTCCAGGCCATATCATGACCGTCATACAGGTAGCTTGAGATGATGCTGTGAACTACCTTGCTCAAGGTTGAACCATGACTTGTTCTTGGTTCGTAATAGGCATAGTTGTTTCTTACCAGGGTAACAGGATCAGGCACCTGATATCCGATTTTTATCAGCAACTCGGCGACCTCCCCGGGAGATAGTGTATAAAATGTCATCAGCACATCCGGCTGTTTGGCAACCTTGTACATATCGGGAGAATCATCCTCAGCCTTCAGTATCCTGTCCATACGGTGGATATTGCCGTACATGGTCCGGTAATGCTTCCAGTCAAGTTCCTTAAGGTTCTTGTACCCTTCAAACTGTTCAAGGATGCCATCGTTATCAATCAGGACATTCATGTGCCGGCTGATATCCTGCCATTGCGTGATTTCATCAGGATTGAGCTGGATTTTCGCCGTCAGACGTTTGAGAACAGCCGGATCGATTTTCTCAGGGATTTCAGCAGCTTTGTCAAACAGCCAGATCGCCATGATATTGGTATAGGCATTATCTTTCAATCCCTCCTTCCCGCTTCCAGGAAGGGTTTCATGAAACTCGTCCGGTCCCATCACGCCTTCAATGTGATACTTGTTCGTAACCGGAGAATAGGTGGAGATTGAAGCCCAGAACCTTGCTATTTCAAACATCAGCTCCGCACCGTATTCATTAAGGAACGTGGTGTCGTCCGTGTCATAGATATAGCGCCATACATTATAGAAAACAGCTATCGAAACATGTCGCTGCAAACGGCTGAGGTCAGGTCCCCATGTCCCGCTTTTTGGATTGAAATGAACAACCTGCGTATCTTCAAGGCCATCATCAGCCGTCTGCCAGGGGAACATGGCACCCTTGTATCCGTTTTCAAGTGCATACTCTCTGGCCGCATCAAGCCTGCGATAGCGGTACAGAAGAAGCGCCTTGGAAATGTCGGGAAAGAGGCGGTTAAAAAATGGAAGAATAAATATTTCATCCCAGAAGATATGGCCGCGGTATGCCTCACCGTTCAAGCCCCGGGCAGGCATTCCTGCATCGATGGATGGATTGTGTATTGATGCAGTGCACATCATGTGATAGGTGTGCAGTCTGAGTAATTTCTGGCTGAATCGATCGCCTTCAACAATCATATCAGCCTGTTTCCATATTTTTTCCCATGCGTTGGCATGTGCTTTGAACAGCGAATCGAAAGAGTCCTCGCTTTCAAGTGAAAGTTTCGCAGCTTTTACCGGATTACTGGTCTTCGGGTCAAGTGATGTATGAATCGAAGCCAGTTTTTCAATGGTACAGCTCTTGTTCGGACTCAGCGCCATTGTAAACAATTCAGCGATATAGCGATTTTCACTCACGGTTGAACGTTCAATAACTGCCGGCTTTCCATGAGACAAAATCCTTGTCTTCGTTCCTGTTACAATATCGTAATGCGACACATTGGTACGAACATGCAGGAGAATTATCTGATCTTCGCTGAAGCCCTCCACATGTTCCAGATGATCGCTTGTCAGCTCACTGTAACGCGCAACATTCTTGTTTTGAACCCGGCCGTCTATTCCGGATCGGAACTCGACGTCTGCACTGTAATTGACCGGCCTGAGAGTGAACTTCAAGGCGCAGCGATGCGGGTCGTCCATGCTGGCAAACCTGCTGCTGCCGATACTCGTTATTCGTCCGAGATTGTCCTGAATGACGATCTCCCGCTCCATAAGGCCGTTGCGCAGGTTCAGGTTCTGGCGGTAGCTGAGTATCTTCTGCTCAAACGGATCAATAAACTTTCCTCCGCCAATCCTGAATTCTACGGGAAGCCAGTTTGGAGTATTGACAAAGTCATTATTGAAAACGGTCTGACCGTGAACTTCCGAGGGCACTCTGTTGAAAACCCCGGCAATATAGGTCCCTGGATAATGGTGTTGAGAGCTGGAAGAACCTTCATAAGAGCCCCTTATGCCAAGGTATCCATTCCCGGCGGAGGTCAGTGTTTCCCGAACTTTTTCCTCTTTTGCAGAAAAATCGGTATACGTCAGATTCCATCCCTCAAAATCAATGCCTTTACTGAACCACTCTTCAATCTCTTTAATCGTAATCTCGCCGAGGTCACTGACCACAATATCGGCACCCTGTTCTTTCAGTTTTGATCCTTCGATGTCACGTGCAATCCCGAGCACCATACCGAAATTACCACGGAACCCTGCCTGAACACCGGAAATAGCGTCCTCAACGACCACACATTCGTGAGGTTCCAATCCGAGGTTTTTGGCCGCCATGATGAAAATATCAGGATTCGGCTTTCCCTTAAGACCGAGCTCAATGGAAACCTCTCCATCAACACGAGTTTCAAAAAGATGCTCCAGTTTGGCAAGCCTCAGAATAAGCTGGCAGTTGCAACTTGAAGAAGCAATACCAATTCTGATACCCTTCGATATGAGCACATTGATGAGATCGATCGATGTGGTATAGACTTCAGGACCTTCCTTGATCAGGATTTCAGTAAAGAGGCTGTTTTTACGGTTTCCCAGACCGCACACGGTCTCTTTTTCCGGAATATCGTCCAGCTCACCAAAGGGTAATTCAATATCTCTCGACAAAAGAAAGCTTTTCACACCTTCCATGCGCGGTTTCCCGTCTACATACTTGTGGTAGTCGTGAGCAGGGTCAAACGGAACGTAAGGTTCGTTGTTGTTTTCTGCATAATTTTTGAGAAAGGAATTGAACATTGATTCCCACGCCAGACTGTGTACTTTTGCTGTACCGGTGATGACGCCGTCGAGATCGAATATTGCCCCTTTAAAGATGTTGCTCATACTGGTAGTTAAATGATTATCATGATGCAAAATCGTTGTTACAGAGAGAGTAGACCAAGAATTGTTAAAAGAACATCAGGGTAAGGAACCGTAAAGCTGTTCGGACAGATTTCCTCAACCTGTTTTTTAAGTATCTCATCCCTCGTCACAAAAACTGCCCAGACATCATCACACATTTCCATTGCCTTTTTCAGCATTGGAATGTCCGAAGGGGTATCGCCGCACACAAGAGTAGAGCCTTCCGAGCCATTTATGCCCAGTTTGTTGTAGATAAAAGAAAGTCCGTCGCCTTTGTCAAAATCCTTGATTGGAGAGTCTTTTGAGGCACCATCAATGGTTAAAATAATTTCTATATCAAGACCGGTATCTTCAATTCTGAAATTTCTGCCACTCGGGTCTATTTCCTGGACAACGCTTTTTACCTTTTCAAGAAAAGCAACAGATTCGTCATCTCTGATCGAGTTTGTGATATCCTGACGGGCAACTGTTGTCTGGCCAAATTTTATCTGGAGTGCAGAGCCGATAAAGTTAAATTTCTCAAAATCCTGTTCCTGGAGAAGTACCAGCATTCTTTCGTTTAAAAGCTGAATCAGCTTCTGCTTTTGTTCATCAATTGGAAAGCTGTTGAACTCGCCATTAATATCGATAAACTCCCTTCCTTTGGAACCTGCGTAAATGAAGGTGTGGCTCGGATTGATTGAAACATTCAGAATGCCGAAATCTTTCAAGGGCGCCGAGGTAATGATAATGGAGTGGTTACAGCAGTTTCTTGCAAAGCGGGTTAGAAATACTGAGTTGTAGATCGGTTGTACAGAAGAGCGGTAGCGGCCGCAGTAGTTGTTCGTTGTTCCGTCACGATCGGTGATAAAGGCGTTAAAGTGCTTTCCCTGGAGAGTAGTGACGCCTTCGTTGATATAGGTGCGAAAATCGGGAATGAATTTTGCAAGGTAATCAATAAATTTATCCTCACCGTGTTCAAGGTAGTAGATGTCTTTCTGGAGTTCCCTGATTTCATAAGTGAGATCGACCTCAATCTGTTTTTTACCATCAAGGCGCAACAGACGTTGCCCCGTATCATCATCAATATAAATGGTTTCCAGAGAGTAAAGGGCATTTTTCAGCGATTCAACACATGATTGCCCTACCACCCGCTGCTTGATGATGTTTTTGACTACCGGTTCCCTCAGTTCACGTGTTTCCGCCTTCAGTTGGTAGAGTTCTTTCAGGGTACGAATATCCTGTAACGTGATCGAAGTGGAGCTTGTGCTCAGCTTGCGCTCCTTAAGAATACTCTCGTGCATGCTTTACTGGTAAGGGAGTGATGGGTGTTGTAGTACGTCCAGTAATCTAACGAAAATCTTTCAAAAATCGGTAGAAAACTTTAACAAAAAATATAAACAAAGCAACAAATATTTTTACAGCATTTTTGCTTGTTTTTTTTCTTGAAAAAGTAGGCGAAGTGCGTTTCAAGAGAGAAACAGGTGTATCTCAGGCAGGAAATCGATTCTTCAGAAATGAGATAATATGGTGGTGTATACTATTTACCGAATCAAGGGCATTGATGCAGACAAATCGTTCATTATTTATTCTCATGATCTCCCTGTATCCCTGCTGGACTCGGCGGTAAAACTCAATTCCGGATTGTTCCATACGGTCCAGTTCTTCGTTGTCAAAATCCAGGGGAATTGATTTTTTTGAAAACTTTCTCTTCATAGCCTCTTCGGGCTCAATATCAAGATAGAAGGTGATATCCGGAGTTATGTCGCAGGTTGAAATGGAGATAATTGATCGGAGCAGCTCAAGATCGATGCCGCGCCCATAACCCTGGTAGGCGGTTGTAGAGTCAAAAAAACGGTCAAGAATAACCGTTTTGCCACTTGCAACTGCTGGTATAATAACATCCTGAACAAGCTCCGCTCTGCTGGCTGAAAAAAGGAGCAATTCACCAATGGGGCTTATTTTGTGCTGGTTTTCAAGAAGGATAAGACGAATTTTTTCAGCGACGGCCGTGCCGCCTGGTTCCCTCAGGGTTACAACATCCCTTCCCAAACCGGTCATATAGTTGACAAGTTTATGTATCTGGGTAGATTTGCCTGCACCATCTATTCCTTCAAAGGTTATCAGCATAAATTCCTGCCTGGCATGACGTTCGGGATACCGTTCCAGCGTCGTTGGTTAATGTGGTTGGCCCGTTGGCCGGATCAAAATATCGTTGACATCAACATGCGGAGGCTGACTGACTGCAAACATGACCGCACGGGCAATATCATCCGACAGCAGCTCTGTAGAAGGCGGTTTCTGCAGATGATCCCAGAAAGGAGTATCGACAATACCAGGCTCAATCAGCGTTACACGGATTCCTGTCCCAACCATCTCATTGCGGATAGCCTGGGCCATGCCGGTAACCGCCCATTTTGTTGCCGAATAGAGGTTTCTTATGGAGGTGACCCGTCCAACAACAGAGCCGGTAATCAGAAAGTGGCCGCCATTTTTAACCAGTTCGGGCAAGGTCAGTCGAGCTGTTACGGCAGCTCCATAGACATTGACCATCACCATCTCACGCCACTCATCAGGTTTATCCTCACCGCCGTAAAACGTCGATCCTTTCGAAAATCCGGCATTGGCAAAAACGACATCAATTCGGCCAAAGTGCGTTAAGCTCTTTTCGACCATCTCCTGCTGCGATTGCCACTCGGCAACATCACAAGTTACCGCGAGGGCGTTTTCAGGGCCAAATTCAGTGACCAATTTTTCCAGCTTGTCAGTCGATCGCGCTGCAAGCACAACCTTGAATCCTGACTCAACCGCCCGTCTTGCCGTTGCTTCACCGATACCCGTTGAAGCTCCCGTAATAAGAAAAACTTTGTTGATCATAATGGCTCAATAGTGTTCAGCACGCTATGCTTGCGGCCATAAAAATAATAAATAACAATGCCGATAAACAGCCAGCCTATAAGCCTGATCCAGTTTTCCACCGGCAGCGAAAACATCAGCGTCAGGCAGGTGAGAATGCCGGCAATAGGCACAAAAGGAACCAGCGGAGCCCTGAAAGGACGGTTGGCGTCCGGATGCGTTTTTCTCATGATAAGCACAGCAGTACAGACCACAACAAACGCAAAAAGCGTGCCGATATTGACCAGTTCCGCCAGCAGGCGCAAAGGGAGCATCCCACCCAGCGTTGCAACAAAAGCACCAGTCAAAAGAGTTGATTTCCAGGGAGTCCTGAACTTTTCATGAATTGCCCCGAAAAACGATTTCGGCAACAAACCGTCACGCGCCATTGCAAGAAAAATTCTCGGCTGGCTGAGCATCATGACCAGCAGCACCGAGGTGATACCCGTAATAGCCCCCAGCGAAATAATAAACTGGGCCCAGCCAATACCCACCTGCATGAACGCGTTGGAGACCGGAGCGTCAATACTGATTTTGTTGTAGGGAACCATACCGGTAATAACAGCAGCAACGGCAATGTAGAGAATCGTGCAGACGATCAGGGAACCGATAAGAGCGATCGGGATATCCCTCTGGGGATTTTTCGCCTCCTCGGCATGCGTTGAAATAGAATCAAACCCGATATAGGCAAAGAAAATCATGGCCGCGCCAGCAAGCACCCCGACAGGAGCTCCGCCAGTGCCTGGTTCACCGAGAACGGTGTGACCGAAAATACTGAGTCCTGAAAACCCGAACGGAGCAAACGGTATCCAGTTTGCAGGCTTGACATACATTGCGCCAAGCACAATTACCAGCAGAACGATAGCAACCTTGACAATCACCATTCCAGCATTAAAGTTGGCGCTCTCCTTGATCCCCTTGACAAGCACAATCGTAACAGCAAAAGTGATGAGAACCGCTGGAAGATCAACCCATGCACCCGTAGAGCTCAGCAGTCCATTGGCAGGATCAAAATCAAAGGGAGCATTGGCAAAAAGCGCGGGAACCCCGAGCCCGAAAATGCCGATAAAATCCTGAAAATATTTCGACCATCCATGCGCCACTGTTGCCGAAGCGACGCCGTACTCAAGAATCAAGTCCCAGCCGATTATCCACGCCATCAACTCTCCAAGCGTGGCATAAGCATAGGTGTAGGCTGAACCAGCAACCGGTACCATGGAAGCAAACTCCGCATAGCAGAGAGCGGCAAATATACAGGCCATACCAGCAACAGCAAAAGAGAGCGTTACGGCAGGACCAGCCTTGTCGTGCGCAGCAACCCCGATAAGCACAAAAATTCCGGTGCCGATGATAGCGCCAACACCAAGGCTCGTCAGGGCAACCGGCCCGAGGATCCTGTTCAACCGATGTTCACTGTTCACCTCTGCCAGCAGCATCGACAGCGGTTTCTTCCGAAAGCTTTTGTGCATATTACGAGTTTCTGCGGTTAATGACGGAAAGAAAATAAACCAACTGCATAATCGCCTGGGCCGCCGCCGCAACGTATGTGAGCGCCGCCGCGTCAAGCACCGCATTGACCCCTTTCATCTCCGCGCTCGAAACAATGCCCTGCGACACCAGTAACTCCTTTGCCCTTCGGCTTGCATCCAACTCCACCGGAAGCGTGACCAGGGCAAAGAGCGCCGTACCGCCGAAAAGGATGATTCCCGCCCATGCAAGCGTCGTGCCGAGTGTTCCGGCCAGAAACATACCTGCCATAAAGAGAATCGGGCCGATATTGCTGCCGACAGTGACCGCAGGCACCATAAAGGAGCGTAACTGCAGGGGAGCATAGCCCATCTTGTCCTGCAGGGCATGGCCTGCTTCGTGAGCCGCAACACCAACCGAGGCAATACTCGGCAGGCGGTACACCTCATCACTCAAACGCAACACCTTCTGTCCAGGATCATAGTGGTCAGAAAGCATTCCCTGGGCGGTCTCAATCGTCACATTTCCCAGACCACTACGCTGAAGAATACGCCTGGCCGCCTCTGCGCCGCTCACCCCGCTTTGGGTTCGCACCTGCGAATACTTCTTGAATGCCGACTTCACCTTGAACTGAGCCCATAACCCCAGCAGCATGGGGGGCATGGCAAACACAAAATACATTGGATCAAAAAACATGGTAGTAGATAATAATATAGTTTATCGATGAAGTGAATAGATGCCCACTGTGGTTAACATGAGCTAACAAAACAATATGTAAAGCAGATAAGTTCCAAAAGGGAAGTCATCTTCGAGGCATACAGCGAAGGGGAATTTAGAAAAAAAACGGGAAATAGTTATCTCTTCAGGCTGGTTGAACCAATAAGAGTGTCATGTGCCATCAACTGACGCATGACACTCTTAACTTCTTAACCGATTTTCAATTGGCGATTAGTTGCCTCGGTTTCCAATTGGGGGATCTGGCTGTATTTTCCTTTTTTCAGGTCATCGCGAACTTTGGTCAGTAATGCTGAACGAGAGAGGGCATTCTTGCAGGCATACATTTCCTTGCAGAAATAGTAGGTGAATGCCCCATGCCAACCGTTGTCAATGTGAGCATCGGCACTTGTTTGATCAGCACGGCAGGCAGCCCACAGGATGTTATGGACGATGCCTTTTTCAACCAATCCGTGACGAAGTCCGCGTGATCGCTTGTTTTCTACCTGTTCGAATGCCTCAAGCGAAGGCGGTGGCAGGTAACGAGGTGTGCGGTCAAGCAGCATGTCAATTCCCTTCAAACCGGTACCACTGTGGCAGGTATCCAGATAGACTTCCAGGAGCACATTGGATGGCAACTGAACGAAAAGGTCTCGCAGTTCGTCATCGAGAATGACGTGGTTCGGATCCCACTGATTGCCAGCCTGGGCAAGGTCATGAGGACAGAACGCTTCGTCGGCACGGTCTGGTTCGTCACCGCTCAGATCAGGAACCTGCGTGCCATGGCTTGACATGCTGAACACCAGGTAGGTGTATTTGCCTGCCTTTGCGCCGTCAACCATAGCCTTGAGGTTGCTGATGATGTTTGCTTTTGTGGCTTGAGCATCAGTCAACAAGGTGATGTCGCCAGCTTGAAAACCAAGCAGATTCTGCAGCAATTTCGACATGTCATTGGCATCGTTCACACAGCCCTGCAATGTAGCGCTGGGATAATTCTTGAATTTGTTGATTCCAACACACAAAGCTTTTTTGTTGGTAGCCATAATTCTCCTCCTTTATTGTGTTCTGGTAGGGTTAAAAAGGAACGCACAGTTACCAGCAAGCTGAGCGTCACTGTACTTGACTTACTGAACCTTCTTCTTGAGCACTCTTCTTCACGACATCACTGGTGTGCAGAGTTTTAATTTCTTCATACGTTAGATCACAAAAACCCGTCCCGTAAAGCACTCTTTGTTGTAACTCACCTGTTACCAACTCTTTAATAATACACAATGAAATTACAATTGTTATAACATATAAAACAAGAGACTTGATTTCCAGGCCATTTCCCAACTTTTCAAGCTTTGGATGAGCTGAATACAGGTAGCCAGAAAATCGCAAGAAATCTTTCCCATCCTCACCCTCTCGTCGTATATTGCAAGGCGAAACAATACGTTGCCGTTTGCACTATTTTTCTGACGATTCAGCGCTGCGTAACGTCCTCATTCGATCCTCTTTAACCAGAACCGCACCACCTTCCATGCAGGCATTCAAAATTCGCAAAGCGATTGTTGACGATTACAAAAATTCTCTCAACAGCTTTACCAATATCAGGGATAGCCGAATTCATGAAAAGGTGCAGGAGGCGTTTGAAAAGGGGACTTTTTTACCCGAGCCGCTCTTGCAGTTTAACCCCTCTTTTGAACTGGGCGAATCACTTCAGGAGATAGCCTTTTCCATACTCATTCATCCTGCACATGCAGATGAATGATGCACCACAAAACTTCCCGCTCTTTGACTCCTTTTCTATATTATCAAAATTGCGTTTCATCCTGTTGAAGAGCGCTTTGAAGTGCTCAATCCGGCAATCCTGAAAGACAAGGCGTGGGTTCATGATATTGCCGAAATCATCAGGCCTGAGTTTTCAACGCTCCAGTTTGTACGAAATTATCAGGAGAAGAATCCGGAAGCCAGCGAAAGCGCTTTGGAACGCAATATTCAGAGGCTCAAGTCTATTGTGCAGCGCCCTATAGGTATGATCGAGCTGAACCATGACCTTGAGATAGAGACCGTTACCGAGATTTTTATTCGCATCAATTCAAAGGGTGTTGTGCTGAGT
>SESB01002049.1_pt1 | contig 12238 bp, 11 predicted proteins | sample 3171441 | NCBI WGS metagenome assembly SESB01 (sample SAMN06051867, study PRJNA518727) | freshwater metagenome | biome: subpolar coniferous forest; feature: holomictic lake; material: water; isolation source: holomictic Lake 227, 6 m depth | place: Canada: near Kenora, Ontario | collected...
GTGAGGCGGCAGGGTAGCCTCAACCTCAATGTTCTAAACCGGGAAATCGGACCGCCTCGGGGTGGGAGGCAGCGAACACGCAGAATTATGACAGGAAATATTGAAGAAATTTAATGCTGTGCCTGGACGATAGGTGATCAGCGTTGAAATTGTGTGCGAAATACAAGGGAAACTCTGATGGGGTTGCACTATTGGCAGGGTAAACCACTGCCATGTGAGCATTTTCCGGTAGATCAGGCCAGTTGTTGTTCGATAAACGCAGTCATCTGGGCTTTGCTCATGGCGCCGACCTTAGTGGCAGCCAGTTGGCCGCCTTTGAACAACATAAGTGTTGGAATGCCGCGAATGCCGAATTTTGCTGGGATGTCACGGTTTTCATCGACATTCATCTTGGCGACTTGCAGCTTGCCTTCAAACGCCGTGGACACTTCGTCCAGGATGGGTGCAATCATCTTGCAGGGACCGCACCACTCGGCCCAGTAATCCACCAAGACCGGCAGGGCAGATTGAAGAACATCGACTTCAAAAGAAGCGTCAGATACGTGTTTGATAAGTTCGCTGGCCATGTGAATCCTTGGTTGTTTGAGGTCAGTGCTGAAGGCTTTTCGTCTGGGCAGACGGTTTGGCAAAGTTCCAGTTAACTAACGGGTAAAAGAAAAGTGGGGAAATTGTGACAGAAACCAAGACCTTTGTTGGATGGCCCATCTACTATGGTTGAAATAGTGAAAAAACATCATGTTGACATGAAGTTGGGTCATTTCGCGCGCCAGATATGCGATTAGCTGTCGTAGTTACAAACTGAATCAGCTAGCAAGACTTTACTTTGTGGGTCACTCAGGCATTCAGGAAATGATTTATCCACCCCAGTTTCCATCCCGCGTGCAAGTAATCGTCCTTTCGCTAGATCTGTTGCTCGACCGTACCATGGCCGCCGCCGTGATGCTCGGTTGTGATGAAGTTTACCTGCCAATGTCGCCAAAGCCACTTGGCCAAATACGTCTTTAGGCAGCTATGACTGAGGCAGTGTGTAAAGCGGAATGTCTTTTTCAAGAGAGAGCTTGTCGAGCACTTTGCGGGTCTTGGTCAGCAGATAGTCCGCAATTACTTGGCGGGTAGCGAGTGACATCATCGACTCAATGCTGGCATCGGTCACCCCAGCCACGGCGCACAGCGCCTTGGCAAAGTGGGGCTCCAGCGCCGCCATTGCCACACGGCCGTCTTTGCACGGGTAGACCCGGTAACCGGCATGGCCGCCACCGACCGCTTCACCGTCTTGGGTCACGCCCCAGGCGCGCGGCAAGGCCAGATAAGCCGCGGCCTCAGAAAGCGCCACTTCGAGGTAACTGCCTTTGCCTTTTTGCCTTTGCACCAGCATCGCCTGCAACACAGCCTCCGAGGTCATCAGCGAGCCGCCCATGTCGGCGTACAAGGTGGGCGGCAAATCCAGCCCTGTCACCAAGTCGCTTTCGGCCTGGTAGGTGAGGTCGTGGCCGGGTTCATCGGCGCGGTCGCCGGGTGCGCCCACAATCGCGATCAGCGACAGGGCGGGGTAGAGCTTGTGCAAAACTTTCCATTCCAGACCCAGTTTTCGCAAGGCCGACGGGCGAAATGAGGTGATCAAAATATCGGCCTTGGCCAGTTCCCGGTGCAGGGTTTTTTGGCCTTTTTCAGTCTTGAGGTCGGCCACGCCCACGCGAACCCCCTGGTGCATCTCGTCATAAGCGGCCCGTTTGTACCAGCTCATGGGGTCGCCCGAGGCGCCGGGGGCTGATCCGACCGGTGGAGGCGGCTCCAGCTTGACACAGGTCGCGCCCATTTGCCGGCAGCGCATCAGGGCGGCCGGGCCGGGCAGGTTGAGTGCCAGACTGACGACACGGGTGCCCTTGAGCGGGCGCAGGGCAGGGGATTGAAGAGGGGAGGTCATGCGCCCAATTTACCCGATAACCTAAACCGGGTTGTGGTGGCTGGGCATCAGAGTGCGGTGTAATGCTGGCCTGACTCAATATGACCCGAAAGCTTCCCGTGACCGATCCGCAATTTCCGCTTGACTTTGATGCCCCTTCACCTGCGACAAGTCAACCGCTCAAGCCTAAAGCCATGACCAAACCACGCCGTGCAGCCACGCCCCAACTTCCCGTAACCCTGAGCCCCGAAGACATGGCCGCTGCCTTGGCCAATCATCCTGACTACCGTGTCTTGCGCCGTTTGCAGCCCGTATTGAAGTTTGACCGAGCAGCGCTGGGCCCGACCCTGCGGGTGCTGGTGCTTGACACCGAGACTACCGGCCTGGACCACGCCAAAGACAAAATCATCGAGTTGGCCATGCTGCAAGTCGATGTGGACACCGCCACCGGCTTGCCGGTGGGCGAGGTTTTGGTCTATGACGAGCTGGAAGACCCAGGCATGCCGGTGTCCAAAGAAATTGAGGCCATCACCGGCATTTCCACAGAAATGGTGCGAGGCAAACATCTGGACGAGACCAAAATTGCGGCCATGCTGGCCGGGGCTGATCTGGTGATTGCCCACAACGCCGGGTTTGACCGCCCTTTTTGTGAGTCACGCATCCCTGCGTTTGCCAAATTGCCCTGGGGTTGCTCGTTTGCTGATATTGACTGGAAAAAGGAAGGCCAGGGCTCGGCCAAGCTGGAGTATCTGGCGCTGGAAAAAGGCTGGTTTTACGAGGCTCACCGCGCCGAGGTCGATTGCCATGCGCTGCTGGCGGTCTTGGGTGAGCCGTTGCCCACCACCGGGCTGAGTGGTCTGGCCAAAATCATCGCGGCCAGCCGCCAGCCGAGCTACCGCCTGCAAGCGACCGGAGCGCCGTTTGAAGCCAAAGACCTGCTCAAAGCCCGCGCTTACCGCTGGAACGCGGAGCAACGGGTGTGGCATATAAAAATCGTTGACGAGAGTCAATTAACTGCAGAATTTGAGTGGCTCAAATTAAATGTTTATGGTAGCCGCCAAGCGCGAGTTCAAGTCGAAAAACTCGATGCCCGCGTGATGTACTCAAACCGGGCAGGGGAATTGTCCAGCCAGCAAATCTGAGGTAGTGACGGGGTAGAATTCTGCCCTGTAAAGCTGTTCTGGCTTGAGATTTGCCCCCAAGGAATTTGATGAAACGTGTTGATGACTTTCGCCTGAAGTTCGGAAAAAAAGAGTACGTGCCGATCATGATTGGTGGCATGGGCGTTGATATTTCCACCGCCGAACTGGCGCTCGAAGCCGCGCGCTTGGGCGGTATCGGGCATATTTCCGACGCCATGATCTCCGACGTGTCGGACCGGCGCTTTGACACCAGTTTTGTCAAAGAAAAGACCCGCCTTTATAAGTACAACATCGACAACTCTGACAAGTCCAGCATCAAGTTTGACCTGGGCGAGGTCGCTGAGGCCACCAAGCGGCACGTTGGCGCTACCATGACCGCCAAAAAAGGCGAAGGCTTGGTGTTTGTCAATTGCATGGAAAAGCTGACCATGAACGCCCCGCGCGAAACGCTGCAGGTGCGAATGACCGCCGCTTTGGACGCTGGTATTGACGGCATCACCTTGAGCGCGGGCCTGCATTTGGGCTCATTTGGCCTGATGGCCGATCACCCCCGGTTTCGCGATGCCAAGCTGGGCATCATCGTGTCGTCGGTACGGGCGCTGCAACTCTTCCTGCGCAAGAACGCACGCCTGAACCGTTACCCTGATTTCGTGGTCGTCGAAGGCCCACTGGCCGGTGGTCACCTGGGTTTTGGCATGGACTGGGCGCAATACGACTTGGCCACCATTTGCGCTGAAGTCATTACCTTCCTGAAAACCGAGCAGCTGGACATTCCGGTGATTGCCGCGGGTGGCATCTTTACCGGCAGCGATGCGGTGTCGTTCCTCGAAGGTGGCTCGGCCGCCGTACAAGTGGCCACCCGGTTTACCGTGGCCAACGAGTGCGGTTTGACCGACAAAGCCAAGCAAGAGTACTTCAAGGCCAGCGAAGAAGACATCATCGTCAACACCATTTCGCCCACCGGTTACCCGATGCGCATGCTGAAAAGCACGCCCGCCATCGGTTCTGGTATCCGCCCTGGCTGCGAGTCGTATGGCTACTTGCTTGATGGCAATGGCGGCTGCGCCTACATTACGGCCTACAACCGCGAAGTGCTGTTGAACCCGGACCTGAAAACGCTCAAGGTCATGGACAAAACCTGCCTGTGCACCCACATGCGCAACTACAACTGCTGGACCTGTGGCTCCACCACCTACCGTCTGAAAGACACCACCACGCGTCTGGCCGATGGCAGCTACCAGCAACTGAGCGCCGAGCACATCTTCAAGGATTACCAGTACAGCGTTGACAACAAGGTCGCGTTGCCTACCTGATTCATGGGCTAAAACCTGAAACTGCCCGCCTAGCGCGGGCATTTTTTTGCCTGTCACCAACCCTGCAGGTCGCCTCTACAATAAAAGTTAACTCAGTTTGACTATGAAAATTCTTATTTCCAATGACGACGGTTTCCAGGCGCCGGGCATCGTGGCCTTGTACGAAGCGCTTAAAGAGGTGGCCGATGTCGAGGTGGTCGCACCCGAGCACAACAACAGCGCCAAATCCAACGCACTGACGCTGAATACTCCTTTGTACGTCACCACCGCCAGCAATGGTTTTCGCTACATCAACGGCACACCGGCCGACTGCGTTCACATTGCTTTGACTGGCTTGCTCGGCTACCGGCCCGACCTGGTGGTCTCGGGCATCAATAACGGCGCCAACATGGGCGACGACACGATTTACTCCGGCACTGTCGGTGCGGCGATGGAAGGCTATCTGTTTGGTATTCCGGCCATTGCTTTTTCGCAGGTCCACAAAGACTGGTTGCATCTGGACTCGGCTGCGCGCAAGGCCCGCGATCTGGTGTTGCAGATGTCGAAACAAAACCTGATTGGCGCCAGCCCCTGGTTGCTCAATGTCAATGTGCCCAACTTGCCGTTTGACGAGATTGGCCATGTGAAGCTGTGCCGCTTGGGTCGGCGGCATTCTGCCGAGCCGGTCATCACGCAGATCAGCCCGCGGGGCGACACCATGTACTGGATTGGCGCGGCCGGTGCGGTGAAAGACGATGCCGACGGCACGGACTTCCATGCCACCACGCAGGGCCATATGTCGATCACGCCCTTGAAGGTGGACTTGACCGACCACGACCACCTGGGTTATTGGGCCCAGACCGCCGCCAGACTGGCCCACCCCGACTGAGCCCCGCATGAAAGAGCGTCCCCCTTTTCCGGCCCGGTTTGATTTTTCAGCGGGCAAGCCGACTGCCAAGGCGCCGGTCTCAGGCCCTCAGTTTGGGTCACCGCTGCAAAGTGCCAAACCGGTACCCAGCCTGCCCGTGCAGGCCAAAGTGCCTGTTCAAGGGCATGGTATGGAATCCAGCGCCGTGCGCATGAACATGGTGCGCAAGCTGGCTGGGCAGGGCATCACCGACCCGATGGTGCTGCAGGCCATGGGCAGCATCGAGCGTCACCGCTTTGTCGACAGCGCGCTGGTCAATCAGGCCTATGAAGACACCAGCCTGCCGATAGGCCTGGGTCAGACCATTTCCAAACCAGGTGTGGTGTCGCGCATGGTGGAGCTCCTGCGCAACGGGGCTTCGGGCAAATTGGGCCGCGTGTTGGAGATTGGCACCGGTTGCGGCTACCAGGCGGCGGTGTTGAGTTTGTTGGCCAACGAGGTCTACAGCATCGAGCGACTGCGTGGCCTCCATGACAAGGCGCGTGAAAATCTTCGCCATTTGCGACTCCCCAATTTGCATCTGCTGTTTGGTGATGGCATGGTTGGTTACGAAAAAGGCGGTCCTTATGCCGCCATCATTGCGGCTTGCGGTGGCGAGGCGGTGCCTCAGGCTTGGTTGGACCAACTGGCTATGGGTGGGCGTCTCGTGGCACCGGTTTCAACGGGTTCCGCTGCAGGTGGACAGCAAGCGCTGATCGTGATTGATCGGACACCTCAGGGTTTACGCCAATCAATCCTCGAAGCGGTGCACTTTGTCCCTTTAAAATCGGGCGTCGCATGAAGGGATTACGTATGTTTGGTTTGAATGGTCGTTTGGGTTCTATTTTGGCGATGGTCGCCGTGGGTCTGGTACTGGGTGGCTGTAGTTCCCGCTCGCTCAATCACGCCCCGGTGGAAGACCGTGGCACCGCTGGCGCCAAATCGGCATCGGCAGTCATGGACCCCAACACGCAACCTGTCAAGCAACCGCAAGGGTTTGAGAACGCTGGCAAACCCGGTTACTACACCATCAAACCCGGCGAAACCCTGATTCGCATTGGTCTGGACCATGGCCAGTCTTACAAGGACATTGCCCGCTGGAGCGGTGTGGAGAATGCCAACCACATTGAAGTCGGTCAGGTGTTGCGCGTCATACCGCCGGTCGCTGCGGCGGCTGTGGTGGCGCCAGGTGCGGTCTCCAAACCGGTCACTTCGTCAGTCGTTACGCCAGTGACTAGTTCGCCCGCGCAAGCCGCCAGCGCGGCCGTCAAACCGGCCTCGGCTGCCCCATTGCCAGCCAGTTCAACACCGGTCGCTGTGACTTCAGCCGCTGTTGCGTCTACGTCTGAAGATGAAATTGCCTGGATCTGGCCGACCAACGGCGCGGTGCTCGCCGGTTTTGATGAAGTTAAAAACAAGGGGCTTGATATTGGGGGCGTGGCAGGCGAACCCGTTCTGGCCGCAGCCGATGGCCGTGTGGTCTACGTCGGGGCTGGTTTGCGCGGCTATGGCAACCTGATCATTCTGAAGCACAACAACATCTACCTCACCGCTTACGCCCATAACCAGACCTTGTTGATCAAGGAAGATCAGTCGGTGCGCAAGGGTCAAAAAATTGCCGAGATGGGCAGCAGCGATGCCGATCGTGTCAAGCTCCACTTCGAGGTGCGCCGCCAGGGTAAACCGGTCGATCCGGCCAAATATTTGCCCGCCAGGTAATTCTTCAAGCACTGTCTTAAATTAACGCCAGTGCGCGTTAATTTAAGGTAAATCTGCCTCTAGCCCACGTGTAGCAAGCGTAAGCAGCTATTAAATTCATAGCGTATACCGCATTTCTCCCATGACTGACGACCTTAAAAAAACCGACCTCTATCCGCCCGACTGGCTCACGGTTGAATCCCTCGACCTGGAAGCCCAGGGCGTGGCGCACCGGGCCGATGGCAAGGTGGTGTTTATCAAGGGGGCGTTGCCGTTTGAAGTGGTGACCGCCAATATTCACCGCAAGAAAAACAACTGGGAACAAGGCATTGTGAGCGCGATTCAACGCGAATCCTCTCAGCGCGTTAAACCCGGTTGCCCACATTTTGGCCTGCACGAAGGCGCTTGTGGCGGCTGCAAGATGCAGCATTTGCATGCTGGTGCGCAAGTCGCCGTCAAGCAGCGGGTGCTGGAAGACAACCTGTGGCACTTGGGCAAGGTCAAAGCCGACAACATCCTGCGTCCGATTGAAGGCCCAACCTGGGGCTACCGCTACCGGGCCCGTATCTCGGTGCGCCATGTGCGCAAAAAAGCGGCTGTTCTGGTCGGGTTTCACGAGCGCAAGAGCGGCTATGTGGCAGACATGAAAGAGTGCCACGTCTTGCCAAAGCATGTGAGCGACTTGCTATTGCCTTTGCGCGCGCTCATCACGCAGATGGCGGCAATTGAAGACATTCCCCAGATTGAGCTCGCCTGTGGCGACTCGGTGATTGCGCTGGTGTTGCGCCACATGGTGCCCTTGACGGCCGGTGACCTGGCCTTGCTGCGTGACTTTGCCAAAACCCATGTCGGTGTGCAGTGGTGGTTGCAGTCCAAAGGGCCGGAAACGGTGGAACTGCTCGACGAAGGCGGTGAAGAACTCAGCTACGACCTGCCGGAATTCGGCATCCATATGCCGTTCAAGCCGACTGATTTCACGCAGGTCAACCCGCACATCAACCGGGTCTTGGTATCACGTTCGCTGCGATTACTGGACGCGCAAAAGGACGAGCGGGTGATCGACTGGTTCTGTGGCTTGGGCAACTTCACGCTGCCGATTGCCACTCAGGCGCGCGAAGTGCTGGGCGTGGAAGGCAGCGAGGCGCTGGTCGCCCGTTCACGTGAGAATTTTAAGGTAAATCAGGCTCTAGCCCCCGTTAATCATGCGCTGGCAGCTACTAGTTTTGTAGCAAGAAACCTGTTCGAGATGACGCCCGATGTGCTGCTCAAGGATGGTGTTGCCGATCGTTGGCTGATTGACCCACCACGAGAAGGCGCGGTGGCCCTGGTCCAAGCGCTGGCCGACCTGCACCAGCAAAAACTTGACCCTGTGGCGCATCCTGTCACCCCCGGTGCCGAGGCGTGGACGCCACCGAAGCGGATTGTCTATGTGAGTTGCAACCCGTCAACGCTGGCGCGCGATGCCGATATTTTGGTGCACCAGGCGGGCTACCGTTGCTCGCTGGCGGGTGTGGTGAATATGTTTCCGCATACAGCGCATGTGGAGAGCATGGCGGTGTTTGACTTGGAGGACTGACCAGAAACCGCTGCGGCGCTGACAGAAATCAGTGCGCTGCGGCTTTGGCGGCCGCTTTAGGGGCTGGTTTTTCTTTGGCGCCCGCCTTGGGTTTGGGTTCTTCAATCACCACTTCTTCGACCGGTTCTGCCTTGACCACCGAGGCACGAATGCCCTCAATCTTGTTGTCGCGCATGTACTGGTCCATGTCTTTCCAGCCCGTGAACATGTCCGCTTTCGAGGCTTTTTCATTCAGGCTGTAGCAGTCTTCAATGCTGCGCAAGCCGAACCGGCAAGCGCCACCAACGGCTTTGGCATCGGCCTCACGCTGGGCAATTCTGGGGTCCGGCCCCATGCCGGGAATATCGCAAGCTGCCAGCAGCAGGGCGAGAGCAGGGATGAGCAGGCGGTGGTTCATAGGTGGGCGCAATGGGGTAACAACTTTATCGGCAAATGCTTGAGTTCATTTTGAACGTGGTCAAGGTGTGTAAAGCCAAGAAAAAAGACCCCTTTGGGGCCTTTTTTCAGAAGTTTGCGGACAAGATTTATTCGCGTTCGCCGCCCATGATGCCCAGCAGGGCCAGCAAGCTTTGAAACACGTTGATGATGTCCAGGTACAAGGCCAGTGTGGCGCTGATGTAATTGGTTTCGCCGCCGTCCACAATCTGCTTCAGGTCATACAGCATGTAGGCGCTGAACACGCCAATGGCGAGGACTGAAATAGCCATCATGCCGGCTGTCGAGCCCACAAAGACGTTGATGATGCCGCCGACCATGATGGCCAAGGCGCCTACAAAAAGCCATTTACCCATGCCGGAGAGGTCACGTTTGATCACCGAGGATAAACTCGCCATCACAAAGAACACACCCGCTGTGCCACCAAAGGCGGTCATGATCAGGTCAGGGCCATTCTTAAAGCCCAACACCATGGCAATCATGCGCGACAGCATCAAGCCCATGAAGAATGTAAAACCGAGCAGTACCGGTACGCCAGCGGCAGAGTTCTTGGTTTTCTCGATGGCGTACATGAAACCAAAGGCGCCGCCCAAAAACACAATCATGCCCAAACCACCGCCCATGGAGCGTGTGATGCCGGTAGCCACGCCCAACCAGGCACCCAGCACTGTTGGGATCAGGCTCAAGGCCAGCAGCCAATAGGTATTGCGCAGCACTTTGTTGCGCTGCTCGGTCGAGGCGACGTAGCCGTAGCCTTGGTTGATAGATTGCAGGTTGTCGTTCATAGTCATTCTTCCTTTTCAGTTGAGGGCAGTACCTCAGGGTCTGCGGATGAGCAGATGCGGTGGATTCTAGGGGGATTCAAGAGACTCCCCCAAAATCATTCGAGGGAGGTGCCTACTTTTTGTAAGGATACTTTCACCTTGAATGCGGCAAAAGAAGGGGTGAGCAGCCGTTATGCTCATTTCTTTTTACAAACAGGGCTTGTGCCATGAAAAACAAATTTACTTTAGAGCTGTCGGATGTTAAGGCTATTGCGGCAGCGGCTGAGGCCGAAGCTCAGAGTAACAACTGGGCTGTCACCATTGCCATTGTTGACGATGGTGGTCATCTCTTGTGGTTGCAGCGTCTGGATGGTGCCGCCGCAATTTCTTCTCACATCGCCCCCGCCAAAGCCCATACGGCGGCCCTGAGCCGCCGCGAAACCAAAGTGTACGAAGACATCATCAACGGCGGCCGCACCTCATTTTTGAGCGCACCCGACATCAAGGGCTTGCTTGAAGGTGGCGTTCCCATCATGAAGGACGGCCAGTGTCTGGGTGCCGTGGGTGTCAGCGGCGTCAAGTCGATTGAAGATGCCCAGATTGCCAAAGCCGGCATTGCCGCGCTGGGTCTTTGAACTTCGACGGTTTTCAGTGCTTGCTGGTATGCCACTTGATGGGTTGAGGCGCACCAGCATTGCTTGAGCATCCGCCGCAGTTTGAACCACAGGCGCCAGAGGCCTTGTTTTGCTGTAACTTCGACCTGAAGAAGGCGGGCAGCGGCATTCGCAGCAAAAAAAGCTTCAGGGCTTGCTTGATCACGTTGGGCGACAGCGTGAGCAGGCAGTAAATTGTGCAGCCTATCACCAAGGTCGTGATGGTGAAAAATTGAAAAACTTCAAATAAGAAGAGCGTGTTCATGGGCTTCAATTCAAGGCAAGGGCGCTGACCAGACGGTAGGTGATGAACGATGCCAAGTACGCCAGGGCAAACAGATAGGTCGCCATCAAGACCGGATAGCGCCAGGAATTGGTTTCACGTCGCACCACCGCCAGCGTTGAAATGCATTGCGGCGCAAAAACATACCAGGCCAGCAGCGAGTAAGCCGTCGCCAGTGACCAGCCTTGGGCAATGAGAGGGCTAAGGGCTTGGGCGGTTTCTTCGCCCGTGGCTGACAGTGAGTAAACCGTGGCTAGCGCACCCACCGCGACTTCACGGGCGGCCATACCGGGCACCAAGGCGAGAGAAATTTGCCAGTTGAACCCAATCGGTGCGAACACATATTCCAGCGCGTGGCCCAGCATGCCCGCAAAGCTGTATTGAATGGCGGCCCCGGTGGCGCCTGCAGGTGCTCCCGGAAAAGTGGCCAGGAACCACAACAACACCATGACCGCAAAAATGATGGTGCCGACGCGTTGCAGAAAAATGGCAGCGCGTTGCCACAGTCCCAACAGCAGGTTGCGCAGATTGGGCATGCGGTAGGGCGGCAGTTCCAGCATCAAGGGTTGATAAGCACTTTTCATCCAGGTGCGCTTAAATACCCAAGCCACCGCCATGGCCGACAGAATGCCCGCTGCATACAAACCAAACAAGGTCAGTCCCTGCAGATTAAAGATGCCAACGCTGCGTTGCGGCACGAAAGCGCCGATCAATAAGGCATACAGCGGCAACCGGGCTGAACATGTCATGAGCGGTGCGACCATGATGGTGGCCAGACGGTCGCGCCAGTTCGGGATAGTGCGGGCCGCCATGATGCCCGGAATGGCGCACGCAAAGCTGGACAAAAGGGGAATAAAGGCACGGCCTGACAAGCCCACTTTGCCCATCACGTTGTCCAGTAAGAAGGCGGCGCGTGGCAGGTAGCCTGAATCTTCAAGCAGCAGGATGAAGAAAAATAAAATCAGAATTTGCGGCAAAAACACGACGACCCCGCCCAAGCCCGCGACAACCCCATCGACCAATAAACTTCGCAGCAATCCTTCTGGCATGTGGGCCCGGATGGCGTCACTGACCACGGCCATCACTTCCTTGATGGCATCCATCGGAACATTGGCCCATGAAAATACGGCTTGAAAAATCATCATCAACAAGGCGGCCAACAGCACCAGACCCCAAACGGGGTGCATCACCACGGCATCAATGTGGTGGTTGAAGCGTTTGATGCGTGGCGACTTGGGTACCGCCACCGACAGGATGCGGTTAACCTGCTTCTGCAAAAGTACCGGGTCCAGCAACATCGGGTGATCCAACTGGGCCTCCTTGGACTTCTGCTGGGTCAGTGCGCGTTGCGCGGCTTGCAGAAGCGACTCACGCCCATTCTCCACAGCGTGGCCGGTCCAGCGGGCCAGCCAATTTCCAAAGAAACTGTTGTCCACCGCGACGGTCTCAACGACCGGCAAGCCCAGTTCTGCGGAGAGTTTTTGCACGTCAATTTGTAGTCCGTGCGCGCGTGCCACGTCCATCATGTTCAAGGCCAACACCATCGGCTTGCCAAGTTCGCGCAGTTGCAGTACCAGGCGCAGGT
>SESB01002051.1_pt1 | contig 12236 bp, 6 predicted proteins | sample 3171441 | NCBI WGS metagenome assembly SESB01 (sample SAMN06051867, study PRJNA518727) | freshwater metagenome | biome: subpolar coniferous forest; feature: holomictic lake; material: water; isolation source: holomictic Lake 227, 6 m depth | place: Canada: near Kenora, Ontario | collected 2014-07-08...
CGCCGCCGGGTAGTCCTTGCGCGCGAAGGCATCGCTGCCGGCAATCGCCAGTGCCTTGACGTTGCGCGGATCGAGGGCCAGTGCGCGCGCAATCAGTTTCATCGGCTCACCGCTCAGAACCCGATTGTTCTTGACCGCCAACGCGTCGGCATAGTCGGCCAGCAGACCCGCGTCGTCCTTGCTCAGCTCAGTCGCTTTGGCATAGGCGGCAACCGCCTCGTCGGCACGTCCGAGGGCACCATAAGAACGCGCCAGCATGGCCCAACCGGCGGCATCACCCGGTTTGTCCTTCAGGCGCGCCGCCAGTTTGTCGATCATGCTGCCCATCTGGTCGGCGCTGGCCGCATGCGGCGCCGGCGTCGTGCCCAGCGCGTGCGGCACGCTGGTGTTGGACCCCGCAGCAACGCCGGTCGATGAGGGCCGCCTGGCAGCATAGATGACAGCGACAACGATCAGGAACACCAGCGCGAGCGCAAGCAGCCAGTGCCAAACCGGGCGCTGACCCGGTGACACCGGCGCCGGCGGCTGGCCCATGACGCAATCGAGAATATTGCGTTCAAGCTGCATTCGTTGCGTTTCGTATTCCTCAGCGCTGAGCGAGCCCGCTTCGCGCAGTTCTCCCAACTGCAGCAGTTGATTCTTGAGGGCGGCTAAGTCGTGATTCATGGCTGTATGGATACGGGTTGAATTCTTCAATGTTTAATCTGTTTCCAGCTTTCGCTCACGTGACATTGCTGGCAGCGCACGCTAAAGCGTCCCTGATGCGGGTCATTGCTGCGGTGACAAGCGTAACAGTTGACTGGCAGCGTGGCAGCAGCCTTGCCGGTCGGCGCCGGATCACGATGGCAACTGGCACAGGCCAGCGGTCGGTGCGCACCCTCGAGTCGAAACTTGGTGCCCGCGTTATGGTCAAAATCCCACAGCTTCCAGGCACGCGCGTTGTGGCAGCTTTCGCAACGCTGCCCCAGCGTCAGCTTGTGCTTGTCTTCCTTCAGATGGCAGGTCAAACACTCTTGGCGCGCATCGCGAAAGCGCGCCGTCTCGTGGCAATTCTTGCAAGTGGCCAAGCCGTGGCGGCCGCTCAGCGCAAAGCGCGCGCGGTTGTGATCGAAGCGGTCAACCTTCCAGTTTTGATCGGTATGGCAATCGCCACATTTCGGGCCAATCTGGCCCTCGTGTTTATCGTCCTTCTTGTGGCAGCTCAGGCACTCCATTGAGGTGTTGCGAAAACTCTTGACATCCTTGTGGCAGGACTCGCATTTGACCTTCGCCCCCTTGTGCGCGTTTTGCAGACGAAAGCGTGTCTTGTCGTGATCAAAGCGCGTGGCCTTCCAGTCGTTGGCCGTATGGCAGTCGGCGCATTTTTCACCCAGATTGGCGGCGTGCTTGTCGTCTTTTTTGTGGCAGGCTATGCATTCCTTGCTCGCCTGCTTGAACATGGCGCCTTCGTGGCAGGACTTGCACTCGACCTTGACATGCTTGCCCAGCAGCGGAAAAGCTGACTTGGCGTGGTCAAAGCCGGGCGATTCCTTCCATGATTTTTCGTTGTGGCACTTGGCGCAGTCGCGCCCCAGACTGTCCTTGTGCTTGTCGTCCTTGCTGTGGCAGGCGTAACACTCATGGCTGGTCTTCACCTTGTACAGATCGCCCGTATGGCAGGCCGTGCACTTGACGCTGTGGTGCTTGCCATTTAGAACATACTTGGTATCCAGGTCGTGATTGAAGTGCGTGCTCTTCCAGGCCTTGGCGCCATGGCAGGTCTCACACTTTTCGCCGAATTGCCCTTTGTGCCCCTTTTGATCGTCATCCTTGCGGTGGCAGGCGACACAGGTTTTGGGCGTGTCTTTGTAAACGCCCTTCAGATGGCAGGTCTCGCACTTGGCATCAACGTGTTTGCCGCTCAGTGCAAATTTTGTTTTGCCATGGTCGAATTTGGTTTCCTTCCAGCTCGCCGCGTCATGGCAGTCGGCGCACGCATCCCCCAGTGAGCCCTTGTGCTTGTCGTCCTTGCGATGGCAGGCCACACAGGTGTCGGGGGCCTGTCGGTACAGTTTGCCAGCGATGTGGCACTTTTCGCACACGACCTTCTGATGCTTGGCCTTGAGCGGGTAATCGGTGACATTGTGATCAAACGTTTGCTTGTCCAGTGTGTACAAACGCTGCTCACGCCCCTGGTGCTCGGTGTGGCATTCGCGGCAGTCCTGTGGCTTCATCTTCCCGTGGTAACCGGTATGGGCATTGACGTCGGCGCGTGTCTCCTTGTGGCAATCCAGGCAGCGCTTGGCTTGTTCCTGCCGATTGAACCGGACATGGCACTGGGCGCAATCGTCATCGTACTTGGCGTGCGCCTGCGACAGCTTGCCCGGCGCCATCACGGTCTCAAAACCCTGTGCCATGGCCCAGGGCGCAGCCAGCAGCCAGCACAGCAGTGCCACACAGCGCAAGACTCGGCCAATCGAAAGCATGGTGTTGATCCGTCCTCAGTATGCGTGGACCGCAAAAATATGAATGAAGGTGCTGAGCACCAGCAAGAAAACAAAGGGGATATGTGCGATATGCCAGGCCGAGAGCATCCAGGTATACGCGCCGAACTGCGCCACCCGAACTTCGGCATTGAGGTAGCGCATGACCAGTTTGCGCGCCAGCCGGCGGTGCTCGCGCACCTTCGCCTCATTCCATTGCAGGTGCGCGGCCAGCCGTGCGGAGGGTTCGCGCAGCAGGCGTGCGCAACGCCAGTAAACCAGCCACTGCACCATCGGCAGGACGAATACCCGGCGCAAATATGTTCGCCAGCCCGGTTGTGCCGCGCGTTCTTTCTTCGCAAAATCGAGCAGCGTTCTCTCAACCTCGCGGGCGAAACTCAGGCGCGAACGAACGCCCTCCTGCTCCAGACCGGCGCGCAGCTTGAGATCCTGCAAACTTCCGATCTCGCCATGCAAACCCCGGTTCACACGCATGTAGATGAAGCGACCGACGACGCCACTCAGGGCCACAATGATCATGCTGATAAGCGCCACGCCAGCGTTGAGCGATCCAAATCTGAAACCGGAATGCACCAGAATCAACAGCGGCCCGCCAACACCCAACACCATGTGCAGCACCAGCCACATCCTGACAGGACCCCAGCTGCGCGCGAAGCGAAAATGTTTGCGCAGCGGATAGCTGAACAGGATCAGCATCATGACGGCGCCGGCCACACCCAGCCAGTAGCCGATGTCATCCCTCGGCTTGAACAGCTTGAGCAGACTGATCTGGCGCGCAATCCAGACCAACAGGGCCAGTGCGGCGTAAACAAAGAGGTCCTTGGACAGCTCGGGCACGTGACGGGCCGACGTGTTGGCGCCCGAACTGGCGTCTGATACGTTGGAATTCAAGCGCGATCCTCCAGCGGCCCATGCCCAAACTCGACAGCCGACTGCACCAGGCGTGCGCGCCGTCGGCGCGCATAAATCATTTGCAGGGCTGCAATCAGCACCAGCAGCCAGAGCACGGGATCGGGCTCGCCGGCAATCGACATGGAACAACCACTGCCACCAGCGGCCGGCGGCGGCGCGACTGCGACGACGATTGGCGTCGCCAACCCGGCATTGGTGGCGACGAAAAGACTGCCGCCCAGTAGCCGCAAGCCGTTGACCACCAGCGACGGCAAGGCCGATGTCCCGCTGCCACTTATGTCAACCAGGCCTTTAAGGGTCCGATCGGCCAGACCGATGGCCCACAAACCCTCGGCCGTACCAACGTACAGGTTGGCCGCGTCCACGGCCAGGGCCTTGACGCTGACCAGCGGGAATGGCAGCGCAGAAAAGCCGCTGACCGAGCCCCAGGCACCGTTTTCGTTCTGCATCAGGAAACCGTTGCCGCCAATGAACACGACACCCGGCGCGACGGCCAGGCTGTTGACGCGCGCATCGCTGGCAAACGACTCGGTTCCAACCATCCGCCATGCCGGTGCCAGCACCGGTTTGGCGGGTACAAAGTCGCTCGCCACATAGACCACGTTGTCATAACTCAGACCGACGTCGAGCCATCCAGCCACATAGACCGAAGCGCCTGAAACCACCAGGCTCTGGACATTGAAATTGGCACGCGGCGCACTCTGGATCACATCAAACGGCGTACCACCCACCAGTGGGCGCAACTCGATGCTGCCACTGTCATCAAAGCGGCGTCCGGCGTACAGCGCCTGCGCGCCCACGGCCAGCGCCCGGACGTCGTAGCTATTGCCCAGCAGCGTCCACGCACCCGTTCCCTGCCACAGGTAATAGACACCCTGGTCGGTGGCCGCGTACAGCACGTTGTGGGCGTTGTCGGCAGCCAGTGCGTGAATGGCGGTGACCGGCGACAGCGGACCGGCCAGTTGGGTCCGGGTCCAGTTGGCACCGAGATCGGTACTCACCATCACGTCGACATAGCTTGTGATGTCGGTCTGCGCAACGGCAAACAACGTGCTGCCGAGTTGCGCGACATCCTGCACCTGCACGTTGTTCAAACGCTGACTCGGTGCATCAACACGCGCCGGACCGTTGAGCGGCGCCGCTTTCGACAGACCCAAAAGCGTGCTCTGCGTCAGATCCGCGACGCTGCTGGCATACAGACCGAACTCAGTAGCCCATATCAGGCTGGAGCGAGCTGCCGGGTCAACCTGCAGCGCCGCACGGACATGATTGCCCATGGCGAAATCGGGTCCTGGTACAAAACCCGGTGCCGCCACCGTGCTGTCGTCAAACACGGAAGTCGCAAAAGCCCCGTCGCTGCTGGCCATGGCGAGTATGGATTGCGTCGCGGCGCCAACCCTGGCCACCGTCAGGGCATTGCAAGACTTTGGGTCGTCACCGGCAAACTGCAAACGGGTCCAGCTTAACAAGCCGCCGCTGGACAGGTCAGCTTGAAAAACCAGGCCCGCCAGCGTGCAGCTGAACGCCCATTTGGATGAGGACGATACGATCGCCGCCACCTGCTCACCAAGCAGCCCGGAGAGCACGGGAAAGCCGTCTATATCGGTCGTCGCCTCGCTGTTGATCCAGTTTTGATTGGCGTCCTGGCGGTAGATCGTGCTCACCGAGCCAATGGCAAGGCTGTCACCGAGCACGCCCAAGGCACTCACATTGGGGGCACTGCCACCCGCGCCCGCCGGCAAGCTGCTTTTGGACCAGGCTGGCTGGCTGCGCCCCGCTTCACTGGTGGCGTAGACGGTGGGCTCACAATCGGCTGCCATGTACAAGCGCGACTTGAAACTCAGCAGCATGCTGATGGCACACGCCGGCGCCGGCTCCACAGCCTGCGGCGACTGCAAGCGGCTCCACAGCGGCGTAGCGCCTGCGGCTGAAAAGTACACGCCGTCGTCAGTTGCGGCGTAAACAAAATTGCCCAGGCTCGCCAGCGAATGAATATGACGACCGCTGCGCATACCGCTACTGGCCGCAGACCAGGTCGCGCCGCCATCCTTGCTGACGAAAACGCCATTGACATCACTGCCGGCGTAAAGGATGTTCAGTGGCGCAGATGGATCGGCCAGCAGGGCCGTCACACTGCCGCCAGCCGGACCCAGCGTGCGCCAGGCTGGCGCTGTCTGGGCCCAACTCGCAAGACCGGCCAAGCCAAAGACCAGCAACAGCATCGCCCGCAGGCATTGCGTCCAGCGCAAAACAGCTGCTGCACCTGCACGAACACGGAATCGATTTTTCATAACTGCACCGCTTGAACAAAAAACATCTGCACACGCCTCGCATCAAAACGAATACCAGGGACTGCTTGCAAACAGCGGATCCCTGGCAGCCGGGTCCCAGATCGACAAGCTCACCCGACGCCCATAGAAAAACGGCAGACCCCAGGAAAAAGAAGCTGCGCTGCTGGCCGAGGTCGCCGGGGCGCCCGCCATGCCCGCAAGCGCCGTGATCGACTGCGCCAGGGTCCCTGCATTGCCCACCGTGAAGAAAACCTGGGCCACATTCTGCCCGGGTCGGTCGCCATCCGAAACGCTCGCCAATTTCGACAAGGCGCTCAGTGGGCAATACCACGAAGCCTCGCCCGGCGCCGGCGCAGAGCACCGCGTGATCGAGCTGTCGCTGAAGAACAAGCCGTTGGTGCCGGTGTCGAGGTAGCTGTTGTAAATCGTGTTGCCGTTGTACTGGGTTGTGACGCTAAGGTAGGAATCGAAACCGTGTGCCGACAAGTTGTTTTGCCAGTCCACGCCCAATTGAATTCGGTTGGCGCCAAGCGACAACTGGTTGCTGACGCTTCGCTTGCTGGCGTCGGTGTTGCGGGTATTGATGCCAAAAATAAGTTCGCCATTGACTTTGGCGGCACCGCCCTCCGGTATGGCCGGCAGCACCAGGACCACGCCGTTGTTGTCGGCCAGGTTGTTGTTGCCCGGGTCCTTGCCCAGCGCGGCGACCGGATTGAAAACCTGCAGATTGGCGGCAACGGCGGCGGGCGTGCACTGCAGGGCGCTGCTGGCCGCTGGCGGACAGCTGTAGTACTGCACATAGGAGTTGACGTAGTGACTGTCCAGGCACAGCTTGCCACAGTCCAGCGTCACGCTACCGATGCCCAGAATGCCGTTCGATCCGAGCGCGCTGGCTGAGCCGAGCACCTGACCGTTGACCGCGTTGTAACAGTCCAGCGGCGCCTGCACCGCAGCAGCGGGGTCGTCCTGGATCAGTTGCACTGGCAGTGCCGTTGCCCATTGTTCGCCCAGACCAACATCGGCCACAGCGGTCGGCCCCCACAGACCCCCCACCACGAAGGGATAGCACTCGTGCGCCTGACCGGCGACGCCGGCGGTGCCGGCACTGGCCGCGAGTTCCACCGGCACCAAGCCGAGCGCAGCGACCTTGCTCGCCAGGATGCGCAGTCCCACCGAACCGGTGTCCACCTGCACGTGGTCAATCGTCGCGCATTTGGCGCGCGGCAAATCCGTTGGCCTGGCACCGGGAGCACAGACCGTCACGCTGGCGTACAAAACATTGGTTGGCATCGAAAACAGATTGGCCGGCCCACTGTCCACTGTTACTTCGAGGTTATTGACCTTTTGCACGAACGGCGCGCCAACCGTCGGACCGGTCACAGAACAATCGGGCGTGGTGCTGCACAGCAGAGTCGTCACGCTGGTGTTGCCGCCACCGCAGGCTACCAGCCCGACAGCGCAGAGCGCCAAGGCAAAAGACAAGCAGACCCGATGCAGCACAGTCTTCACTCGAGACCCATTTGCTGCGGACTGACGCCGCGCGGCAGCATGGAGCGACGAAAAGCGAAACCGGAAAACAGGTGCAGATGCGCGCTCGATTGCAGCATCAGATCGAGATCGTCGTGCTGGAAATGCCGTTGCACGCCGGTGCGCTGCGCAGCAAGGCGTGCTGCGGCTGCATAGCCTGGGTAGGACGCGCCCAGCAGAACCGAGAGGTCAGGCTTGTATTGGGTGCGCCAGCTGACGGCGAAGACCATCCCGTTGCTTGAGACATATTGGCGCACGCGCGAACCATCGGCTCCCTGGAGCTCATGCAGTGAATACTGCGCACCGGCCTGGACCCGGTGCTGCGCCGCCATGCGTTTGCGCTCGACCTGGATCGAATCAAGATCCTGTCCAAGACCGGCAAAAGAAGGCACCGGCCCCACCAGCAACACAAGCGCCACTATCATGCGCCATCCATGACACCATTGCTGCCAGCGCTTCGCCGACCCCTTTTCGCCGCCTACGGCCTGGCCTTCGCCTGCGGACCGGTTGGCGCCTGGCTCGCGCTGTACATCGGCATTGGTCTGGGCGCCACCGCCTGCACCCCGCCCGCGCTGCTCACCCTGCTCCTGATCGCGCCGATCGCTGAAGAAACCGTGTTTCGCCTGGGCCTGCACAACTGGTTGCTGGAGCGCCTGCCTACGCGTTGGGGCGCGCTCAGCCTGGCCAATGTGCTGGTCGCCGTGGTCTTTGCGGCCCTGCATGCACTGCACCAGGGGTCGATCGGAATGCTGCTCACCGCTGCGCCCGCGCTGATGCTGGGATGGTTGTGGGAACGCAGCGGACGCCGCTTGCAAGTGCCCATCGCAGCGCATGCCTGGTTCAACCTGTGCCTCACGCTGGCCAGCTGCCCTTAGAGCGCTGTCAATAGAAGTCATAGCGGTAACCAAGGTAGAAGAACACAGCTGACGAATCCTCGTGGTTGCTCGGTCCGTCGGTGGTGGAGTGCTCGTAAATGGTCTCACCCAGCAGGCTGGCGCGATCCGATACCTTGTAGGACAGCCGCACACCCGGCGACACACGCAACACCTTGGTTGCGGTGTTGTCGATCTGGGAATAAATCCGCAATGAGGGCTCGAAACTCGCCTTGTTGTCCAGGAAACCGGTCAGGTTGTTGTAGGCCAGTTGCGTCCCGCGCAAGGTGTCGCTGTGCATGACGCTGAGGTTGAAACCGTTGATGTCGCGGCTCGAATAGAGATTGGAGCCGGTCAACTGCATCGACACGTTGTACTGTGCGCCGGTGGCGGGCATGGCCTGGAAATCGCCGACAGCGGGCAAGGCGCCGACGTCGCTGTAACGCAGATCGAGCGTGCCCTGCCACTTCGGCGCCAGGGCGCGCGAGACGCTGAACAAGGCCTGGCGCGCCTGCGCCGCCGTGCCCAGCGCCATGTCCTTGACCTCGGCCAGGCTCTTGAGTTGCAGCAGCGTTTGCAACGATGTCGTGCCCGAGCTGATCAATGCATCGCTCAACTGCAGCGAAGGCGCCTTGCGGCTGTCAAGCAGCATGGTGATGGTGGTGCCCAGCGGCCCCTGCACGGAGCCCTGCAGGGTGGCGGCGTTGAGGGTGCGGAAGTTGAGGTCGTAATCGAGTTGCGAGTACATCGACAACGCGTCACCAAAATAGCGCAACTCAAAGCCGGTGGCACGGCGATCCGATATGCCTTGTGTCGTCTGGTCCAGCAGCGAAAGATTGCCGCCCCAGTGATCAAACAGGTTGTCGGCCTCCAGCACCAGACCCGCCAGTCGCTGCGACGGCGCTGACACCAGCGTATTGGCAGGCGCGCCGGCCATGGCATCGAGCTTGAACTTGGCGCCCAGTGGCATGGCCAGCGAGACGCCGTCAAACAGACCGAACAAGGAACCCCCAATCGCCGCCTGGCGTCCAAGCCGCACATCAAGCTGCGGATTGAGGAAGCGGTAATCCACGTAAACGGCGCTCAGGCCACTTTGCGTATTGGTCGAGGTGATGAAGTTCTTGGAATAGGTGTCACGCAGGACCAGCTTGGTTTCCGAGTTCTCCGACTTGTAGCGCCCGGACAGGTCAATGCTGGTCACCAGCGTTGACTGGTTGGTGCGGCTGAGCGTGTTCTGGTCAATTCCGGCGGCGATGTTGACCAGCGAATCCGTTTTGGAGCGCCCACCGTAGTAGTACTGCGAAACACTGCCGGAGGAAATCAATCCGCCCTGCCCTGATGCTGCATCGGGTTTGTCCGTGGCTGTGGCAACGCTGGCGATGGGACCACCCAGCGCATCCAGGCGCTGCGTGATCCGCTGTACCGCCTCGCCCTGGGGATAAAGCCGAAGGTACAACTGGTACTCGATGCGGGCCTTCTCGCTCTGCTTGAGCCCTTCCCAGGCGGCTCCGATCAATTCCTGCGCTGTTTGCGATGTCCGATTGGGCGGCAGCATCAAGGCCTGGTTGAATGCAACGACCGCATCCTGCCAACGCTGCTGACGCAAGGCCAACTGCCCCTTCTGGAGCAACTCAAAGGCCTGACTGTTCAACTTGGCAACGGCCTCGGTATCGGGCAGGACCGCAGCGCTGGGGGTTGCCGCCGCACTCGCCACGAGCGCCGGGCCAGGCGCTGCGGCGGGAGGCGCCGCGGCGGGAACCGATGCGATCGAATCCAGTGGCATCACGCTGGCAGTCGGGAAACTGCCCACCGCGCGGTCCCGCACCGCCTGGGCTTCTTCCTGGGTTCGGAAATAACCCATCGCCAGCACAAAGCGTTGGCCACCGTCTTGTTCGAGTTTGCGCGTGAAAACTGCATAGTCCTGAAACTGCGCCGGTACGCGCGGCATGTTGGCTGCTTCGTCCAGCGCAAAGGTTTGCAGCAGCACCACATAGCGCCGCTCATCGGGCAAGGCCGCCATCGCCGCGAGCCCCTTGGCCGGCGGTGTAACCGGGCGCTTGCCATCGGCAGCAAGCGGCGGTGCAGTGTCAGTCGCTCGACTCGGAACAGGCGCCGCCCTCGGCGTGCCGGCCGCCGCCCGCGCTGTGGCTGCTGCGGGCGCCAACTGCTCGGTCTGAAGAACGCTGGCCAGGGGGAATCGGTCGGCGGCCCGGTCCCGCACCGTCTGCGCCTCCTCCTGCGTGCGGAAGTAACCCATGGCCAGCGCAAAGCGCGGCTGGCCATCCTGTTCGAGCTTGCGCGTGAAAACGGCATAGTCCTGGAATTGCGCTGCCACGCGCGGCATCTCGGCGACCTCGTCGAGCGCAAAAGTCTGCAGCACCACCACATAGCGTCGCTCATCGGGCCGAATCGCCATTGCCGGCAACGGCTTGTCCGGTGCCCGTGACGCGCCATCGGTTCCGACAAACACCAGATCGACGGCGTGCGCACCCGGCCCCTGACGGGCCAGGACCCGTACCTTGTCGGTAAAACGCAGCGTCAGTGACTGCGTGAACTGTCTCGGGGCCGGAACGTAGCTGAGTGCAACACCCACTTTGCCGGCACTTTTCTCCAGGCGTTTGCCCTCTTCAACCGACTGCCCCACCACGGCCTCGTCGGCCACAACAATCTGAAAAACCAGTTGCACCAGATCGGTCAGCGCCAGCGGTGCCTGCCGCAGAAAACGCACGTTGGCGTTGAAGGTGATGCGGGCCACCGCCGGCTGCGTGCCTTCAACCCATTGCAGGCTTTCGATGGTTTGCGCCGACACGCCGGCACAAAACAGAAATAGCCAGGCCAGGGAAATCCAGCGCAGCAAGACTGAAGACCCCGTTGAACCCAGCAAATTAGCGCGCGCCAGCAGCGCCCACACCGGCCAACAAGGGCGGTGCGGACTTCCACTAGGCTTGATCGGAAGTCTGGTTAATTGCAAATCAAGGTCCTACGGGGATGGGCTTTCCAGGTGTTCGTGCGCGCAGTTGGCGTGGAATGAATTCACCATTGGAGGCATGACAACTGACGCAAGCGATCTTGTCAGGCACGGCAGCGTAAGCGGGTGACAGATGCGAATAATTGACCGGCTTCCAGGTCTCGGTCTTGTGGCAGCTGTCGCAGGAACGCGTTGTCAGGAAGTGGCCTGCCGGTCTGGCCGACGCACTCAGACCGTTGTGGCAAAGCAGGCAGGTATTGGGCGTGATGCCGGTGTGGCTGAACTGGGCCGGCAACCAGGCGGTTGTGCGGTGGCAGTTGTCGCAGGAACTGCTCACCATCAGATGCCGCGCTGGCATGCCCGCTGCACGCAAGCCGTCATGACAGGTCTTGCATTGGCCAGCGTCCACGCCAACATGGTCGAACTTGCTGCCCAGCGTGCCACGTCCCGGTTGCAGCACCTGCAGATTCGGCAACTGGCGACCCACTTCCGGGTTCACCAGGGCTTCGCGCAATATCGGTCGGGCCAGCGTCTGGAAGCCGCCAGAATAGGTGTGGCACTTGCTGCCATTGCAGTCATTCGGGGCCGCCCGCGTTCCGGTGTGAGCAGTCGGTCGGGTTCTGCCGCTCATGGAAACGCCGAACCAGGTGTATTTGGCCTCGTGGCAGCTCATGCAGGTCTTGGAGCTCACCGCCGTGTGGTGCGCTGCGGTACCCATCGAAATCCCGGAAAACGCCGTGAAGTTGGTCTTGGAGTGACAGGCTTCACACGCAACGCCAGCAACCGGTATGTGGGTCAGTGTTGACGGTGCTGTCGGCGAGGCGGTCGCCGAAGCCAGTGGCATCATCTTGGGCTGATAGGTAATCGGTTGTGGAATCGGGCAATTGGTCGGCGTGCTGCAGCCGGCAAACGGACCGGCTCCCGTGCCAGCGGTGTGGCATGAAATACAGCCCGAGGTGATGCCGGTATGCAGCACGGTGTTGGTCGCAAGACCGGTCACCGAATAGTTGCCACTGGTGATATGACAAGTCGTGCAGGTCGCAATCGGCGTCGGTATATGGCCGGTCGGTTTGCCGGCCGCCGTAAACGCGGTCGTACCGGTGTGACACTTGGAACAGTCATCGGTCGTCGGGTGGCCCGCATCGGCCACGCTGTAGGTTGTCGCCGTCGCCCAGGGCCGAGT
>SESB01002053.1_pt1 | contig 12220 bp, 4 predicted proteins | sample 3171441 | NCBI WGS metagenome assembly SESB01 (sample SAMN06051867, study PRJNA518727) | freshwater metagenome | biome: subpolar coniferous forest; feature: holomictic lake; material: water; isolation source: holomictic Lake 227, 6 m depth | place: Canada: near Kenora, Ontario | collected 2014-07-08...
TGTCATTTACATTGACCAATTGCTGGCATTGGGACGTATTCCCGCTGGCATCGGTTGCGATCCACGTAATCGTTGTTGTACCTAATGAGAAGCCAGCCGGAGCATTGTTGATGATTGATGTAACACTGCAATTGTCAGTGACTGTAGCAGAACCGGTTTCTATATTGCCGGACTGGCAATTTACTGCCTGCACCAGTGCATTGATATCCGGTGGGCAGACAATCTGAGGCGGAATGGTATCGATAACTATCACAATCTGGTTTGTGGCAGCACTGTTTCCGGCAGCATCCGTAGCAACCCAAACTACGGTGGTGACTCCGACAGGGTAAGCCGATGGTGCATTGTTTGTTACGCTAAGTATAGCGCAGTTCTCCGTAACAAGAGGATTTCCTAAAATCAAATTAGCAGCAGTACAGGAAGTCGTCCCGGAAAATACAGTGATTGCAGCCTGTGCTATGATCAGAGGAGTCTGCTGGTCAACAACAGTGACCAGCTGTGAACAGCTTGCCGTGTGGTTTGCAGCATCTGTAACAGTCCAGATTACTGTCGTGGTTCCAAGCAAGAATTGTGCCGGAGCATTCGAGCTCAGGCTTAATGGTCCATTACAGTTATCTGATGTAATGGGGACTCCGGGGTTAACATTGCTTGCGTAACAAACACCGGAATTTGCCGGTATTGTTATATTCATTGGACAAACAATGCCCGGTGCCTGGTTGTCAAGTACAGTCACCTGCTGGCTGCATACTGCTGTATTACCATGGATGTCAGTTGCGGTCCAGTTGACCGTAGTGATTCCGAGAGGATATTGCGTCAATTCATTGTTAGTCAGGGTGATCTGGCCGGAACAATTGTCACTTACAGTAGGACTGCCTAAGGCGACATTCGTGGCATTGCAAATTCCTGGATTGGCATTGACAAAAATATCAGCAGGACATGCCATCAAAGGCGCAGCATTGTCTGTGATGGTAACCAATTGTACACAAACTGCAGTATACCCGGAAACATCAGTTGCGATCCAGCTTACAGTAGTTATTCCAACAGGATAGGAAGCAGGAGCATTGTTGGTGATTACTGCCACACCACAGTTGTCGGTAGCAACGGCGTTGCCTATGTTTATACCGGTTGCCATACAGGTCCCGGCATTGGTATTGGCGTTTACTGCTGGTGGACATTCAATTGCCGGCGGAATGTTGTCAACAACTGTAATGATCTGGCTACAACTCCCTGATATTCCATTCACGTCCGTCACAGTCCATGTTACTGTTGTTAATCCTTTGGGGAAAGCTGATGGCGCATTGTTCGTCACTGTAGCAATTCCGCAATTATCAGCGGAATTGGCAGTGCCAGGTTCTACGTTACTGGCAGTGCATTGTCCGGTCATCAGATATACTGTTTTGGCAGGAGGACAAACAATTGTTGGGCTTTGATTGTCTATTACCGTGACCAGCTGGCTGCAGCTGGCATATTGACCATTGGCAGCCACAACCGTCCAGACGATCGTAGTAATCCCGACAGGATAAGTGCCTGGTGCATTATTTGTAACTACAGATCCCGGGCAATTGTCATAATAAGCAGGAGTGCCAATGTTGAGGTTTGAAGCGACACAAGAACCGGCACCGGCGTTAACGAAAACTGGGGCAGGGCAGGTGATAGCTGGGGTCTGGCTGTCAATTACCACAATATCCTGGTTACAGCTTGCGGTATTTCCATAAGAATCTGTAACAGTCCAGGTAACATGAGTGGTTCCGCGCTGGAATACTATTGGTGCATTGTTAACTACGGAAGCAATACCGCAATTGTCACTGGTGACAGGTGTCCCAAGATTTGCCTGGGTTGCAGTACACAGCCACTGGGTGGTATTCAAAAGCAGGGTGTTCGGGCAAACAATTGTGGGTGGCTGGTTGTCGACAACCGTTATTGTTGTCGAACATGTCGAGGAATTGCCATGGATATCTGTTACAGTCCAGATGATAATACTTGTTCCAATGGCATATGTCCCTGAAGCATTATTGCTGTTATTGACATTGTTCAAAACACTTGAAATGCCGCAGTTGTCAGAAGAAACAGGCAAGGGGACTGATACAAAAGCATTACACTGACCTGTTGCTGCATTCACACTGATATTCGAAGGACATCTAACAAAAGGAGCCTGGTTGTCAGTAACCGTTACTGACATTGAACATGCAGACGAATTGCCGTGAACATCATTCACAGTCCATATCACTGTAGTCGTTCCCACAGGATAAGTTCCGGAAGCATTGCCATTGCTGTTAAAGTTATTGGTAAGTGTTGCGACACCACAATTGTCATTGGTAACTGGTACAGGAATCGTGACTAAAGCACTGCATTGGCCTGCATCAGCAATTACGCTGATGTTTGCAGGACAAGTAATGGCAGGCACCTGCTGGTCGCTTACCGTCACTGTCATAGAACAAGTGGACGTATTGGAATGAATATCCGTTACAGTCCAGATGACAGTAGTCGTTCCCACAGGGTATGTCCCGGAAACATTGCCATTGCTGTTAAAGTTATTGGTAAGTGTTGCGACACCGCAATTGTCATTGGTAACTGGTACAGGAATCGTGACCAAAGCACTGCATTGGCCTGCATCAGCAATTACGCTGATGTTTGCAGGACAAGTAATGGCAGGCAACTGCTGGTCGCTTACCGTCACTGTCATAGAACAAGTGGATGTATTGGAATGAATATCCGTTACAGTCCAGATGACAGTAGTCGTTCCCACATCATAAGTCCCGGAAGCATTGCCTGTACCGCTGAAGCTATTTAACACAGTTCCAAGGCCGCAATTGTCAGCGGTCACAGGAACAGGGACACTCACCAATGCATTGCAATGGCCAGCGTCGGCATTCAAACTTATGTTAGCCGGACAAACAATCGATGGGGCAGTATTGTCATTGACAGTAACTGTAAAGCTACAGTTTGTGGTATTTCCTGAAGCATCAGTTGCCAGGAATGAATTGCTTGTTGTCCCCAGCGGGAATACTGAGCCCGAAGCAATACCGGAGACTTGAGTAATTCCTGGCGGTAAACAGTTGTCGGTGCCAGTAAGCGAATAGGAAACCACAGCACTGCACAAACCAGCCGTATTGTTAACAACTATATTAGCCGGGCAATTGATCAGCGGTGATTCATTGTCATTTACAATAACACTGAAGGAACATGAAGCGGAATACCCATGGATATTCGTCACGGTATAGCTAACAATTGAAGTTCCCTTGTTAAAAGTATAATTGCTGAGGTTGTTGATTCCCGTTACCGTTGAAGAAGCCGTGCCGGCTCCGGACATAGTCCAGGTAAGGGAGGCCAAAACATCATAATCGAAACAGGCAGCTGTCAATCCAATGGCAGTTCCGGTACAAAGTCCGGCATCAGTCAGCATAACAACATTGGCAGGGCAAGTGATTGTTGGTATCGTAAACAGCTGTATTGAAACTGTTGCAGCGGAAGAAGAGAAGCCAGCATTATCGACAGTCACATAGGAGATGTTAACCTCAACGACACCATCAACGGGATCTATCGTCACTGACTGACTTGGGTTTCCGGCGGAATTGGCAGGAATGGTGATGCCGCCAAGCGGGAAAGTCCCGCTATTATAAGCGATACCATTGATCGTAATGAAGGTGGCATACGTTGGATATGTGATGACCCGAATCGATGTGATGGTTCCTGGAGAGAAATCACTACCCGTAAACAAGGATGCAGGAATACTTAGATTGTTCGTACCTCCGGGGTTGATTTGATTGGGTAGCAGGTTGCTGTTCGCCAGTGGGGCTTGCTCGATACCGAAATTGGCATTGATTGCATCCGCTGTGACATGCCCGACAAGTAGTATGCCAGTTGTTAATCCATCATTTCCTGTAAGGCTGTTTGCGGCATTGTTAAGTATTTCACCCGTGTTAACCCATCCTGCAGGAAGGCTGGAAACAGGAGCCGGGTTCCCTGCCGGAGTATTGGAGGTACTGAGAGTAACAGAATAATTCAGGCTGCTATTCAGATTAGAGAAAGTATAAGTCCCTTCAGGACTTACCGCCACGGTCGAACTTACAAACCCTTCTGTTGTTAAGGAAACAAACAATGGGACAACTGATGCTGTTCCAATACCGATTCCATCAACCCTGTTTCCGGAGTTCATCCCATTGACATCATTATAAACATGACCTGAAAGGTTAATGCTATAAAAAGGTATATGGAGCGCGACGCTGCTCATGGATTCTCGTCCAGCATTGTCAAATACACTGAAGTTTATGACAGGAGTGACTGAACCGTCAACAGGGTCAATGCTGATCGCCTGAATTGGATTCCCAGATGTATTGGTAGGAACCCAGACTCCACTTAATGGCCAAGTTTCTGAAGAATAGGTGTTTCCGTTGACTGTGATCGTATTTGTATTTGATGGGAAGGAGACAATCTTCAACATCAGGATATAGCCAGCCGGGCTTTCAGGATCAGTGCCATTGAAGGAGCCAGCAGGGATGCTTACGCTGTTTGTTCCACCCGGATTGTATTGAGGTGCAGGATCAGAAGGGATTGCTGTTGGGAGTTCGTCGGTTCCGAACCTGGCATTGGAAAGCTTGGAGGTTAATACAGAAACACTCAGTATTCCGTTTGGAATGCCATCATTACCGCTGCCTGTTCCCAAAAACTCTCCTGTTGGGACCCAGTTGCCCGGAAATACGGCAGCAATCAGGGTGCTACTCACAGAGACAATCCCACTGCTCAGAATAATTTTATAAGCGCTGTTGATTTGAATACCCTGGTCAACGCCAAAGAAATATGTGCCATCAGCATTGACAGGCAGCGATGTCAAAACAGTATTGGATGCACTCACTAGGTTAATATACATATGACCACTGGCATTGGATCCGTTTCCATTGATTGTCGCATCAGTTAACCCGTTTGGATCATCATAAACAACACCTGAAATACCTGGATTATATACAAGGACTGTGGCTGATGAAGTATTGTTGCCAGAAACAGGGTCAGTGGTAATGCTAAGTAATGAAACATTATTTGTTATCAAAGCATCGTCTTCAACATCACTGTTGACTTTAGCGAGCAACGTCATCGTTGCTGTGCCGGAATTGGCGAGGGTTCCGATGGTCCAGTTTGGGGAAGTCCATGATCCTGTTAAAGGTGTGGCACTAACGAAGGTCAGACCCGCAGGCAGCACATCATTCGCAACAACAGCTTGTGCATCAGAGGGCCCATTGTTGGTGACAGTGATGGTATAGGTCACATTTTCTCCGATTATCACAGTAGGTACCTCGGTTGTTTTCATAATGGACAAATCTGCAGAAGTAATGACACCAAAAACATTAGTCATTGAATTATTATCCGGTTCCGGATCCGTAGTTGTGCTGGATACCGTTGCAGTATTAATGATAGAGGTACCGTGGGCGACATTGCTGTTGACTTTAGCCACCAAAATCAACGTTGCCTCGCCGGAATTGGCCAGGGTTCCAATGGTCCAGTTTGATGCAGACCAGGATCCAACCGATGGCGTGGCACTGACAAAGGTCAGGCCCGCAGGCAGCACATCAGTCACAGAAACAGCCTGCGCATCAATGGGTCCATTGTTGGTGACCACGATGGCATAAGTCACATTTTGTCCGGCTATCGCAGTAGGCGAGGTGGTCTTGATGATGGAAAGATCAGCATATTCGGCAGTCTGTCCCAAAGCAAAATCACCGAAGGTGGTCAGGGCTATTGCATTGGAATAATTGGGTGTGGTGGTGGCATAAGATGATATGGTGCCTGCATCCTTTTTTAGCATAAAAACACTGTTGGAAGTGGAATAACCAGACGCATCAAGGCTGAGGTAATATTGAAGGTTTGTCCCGCCGCTTTGGCTGATAGTCCAATAGCGGCCGGTGGTAAGCAGTGCGGTGTTGCCTGGCAGGGTACCCGACATTCCGGATTCGGTTTGATCGGCGGTGACGATGCTGGTTCCGCTAATGGCGGTATAGTTAAAACTAAGCTGACGGTAATTGCTGCCTTTGCCAATGGGGAAAACTTTTGAACCCGTACTGCTGAATGTCCGGGCCAGCTTCCCATTTACATACTTCGAAGAACCGGCGTTTACAATACTCCCGGATGCACCGATCGTGGCGGTGTTGGTCCCGGTAGTCAGGAGTCCGTTGGTAAAATCAAGGATGCCGTTTACGGTGATCCCGGCATCCGTCAGCGTAAGTCCGCCATTATTGTCGAGCGTAAGGTTGCTAAAGGTAGTTGCCCCGGTTCCGGTGATGACCTGTGCCGTTGAATTGGCAAAAGTAACCTTGCTTCCTGTTGCCCCGTTGAGGGTGCCGCTGTTTTGCAAATTCCCGCCAATCTTAAGGTAGCTCGCTGCAGTGAGGCTGAGCGTAGCGCCGCTGCCGATTTTAAGGTTTGCTAAGGAAGCAGGGTAGGTGGCATTTTCGCTGGTAAGGCTGAAGCTTCCGCCCGAAACAACCATATAAGTGCCGCTTACGGTTTGTATACGGGCACCGTTGTTATAAATAGTTTGTGCCTGGGAGACGAGGGCTGATGCCATGAACGTGATGACACAGATTGCTTTTTTCATCTATTTGTATTTTTACAATATTTCCGATGCCGGTTTATTTGTTTTCCTGGAAGCATTTCCAATACAGGATTAGCTCAGATAAAAATAAATCATGCCTGTTCCCTTTCCTAAGAAGACAGGTAAGGAATAGTAAAAGGAAGTAAGGAAATGTAAAAAGCCAGGGTTTACAGGGAATTCATCACATCGGATCCGCTGCGGGCCATGGAGTTTCGGAAAAAGGATGGAGTTACCCCGATCTGGGTTTTAAAGATAGAATGAAAGGTGACTTTATTGCTGAAGCCGGACATGGAGCCGATACCCTCAATGGAAATATGGTTGTTTTTTGAATCTGATAAAAGCCGTCTGGCCTCTTTAATCCTGAGTTCGTTGATGTATGCGTTAAAGTTCTGCTTGAAAGTATCACGTATCATTTGGGAAAGATAGGAACGGTTTGTACTTATCTTTCTGCAAATGTCATCAACAGTCAGACCGGGTTCGAGATAAGGCTTTTCTTCCTGCATTAAGCGGTTAAACTTAACAAGAATCCCCAGTGTTGTATTTTCAATTTCGTTATAAGCAGGCAAAATCAGTGCATGATCTCCGGAACGGCTCAGGGTTCTCCACTCTTCCATTTGTTTTTCAGTGCTTACGATCTCGAGGTTTTTCCTGACAATCTGCCTGTGTGCTTTACTCTTTTGCTGGTACAGATAGAAAATTAAAAAGCCAAGTAACAAAAATATCACAGCCAAAATAAATAAAAGCCTGATCTGAACTTTCTGAAGATGATTGGTTTTTTGCAGTAAAATGTTCTCTTCTTCTTTCTTCTGGGTTTCAAATCGAGTCTGCATTTCAAGAACAGCCCTGGTTTTTTCCTGTCCGTAAAGACTGTCAACTGAGACTCGATACTGTGAAAAATAGTCTTTAGCGGCAGCTTTGTCGCCGGCGAGTATGCTAATCTCGGTCAGGTAGCGGCAGCTTTGTTGTATGAGTTCGAATGAACTTTCCCGATTGGCGTAGTCCAGCGTTTTGCGGAACAATTCACCGGCAGCAGCCAGCTTGCCTTTTTTAATGTAAAGCTCGCCCAGGTTCAGGTTCAGACTGGCAATCTCTGATTCAGCCCCGATTTCATTGGCAAGCGCCAGGGCTTTTAGATAGTTTTCCTCCGCTTTGGCTTCATTCTTAAGCAATCCGGCATAGGCATCACCAATACAGTGGAGTGAAATAACAATCCCGTATTTATTCCCCATCTCTGTTTTCAGCTCCAGAGACTTCTGATAAAAGTACAGAGCTGAGTCAGCTTGTTTCAGGTCCATGTAGAGGTCACCCAAAGCGGTATAGTTCACAGCCAGGTATTTCTTGTTTTTTCTGTGCAGGTTGATGGAGATGGCTTTGTTCAGAAAGAAACGGGTCATTTTGTTGTTGTCCGAGTCAAAATAAACCAGCGCGAGATTGTTATAGGTAGCAGCCAGCCCGTCAGTGTCGGCAAGTGCTTCCTTCAGTTTAGCCGATTCAAGAAAGTAATACGTGGCTTTGTCATAGTAAGAGATTTGTTTATAGGTGGAAGCCATGTTGTTATAGAGCTTTGCTATTTGAACACTATCGTTAAGTTCAAGCAGCATTTCCTTTGCCTTTTCATAACAATTTAAAGCCTCCGAAAATTTGCCCATATAAAAATAGGTGGTGCCCATGTCGGTGTAAATCTGACCTGTATTTAGCGATTCGTCAAGAAACCTGGATATGCTGAGGGCATGATCAGAAAACAAAAGCGAACTGTCGTATTGCCCAAGCGACTGATAAATGCCGGCCAGCTCCCGCTGAATGATCATCCCTGATTCAGTTTTGCCATAATTATGCTGTTGGCTGAATTTAAACAGATTTGATTTTGCCCGCTTGTATTTTCCTGATGACTTGAAAAGTCCGAATGACTTCAGCGCAAAGTAAAAGGCACTGTCAGCATTGTTTGCCTTGAAATATGCTTCGGAAAGCAGATAACAGCCTTCGGCTGTGGTATCCTGCCGGTTTAAAGTGACGGGCTTTTTCTCATTACCGTCGTTTGAAGTTTTGCTGTAAGCGCAAGTTCCGCAAAGTATAGCAATTGTTAGTATCAGTAGTTTTTTCATAAAGAATGATTAAACCACCTCCCCCAAGGCCGGAATCGGATTCCGTAAACAAATATAGTATATTTTGTACTACAAGATACAAGAACTCTCTGCTCAAAAATGCAATGATATTTAGATTGATATGTTTTATTTTAAGTATAAACACTTTAAATGATAGCGGTAAAGCGACGGTAAATCAATCAGATACAGATTAAGTAAATTATGTCTCCTCATGTTCAACAGGAGTCTTGGGTAAGATCAGGTAAATGATGAGTGGTTCTTCTTCGATGATTTTTATGATGACAGATTCTGGAATTGTAATCCCGGTCTCTTCTTCAATAACAGCTCTTGGATTTTCAAGAAGCCGTTTTCTGAAAAGGGGATCTCTCATCGCTTTTTCTACAATTTCTTTCTCTAATTGAACTCTATTTTCCATGATCGAAAACTTTGCTTTAAATTTGGGTTCTGTATTTTATTAAAAAGCCCGCACCGCCCGCACCGCCCGCGGATAGTCCTTTGATTCCAAATATACCCCGCCCGGGTTGGGAGCAAGGAAGCGCTGGCCGTAAGAATAATTGTTGTTATACTCGGATGAACTCCAATAGATTGATACTGTGAAATCTCCAATGATGCTTTTTTGCAGGTAAAGCTGATTCAGTTCGTCTTTTGATGGCAAAAACCAATCGCTGTAATCATTCAAAACAAGATCATCGCAAATCTTCGCAGCATTGTTTGATCCGGGGCAAATGAGCATATGCAAGGTATTGTCCTGTCCCTGACCAATTTCAGTAGAAGTCCCATTGACAAAAGTTTGGTAACAACCCCATTGCGCTCCGGTGCTTTGGTTGCTGGTAGCTGCAATCAGGCCATGTGTCTCTCCGGCAACATAAACAACAATATCTTCGGGTTTATATATGTAAAAAACTTTCCCTCCCTGGTAACTCATGCCAATGTATATTAACATCTGATTCAGGATGCTTACTGTTGACACACTGCAGGGGCTATAAGCCCAGACATACCTGGTGTAGGTGATTCCCTCAATAAGGCTGGTTTCGGACATGGAGGTGTTTTGTCCCATATCAGTAGCCGTGCTATAGTCGTTGGTGGTGTTCCATTTGTAACCCGCAGCACCGGTCACGGCATTCCAGTTCCAGGTGATCTGGTTGGCTGCAGCGATATGGGTTCCGGCAAGGGGAGCGCCCACGGAGCAAAGAGAAACAGACTTCCACGCGCCAAAGAAAATATTCAAGGCTCCTTTGGTTCCGCAATCGGTACAGAAGACCATCAGGCCGTTTGCCGGACTGGCTATGGCATCACGTTCCTGCATCGTCATGCGGGGAATGAGAACGCCTTTTGCCGTGCTTTTTACATCGAGAATCGCTGAAGTATGAGGTTCGCTGCCATCTGAATTGATGCCGAGGTCCTGGGCAAGTGCGCTGGCCGAAAGGAGAAAGCACAAAAGAAAAAGGATCAGTTGTTTTCCTGCTTTTTTGATCAACTGTGGTTTAAATTGAGATTTCATATAAAATATTCTATTGTTAAAGCATGACTTTCCTGAAGTCAATAATTGACAACTGATTTTTTTCTAAAAAGAACGGATTGCGCGAACATTAATTTCCATATTTTTGGGATAAAACCCATTAAGACCATTTAAAAAGTTAACGATTTGAGCCCAGGTGTCACCACTGAAAAATATTACTTCAGACGAACTGAAGTAATTGGCGTATGTAGAAAAACCGCCAATGACATTTCTTTGTATATATAACTGTTTTAGTTCGTCTAAGCTGGGCAGGTACCAGTCATTGTATGAATTCAACACAAGGTCATCGCAAATTCGTGCCGCTATACCGGCTTCACTGCATCCGTAAACAATTGCCGTGGTATTGGCTTGTCCTGTTCCGATCGCTGTTGCTGTGGTTCCAATTGTAGTTGAAGGACAACCCCAAGGCGCACTGCCACTCTGATCAGTGGCTGCGGCAATCAGTCCGTGTTGCCCGCTGCCGTCGATATAGAAAACGATTCCTCCCTGGTAAGCCATTCCTATATATAGTGTTGACTGGCTCAGGGTGCTTATGGGTGACACGCTGCATGAATTATAGGCCCATACATACCTGGTATAGGTGACGCCATTGCTAAGTCCTGTTTCAGTTTTTGAGGTAGCTAAAGCCATATTTGTTGCTGTACTGTAGTCATTGGTCGTATTCCATTTATATCCTGTTGCATCGGTCACGGCGATCCAGTTCCAGGTGATCTGGGTGGTTGTGGCGATATGGCTTCCTGCAAGCGGACTTGAAATCACCAGGGTTGACATATTCAGGCTTGTCGGGCTTGATGTTCCACAGGAAAAATAAGCCCAGATGTAACGGGTATAGGCGGTGTTGCACGTTAATCCCGTTTCAACCTTTGTGATGCTTGCACCCATGTCTGTCGCGGTATTGTAGTCATTGGTGGTACACCATTTATATCCGGTGGCGCCGGTCACGGTGTTCCAGTTCCAGGTGATCTGGTACAGCAATGCCACGTGTGAACCGGCAACCGGACTTGAAATTGCCGGCGTCGACTGAAGCATTGTGGTCGCACTTGATGTTCCGCAGGGAAAATATGCCCAGACGTAGCGGGTATAGGCTGTGTTGTTTAAAAGTCCGGTTTCTGTCCTGGAGGTGTTTGTCCCCATGTCTGTTGCCGTATTGTAGTCATTGGCGGCACTCCATTTATATCCGCTTGGGCTTGTCACGCTATTCCAGTTCCAGGTGATCTGGCAGGGTAAAGCCACATGGGTTCCGGTAAGCGGAGCCAGTGGATTGCAATAGTTAAGTGTCATCCAGGTATTCGCGTAAAACAAGCTTAAGGAACCACTTTCCCCGCAGTTGGTGCAGAAAACCATCAGTCCGTTTGCCGGGTTGGCAATGGCGTCGCGTTGCTGTAGTGTCATCCGGGGCGGAAGAAATCCTTTGGTGGCGCTTTTCACATCCAGCATCGCCGAATTGTCGGGAAGGCTGCCGTCGGTATTGATTCCCACGTTCTGGGCATAGGCACTGGCAGAGAAGCTCAGCAGCGTAATAAGTACGATCAGGTATTTTTTCGATTTTTTCATAAGCATCTGTCCGGAAGTTGTTGACTCTATCCTCAATGCGATTCGGAGGTTGACTGAATCAGGTTTGTTGCGATTGAAGTTCCGCAGCTGAAATAGGCCCAGATGTAGCGCGTAAAGGACGTGCCGGCTGCAAGTCCCGTTTCCGTCTTACTTGTTGCTGAACCCATATCAGTTGCCGTACTGTAGTTATTGCTTGTGTTCCATTTATAACCTGCGGCATCCGTCACAGCGTTCCAGTTCCAGGTGATCTGGGTAGTCAGTGCCACATGTGAGCCGGCAGGCGGGGCAGGTGTGTCACAAAGCGACAAGCTCATCCATCGGCTGCCGTTATAAATACATAAGGTCCAGCTGCTCGCGCAATCAGTGCATACAAGCAGGAGTCCGTTTCCGGGGTTGACAATGTCATTCCGTTGCTGTTGTGTCATCCGGGGCGGGAGAAAGCCTTTGGAGGAACTTTTCACATCC
>SESB01002054.1_pt1 | contig 12218 bp, 12 predicted proteins | sample 3171441 | NCBI WGS metagenome assembly SESB01 (sample SAMN06051867, study PRJNA518727) | freshwater metagenome | biome: subpolar coniferous forest; feature: holomictic lake; material: water; isolation source: holomictic Lake 227, 6 m depth | place: Canada: near Kenora, Ontario | collected...
CGCTCTCGCGCTTGCATCCGTTCGATGGTGTCTGAAATCGATCCGGATGCGGCTCATGACCACTTTACATCTTGCACAGCGCCGATGCGGGTGGCGTCAGTGTCGCCGGGAAAGACCGCTCAACCACGGGGCGCAGAACCCCGTCGGCGTAGGCGACACGACCGACGTAGTTTGGCAGCACCAACTGGTTGTCTGCAGCACGCATGGTCACGCTGCCGTAGATGGTGTCGAGCTGGGCGCCACGCAGCGCCTTGGCGACGTCGGCCGGCTTGACGCTGTTGGCCTTCTTGACACCTTCAAAGATCACGTTGACGCCATGGTAGGCCTGGCCTTCGGTGTCGGTCGGGACGCGCTTGAACTTGGCTTTCCAGGCAGCGACAAAGGTTTTGTTGCGCGGTGTGTCGATGTCGGCGGCATAGCTGGTGGTGCCCAGCGTGTCCTTCAGCGCTTCGCCGGTACCGGCGACCATGAAGTTCAGGATCGAGGCGTGGCCGATCAGCTTCTTGGCCGGGATCAGGCCGAACTCCTGCGCCTGCTTGATGAAGGCGATGGCATCGCGGCCCACTTCGGCCAGCCAGATGGTCTCCACATTGGCAGCCTTGAGCTGTGCGATGTAGGGAGAAAAATCCTTGGTGCCCAGCGGCACGTAGAGCGACAGCGGAACGGTCTTGCCATTGGCCTCAACCGCCTTCTTGAAGGACTCACCGGAGTCGCGACCCCAGACGTAATCGGCTGCCAGAACGGCGAATGACTTGTCTTTCAGGTCCTTGGCCCACTGGTTGATCATGGCGATGTCCATGGCGTCCGAGTGGGTGGTGCGGAAGGCGCGCGGCTTGCAGGAGTCGCCGGTGATCTTGTCGGACTTGCTCGACACCGCAAAGTAGGCAGCGTCCCAGCGGTCCAGATTCTGGGCCAGTGCCAGCGAGATGGAGGAGGGGATGGAGCCTATCAGCAGGTTGTAGCCATCACGCGCGAGCTTTTCGGCAACGCGGCGACCGGCATCGGGCGTGCTTTCGTCATCGGCAATCTGAACCTCGACCTTGCGGCCGTCCACGCCACCCTTGGCATTGGCTTCGTCGATGGCAAATTGCGCAGCGCGCAGCACCTCTTCGCCCATTTCGGCGAAGGTGCCGGACTTGGATGAGAGCAGGCCGATCTTGATCGGCTCCTTGCCCTGTGCCATGACACTCAGGGGCAAAGTGGCAGCGAGTGCCAAGGTGAGAACGGTGCGCCGCAGGGGCTTCATCTTGAACATGTTTTTGTCTCCTGAATCAAATGGAAATAAGGCCGGAAACGGTCCGGCCACCGGTACTTGCAAATCGGTCAAACTCAAACCATCACATGGGTTTCCAGGTCCTGCAGGCTGTCCTTGGTGTTTTCAACCCGGCCCTCGGCTACCACCGAGCCTTTTGCCATCGCGCAGTAACGCTCGGCGACACGCACAACCAGGCTCATGTTCTGTTCAATCAGCAGCAGGGCCGTGCCCTGGTTGGCCACCTGGTTGAAGATGTCGGCGAGCTGGTCCACGATGACCGGTGCCAGGCCTTCGGTCGGCTCGTCGAGCAGGATCAGCGAAGGGTTGGCCATCAAGGCGCGGCCTACGGCCAGCATCTGTTGCTGGCCGCCGGACAAGGCCGTTCCGGAGGCATGCGAACGCTCGCCCAGGATGGGAAACAGCTTGTAGACCGCAGCCACCGACCACGGGCCCTTGCGACCAACGGCGGCGCCGAGCAACAGGTTTTCTTCGACTGTCAGGTTGGCCACGATGCGCCGACCTTGCGGCACCACCACCACGCCGTGTTGCGCTGCGATGTAGGGACGCGGCTTTTGCAGCGCGTAGTCGCCCAGGTGAATGCGCCCGCCACGCATCGCCGCCAGGCCCAGAATCGTGTTCACGACCGTGGTCTTGCCGACACCGTTGCGACCGACCAGAGCGACGCGCTCGCCGGCGTTCACGCTCAGGCTCAGGTTGTGCAGGATGTGGGCCGAGCCGTAGAAGGCGTTGACCTGTTCGAGCTTCAGCAGTGTGCTCATGCGGCGCTCCCGAGGTAGGCGGTTCGCACGCGCGGGTCGGCACGCACGGCAGCCGGCTCGCCGTTGGCAATGACGCGGCCGAGTTCAAATACCGTGACAACGTCCGAGATGCCGAACACCACGTCCATGTCGTGTTCGACCAGCAGCACCGAGACGTCCCAACGCGAAGTCAGGGCCTTGAGATGCTTGGCCAGATCGTGCGATTCCTTGACCGAGAGACCGGCCATCGGCTCGTCCAGCAGCAGCACCTTGGGGCGACCGACCAGGGCCAGCGCCAGATCCAGGCGGCGCTGTTCGCCGTAGCCCAGGTCTTCGGCGATGACATCGGCCAGCGGCAGCAGTTCAAGTTCTTTTAGAACGGAGTCGGCGTCGGCTTCGGAATCGACGACCCCCATCTTGTAAGACGCCAGTTCCACCTGCTTGCGCACGGGCATCTGGTTGAAGATGCTGGTGCGCTGAAAGCTGCGCGAGAGGCCAAGTTGACGGCGTTCCGTAACACCGAGCGCGCTGACGTCGCGCTCATCAAGATAAATTCGGCCGCGCGTCAACCGGCTGCGACCTGTGATGGCATCGATAACGGTTGATTTGCCGGCGCCATTGGGGCCGATCAGACCGTGGATCTGGCCGTGCCTGAGCGTCAGCGCCACGCCGTCGACAGCGCGCACGCCGCCGTAATGGATGGCCACATCTTCGGCGCGCAATACAAATTCATTCATGGGCATGTCCTCTCAGTGCGCGGCCGATTTACGGGCGGCCGGCGTGGCTTTGCGGCCCTTGAACAGATGCTGCAGCGCCCCGGCAATGCCGGTGGGCGAGAACACGATGACGGTGATTAGCGCGATGCCAAATATGGCCATCCAGTGATTCGCGTAATTGCCCAGCACGTCTTTCGCCAGGAAGTACACCACTGCGCCCAGCGCCGGACCCCACAACGCCTTGTAACCGCCGACCACTGCCATCATCAGCGCCACCCCCGACAGGCTCCAGTGCAGGTTCTCCGGCGCCACAAATCCGGTGTTGAGGACCGACAACAGGCCGGCCATGGCGGTGACGGCAGCCGACAGGGCATAGACCGCAGCGCGCGGCAGCAGGGTCTGGATGCCGATGAAGCGGGCGCGCTCCTCGTTGTCGCGCACTGCCTCGGTGATGCCGCCAAAGCGGCTGCGCAAGAGCAGCGCCAGCAAGAACAGCACCAGCACCAGCGTGACCCAGCAAATCAGGAACAGGTTGGCCGGTTTGAGCAGTACCGATTGCGACACGCCAAACAGTGTGGCCGGCCACTCGACGTTCATGCCGTCGGCGCCGCCGGTGATGCCGCGCGTACGGGTGGCGCTGAGGTAGAACATCTGGCCGATCGCCAGTGTCAGCATGCCAAAGGCGACACCTGGCACACGCACAATGACCAGGCCCATGACGAAAGCGATCAGGGTCACTCCGAGCAGGGCCACCACAATGGCGGCCTCCGCTGGCATGAGCTTGAGTTGCATCATGACGCCGACGGCATAGCCGGCGCAACCAAAGAACAGGGCGTGTCCGAAACTGACCATGCCGTTTTGCCGCAGCAACAGGCCGACGCCGGTTGCGAATACGGCGTAGATGATGGCCTGCGTCAGCAGCGACAACACGGTGCCGGAACTGACGCCTGCAGACACCATGGTTCCGATAACCAGGGCCGCGATGGCAAGCAGGCTGATACGTTGAATGGACATGTGCTTGTTCCTCTTCAGGTGCGGCTGCCGGCGAAGCCGGCGGGCTTCCAGATCAGGACGATCACCATCACGACAAAGGGCAGCAGCATGGCGACATCGGGCAGGTAGACGGCACCGAGCGCCTGGATCATGCCCAGCACCATGGCTGCGATAAAGGCGCCGGCCAGCGAGCCCAGACCGCCAACGACCACAACGACAAAGGAGTCGATGATGACGTCGCTGCTCATGGACGGCGATAGTGATAAAAAGGGCGCGGCCACGACACCGGCCAGCCCGGCCAGCGCGGTTCCCAGGCCGACCACGCCGGCGCTGAGCAGGTCGGTGTTGATGCCTTGCATGGCGGTGGTGGTGGGCTCGGTGCTGGCGGCGCGCACAAACAGGCCGATCCGGGAGTAACGCAACCACAGACTCAGACCCAGAGCGACCAGCGCACCGACACCGATCACCGCGATGCGATAAGCCGGCACCGGCGTGCCGAACAGATCAACCGTGATGTTGAGCGCCGCTGGTGCTGCAACCGACAGGTTGCTTTTGCCCCAGACGGTTTGCACAAAGTCCTCGATCACCAGCAGCAGACCGAAGGTGACCAGCACCACGCTGAGCGGGTCGCGGTCCTGCAACAGGCGAAAACCGTAGCGGTCCAGCAGAACACCGAGCAGCGCCATCACCGCGGGTGCGGCGACCAGTGCAACCCAGAAGTTGCTGTGGCTGGCAATTGAAAAACCGATGTAGGCGCCCAGCATGTAGAGCGAGCCGTGCGCAAAATTGACGACGCGGCGCAGACCGTAGATCAGTGCCAGCCCGGAGCACATGATGATGAGCAGCGCGCCATAGACCAGGCCGTTGAAGAGGTTGATGGTCAACATGCTTGGTTTCCTTATTGGATGGCAGCAACGCCGGATGCGCTGTGCGTTTCGATCGCGGCCAGTGCCGATTCCGGCGCGCCAAAAGCGGTCCAGCCGCCGTCGACAGGGATCACGGCGCCCGTGATGTAGCTGGCGCGGCTCGACGCCAGAAAAGCAATGACTTCGGCAATTTCAGCCGGCTCCGCCATGCGGCCCAGCGGCGTGCGCTGAGCGATGCCGGCGGCATCGAGTGCGCCTTTGCGTTCGAGTTCGGCAATCAGCGTGGTGCGCACATAGCCCGGCGCCACGGCGTTGACGCGGATGCCGGCACGCGCCCATTCACTGGCCATGGCGCGTGTCAGGCCCAGCACGCCGGCCTTGGCTGCGCTGTAGGCGTTGCGGGTTGGCAAGCCGATGCTGCTGGCAATCGAGCCCAGGTTGACGATGGCACCACGCTCGCGCCGCTCGTTGGCCTGTGCTTGCAGCATGACGCGCGCCACGGCCTGGCTCATCAGGAAGGTGCCGCGCAAGTGAACGGCCAGCAGGCGATCGAAAGCTTCCACGTTCTGGGTGACGGTGGCCCCGGTCTGGTCACCGATGCCCGCGTTGTTGATCAAGGCGTCGATGCGGCCAAAGCGCGTGGCGACGGCGGCGACGGCCAGTTCCACACTGGCTTGCAGCGAGACATCGCAGGCCAGACCCAGATGACCCGCGCCAAGTTCGCCAGCGCGCGCCACGGCCATCGCTGCGCGCAGGTCGAGCAGGGCGACGGTGAAGCCGTCGCCTGCCAAGCGCTGTGCCGTTGCCCAGCCAATGCCATCGGCAGCACCGGTGACGATAGCCACCTTGTGTTCTGCCTGCATCGCGCCGGGTGCGCTTGCAGTGGTCGTATCCGACGCACTTGTCATGTTCAGTCCGTTCTGGTCCGATTTGGTTGTTGAGGCATTGGCGGTTTCATGCTGCTGTCCTTCATCTGATCAAGGTGTTGCGGGTTCTATGCGCGGTTGTCAATGTGTGCTGGATTCTGATTTGCCAGGTGCCGGGCTGAAGCACCAATTCGGGCCGAATACCGGACATTTCATGCGCGGCCCGCTTGGTGTTTTCCCTAGTTCGGACGGTGCTTGTCCGGCCCCGTCAGGCGAACGCCCACCTGCGGCTGGCTGGCGCCAGCGCGATCAGGGCACGCGCGCTTTGTGGCTAACGGTCCTGATTGAAGGTTTTGGCCGTTTCCCGCAACTTGAACTTTTGTAGCTTGCCGCTCGGGGTTTTTGGCAGGTCTTCCATCAACTCCAGCCGCTCCGGGTGGTACTGCACCGTGACCTGCTGCTCGGTCAAATAACGGCGCATTTCTTCAAGCGTGAATGTGAAGCCGGGACGCACCGTGACGAAGGCGCAAGCCCGTTCACCCAGGCGGGCATCGGGGTAACCGACGATGGCAACCGTGGTCAGGGCCGGGTGTTTGTAAAGCAGGTTTTCAACTTCCATCACCGGAATGTTCTCGCCGCCGCGGATGATGATGTCCTTGCTGCGGCCGTTGATGCGGATGTAGCCTTCGGCGTCGAGGAAGGCGAGGTCGCCGGTGTCAAACCAGCCGTCGGCGTCGGTGGCGTTCAGATGAGCGCGTTTGAGGTAGCCGGCAAACATGGAACTGCCGCGCACGTACAACTTGCCGGTGTCGCCGGTCGGCAGTTGCTTGCCGTCGACATCGACGACCTTGACTTCAATACCCGAGACCGGCACGCCATCGGTACTGCCGGATTTCTCATTGGTACGGGTTGGCTCGGTGATGGTGACGGCGCCGCATTCGGTCATACCCCAGGCTGAACTGACGGCCAGACCGAGCACCCGGCGGGCGCGCTCGATCAGCACCGGTGGAATGGGTGCCCCGGCGCAGCAGAAGTTGGCAAACTGCGCCGAGACCGGGCCGCCGGCCTCGGCGGCATTGCACAGATCAGCGACAAACGGGCTGGAGGCCATGCTGAAGGTAATGCCTTCGCTCTGGATCAGGTCCAGCGCCTGGCGTGGCTCCCAGATGTCCTGCAGCACGGTGGTGGCGTTGAGAATCAGCGGGATCATGGCCAGGTAGCCAAAGCCGGTCAGGTGCGCCATGGGGGAGGCGCCCAGGATCACATCTTTCGAGGTCAGGCCATAGACCTCGATGAAGCTGTGCAGATTGGCAAACAAGGTGTTCGATGTGTGCATCACACCCTTGGGCTCGCCCGTGGTGCCCGAGGTGTACATCAGCAGTGACACGTCGTCGGCACCCAGGCCGGTGCCGCTGAGCGCCGGCGTGTCGTCGCGCAACAGGAGCTTTTCGAAATTGTTCGGGCCTTCGCCATCGAGCACCACAAGATGCTGCAGAAACGGCAGGTCGGCACGCATCTCGCCGAGCATGGCTTCGTAATCAAAGCCCTTGTAGCTCTTGGGCACGATGAAGACCTTGGACTCGCCGAAATCGAGCATGAACTTGAGTTCGCGTTGACGGAAGATCGGCATGATGGGATTGGCCACCGCGCCAATGCGTGCGCAAGCCAGCGCCAGCGCAATGAACTCCCACCAGTTGGGCATCTGCCAACTCACCACATCGCTGCGCTGCACGCCCAGTGCCACCAGGCCACGGGCAATGCGGTCGGCCTTCTGGTCCAGTTCCCGGTAGCTCAGTCGGGTCGGTTCTGCTTTGTCACTGCGGTAGCCCACAACCGCCGTGTGATCGGGACAGCTTTGCAGCGCCTGCGCTATGAAATGACTGACAGTCTGGTGGCGCCAAAAGCCACCAGCGGTCATGGCTTGCTGGCGGGGGGGGACGAGAACGGTGTCGAATTGCACGGTGAAGCTCCTTCAGTATCTGGCGGCTGGCACGTCCTTGGCAGGTTGCGTCAGGTTTGGAATAACGACAATGTATTGCTATATCTGAATTATTGCAAGTCAATTTCCGCACAAATTCAAAGGATAAAACATAGGGATTTCCCTTAAGCTGTCTGTGAAATCACGATTTTGGCAGCAACGCATCTATGTCGTAGAAAAATTATTTAGGTAAACATGTTGACATAAATTCCAAAAGACTCGTAAACTGCACAAACAGGAACACGAGGGAAATTTGATGGACTTCAATCTGACGGATGATCAACAAGCACTGGTCGACAGCGCGCAACGTTTTGCGCGGGAGAAACTGGCACCCGGCTACCAGGTGGGTGACAAGACCGGTCGCGTCGACCGGACTCTGGTCAAAGCCATGGGCGATATGGGCTTCCTCGGCCCGGAACTGCCAGAAGCCTACGGCGGCCTGGGCGTGGACTGCGTTACCAGCGGCCTGCTGCTCGAGCAAATCGCCTACGCCGACTTCAACATGTCCTACGTCAACCTGCTGACCTCCTTGTGCGGGCAGATCATCGCAACGCATGCCCATGAGTACCTCAAGACGCGCTGGCTCAAGCCGATTCTGGCCGGCGACAAACTGGTCGCGATTGCGCTGACAGAGCCCAGCGCCGGCTCGGACGCTGCGCGCCTCAAACTCAAGGCGCAGCGTGACGGTGATTGCTTTGTCCTGAATGGGGAAAAGACGTCGATATCGCTGGCGGACCAGTCTGACGTTGCAGTCGTTTTTGCGCGCACCGGTGCCGAGGCCGATGGTGCACGCGGCATCAGCGCCTTTCTGGTGCCGATGGACCTGCCGGGCTTGACGCGCACGGCGTTTGACGACGTCGGCACGCGTGCTGTCGGACGCGGCTCGATCTTCTTTGACAACGTGCGGGTGCCGGCTGACCACATGCTGGGCGACGAAGGCCAAGGCTTCATCCAGGTGATGCAGGGATTTGATTACAGCCGTGCTTTGATCGGCCTGCAGTGCCTGGGCGTGGCACGCGCCTCGCTCGATGAAAGCTGGGCCTATGCGAAGGAGCGTGAGACTTTTGGGCAACCCATTATCGATCGCCAAGGGGTGAGTTTTCCGCTGGCGGAGTCAGAGACCTACGTGGAATCACTGCGCTGGCACTGCCTGCGCACACTCTGGCTCAAGGACAACGGCAAGCCCCACACGGCGGAAGCGGCCATGTGCAAATGGTGGGGTCCGAAACTGGCTTGCGAAATCATTCACCAGTGTCTGTTGACGCATGGCCACGGTGGCTACGCGACCGATTACGCATTTGCCCAGCGCTATCGCGATGTGCTCGGTTTGCAGATTGGTGACGGCACGGCCAACATCATGAAGATGATCATCGCGCGCGAGAAGTCAGGCATGCGCCTGACCTAAAGCTTGGACATATTGGTCTGCAGTTTGGTGAAGTAATGGATAAATGCCACGCGGTCATCGAAGGACAGGCCTTTCAAGGCCTTGTCGTAAAAGCCGTGAATGGGATCCTGCAATTTTTTCCACAGCACCTCGCCCTTGGCGCTGAGCTTGACGGTGCGCGAGCGCCGGTCGCCCTCGCTGGTGACCCGGTCAATCAGGCCGTCGCGTTCCAGTCGCGACAGGATGCCGGTGAGGTTTTGCCGGCTCACCAGCAGAAAGCGCGACAGGTCGCCGATCTGCATGCCGCCAGTGACCTTGGGGCGCGACAGCGCGCCGAGCACCGACCATTGCTGCGTCGTCATGCCGAATTCATCAAGGGCCTGGGTGCCCTTGGTGTGCAAGGTGTTGGCGGTTTGAAAGAGACGAAAGAACAGCCGATTGTTGATCTCTTGAACGGCGTAATTTTTTTCGGTGCGCAAATCTGGCATGGGATGTTTCGGCAATCAGAACAGCGGCAATCGTAAACGATGACGTGTTGGCTGCAGTAAATTTTTTTTGATATTCAACAGGAGTAAATAAGATGCGTGGACTTAAAGACAAAGTGGTGCTGGTCACGGGTGGCGGTGGTGGCATTGGCGCCGCAACCTGCCAGCGTTTTGGCGAGGAGGGCGCTCGCGTGGCCGTGGTGGACATCAATGCAGCAGCCGCCGAAAACGTGGTCAGAACCATTACCGCAGCTGGCGGCAAGGCGCAGGCTTTCGTGGTCGATCTGACGCAACAGGCGCAGGTCGAAGCCAGCGTGGCCGCCATCGAGGCCGCGCTTGGCCCCATCGATGTGCTGGTCAACAATGCCGGCTGGGACCGCGCCGGCAACTTCCTCAAAACCGACAAGGCGCTGTGGGAGCAAATCATTGCCATCAACATTTATGGCTCGCTGCACATGCACCATGCTGTGCTCAAGGGCATGGCCGAGCGCGGCACCGGACGCGTTGTCAATGTGGCGTCCGATGCGGCGCGCGTGGGCTCGAGTGGCGAGGCGGTTTACGCTCTGTGTAAGGGCGGCCTGATTGCATTTTCCAAGACCATGGCGCGCGAGCTGGCGCGCAAGAAGATCAACGTCAACGTGGTCTGCCCGGGGCCGACCGACACCGCGCTTTTTGCTGACTTCGCCGGCGCGGGCGAGCAAGGTGAAAAGCTTCGCGGCGCACTGACCAAAGCCATTCCGTTCGGCCGGCTCGGTCAGGCCGGCGACCTGCCCGGTGCGATTGCGTTTCTGGCCAGCGACGACGCGGCCTTCATCACGGGCCAGGTCATCAGCGTCTCGGGCGGCTTGACCATGGTCGGTTAATGTATTGATTCTCTTCACTCAAAAGGAACCCAAATGAAACCCAACCTGAATTTCACGGATCTGATTTATACCAAGGGCGATGGCATCGCCACCATCACCATCAATCGGCCCAAGGCCTACAACGCCTTCACGGCCAACACCTGCGAGGAACTGATTGTTGCGTTCAAGGACGCCGACCATGACCGCAGCATCGGTGTGGTCGTGCTGACCGGCGCTGGCGACAAGGCCTTTTGCACCGGCGGCGATCAGGGCACGCAGGACGGCGGCTACGGTGGCCGCGGCGTCATCGGTCTGCCAATCGAAGAAGTGCAAAGCGCCATCCGCGATTGCAACAAGCCGGTGATTGCCCGCGTCAATGGCTTTGCCATCGGCGGCGGCAACGTGCTGGTCACGATTTGCGATCTGGCAATTGCTTCAGAAAACGCGCAACTCGGCCAGGCCGGTCCGCGCGTCGGCTCGGTGGACCCGGGCTTTGGCACGGCTTTGCTGGCCCGTGTTGTGGGCGAGAAGAAAGCCCGTGAAATCTGGTACCTGTGCCGCCGCTACACCGCCAAGCAGGCGCTGGAAATGGGTTTGGTCAATGCCGTGGTGCCGCAGGATCAGCTTGATGCCGAAGTGCGCAAATGGTGCGACGAGATTGTCGAAAAGAGCCCGACCGCGATTGCGCTGGCCAAGAAGTCGTTCAACGTCGATACCGAAATGATCCGCGGCATGGGTGGACTGGCGATGCACGCGCTCAAGCTCTATTACGAATCGGACGAGTCGGCTGAAGGCGGCAACGCGTTCCGCGAAAAGCGCAAGCCCGACTTCCGCAAGCACGTCAAGTAAGCAAAGGCCAATCCCATGATCCGAGATGCTGAAACGCTCCAGCTGTTGCTGGACTCGCTCTCGCGCTTTGTGCGCGAGCGCCTGCTGCCGCAGGAGACGGTGGTGGCTGAGACCGACCAGATACCAGCCGACATCGTGAGCGACATGAAGGACATGGGGCTGTTCGGGATGTCGATTCCGGAAACCTATGGCGGCATGGGGTTGACGATGGAAGAAGAGGTGATGGCCGGTTTCGAGATTGCCTACGCCTCGCCGGCCTTTCGCTCCCTGTTTGCCACCAACAACGGCATTGGCGCGCAAGGCATCGTGATTGATGGCACGCCGGAGCAAAAGCAGCATTACCTGCCGCGCATTGCCACCGGCGAGATCATCGGCTCCTTTGCACTGACCGAGCCCGACAGCGGCTCGGACGCGGCCAGCCTGCGCACCTCTGCCGTGCGCGATGGTGTCAGCTATGTGCTCAACGGCACCAAGCGCTACATCACGAACGCGCCTGAAGCCGGCATCTTCACCGTGATGGCCCGCACCGACCTTAAGTCGCGCAGTGCCGACGGCATTTCGGCTTTCATCGTCGAGCGCGGCACGCCGGGTTTGTCGCTGGGACAGATCGAGAAAAAGATGGGGCAAAAGGGCGCGCACACCTGTGATGTGATCTTTGAGAACTGCCGCATCCCGGCGGCCAATCTGATCGGCAACCAGGAAGGCATTGGCTTCAAGACGGCGATGAAGGTGCTCGACAAGGGCCGCTTGAACATCGCCGCCGCCAGCGTCGGCGCGGCCACGCGCATGCTGGGTGACGCACTGCGCTACGCGCGTGAGCGCAAGCAGTTTGGCAAACCGATTGGCGAGTTCCAGTTGATCCAGGCCATGCTGGCCGACAGCCACACCGAGATCTATGCGGCGCGCTGCATGGTGATCGACGCTGCGCGCAAGCGCGATGAGGGTCGCAACATCGGCACCGAGTCGGCCTGCGCCAAGCTGTTTGCGTCCGAAATGTGCGGTCGCGTGGCCGATCGTGCCGTGCAGATTTTTGGTGGTGCCGGCTACCTGGCCGAATACGGCATCGAGCGCTTTTACCGCGACGTGCGGTTGTTTCGCATCTTCGAAGGCACGAGCCAGATTCAGCAACTGGTGATTGCGCGCAACCTGATGCGCGACGGCGCTGGCTGAGCGCAAACCCCGACCGGGTCAAGTTGATCAACCCGTCGCGGCTTTCAATGCGAACG